>ERZ1027294.97-NODE-97-length-13004-cov-14.249595_pt1 | contig 13004 bp, 16 predicted proteins | sample MGYA00520857_ERZ1027294 | MGnify/ENA primary metagenome ERZ1027294 (study PRJEB33307, sample SAMD00078850) | marine metagenome | biome: aquatic biome; feature: sea water; material: coastral sea water | place: Japan | collected 2015-01 | depth 1 m m ... | reverse complement strand
TTTTTATCCCCTGACAGTTAAATAAAAAATTGTGAGTAATGAAATTATGAAAAATCAAAAAATAATAAAAGCTATGATACTCTTCTTTACTATTGTATTCCTGCAAGCATACAGTGCAACGGGGATAATGGCTGCTGAATGTGAGTTAAATTCTAACAGTGAGATTATTACCGACAATAATGGATTTGTTGACTGCACAAGCAGTGTTGGGACACAAAGGTTGAAAATTCAGTATATTGGTCTTTGTGCTTCAGAGCCTACTATTGGAAATTATCAAAATGAATGTGCAACTGTTTTTAGTGAAACAGCTGGTAAGACAATTGACTTTGTGAAAGGCAACTTTCAAAATCTAATAGATGGTAGTATTTCGCTCACTGAAGGTGTCTATACACATGCTGTTGTGAGAATTGATTCATTAATTAAATTAAAATCTTCATATACCTTTGACAAACAAATGCTTGGTGGAGGAGGAGGAATTGGAAAAATGTGTTGGACCACAAGCGGTAATTATTCTGATTTAATTGATATGACAGGATTTACATCGCTGTCCCAACTTGCAACCCAGTGTGGGTCTAATCCAAATGCAGAATTTACAAATTTAGAATATGCAGTTTTTGTTAATGAAACTGGTGCGACAAACACAATAACAGGTAGAACTTCACCATCTGGTCCGTATACGATGTATAGTGCGAGTGGTATTAATGAATTATCAAGTACGACTATCGAGAGTCTTAATGGTAAGCACTTAATAGGCTTCCAGGAATTTACTACACCGGTTGTTATATCTCCTACGCTAAAATCACTAGAGCTTGGTTTCAAAATGGATGGTATGTTTCATCTTCAAACAAATTGGCAGTCTATAAATGGTGATCCAAATACATCAAGAAAAGCATATTTTGGTGTAAACCCAAAATTACCGGTGGAATGTGGTAAAGCTCAATTCTCTGGGGAATACTCTTGTTTAAAATATGTAATCCCCACTGGCTTTGAGTTTAGTGTTTCTGTTAAATAACACAATTAATTTTTACTCTGAAACATGGTATAATTAAGAACCTATAAACTTTGCACCTGCTTTTGCCATAGCAAGACGGGCTATCGCCGCATATGCAGCCAGCTTCTCAGGGTGACTTACACTTTTATAGACTACAACTTGAATAACTTTAGACACATCTCATTCCTAAATATTGATAATCTTGAAGTGATACACTAGCCTGACAATAAGTAAATGTCAGAACAATGAGGTATGAACTTAATGAAGAAGCTTTTGGTGTGTATTCTGTTTGTTTTGCTCGGCACACAGATGTCTGCTCAAGAAATTGATAAGGGCTATGAAGCCTATAATGATGGTGATTACGCTACAGCACTGAATGAGTGGAAACCTATAGCTGAACAAGGCTATGCGTTTGCACAATACAATCTCGGAATTATGTATGAATATGGTAATGGTGTCGCTAAAGACTACGCCGAAGCAGTAAAATGGTATAGACTGTCTGCTGAACAAGGCTATGCAATTGGCCAATACAGTCTTGGACTTATGTACAGCAATGGTTATGGCGTTCTCAAAGATAAAGCTGAAGCAGTGAAGTGGTGGCGATTATCTGCTGAACAAGGTTATGCTTACGCGCAAGGCATGCTTGGTATTATGTACGAGCTAGGTGAAGGTGTCCTTAAGGACAATATAATAGCATATATGTGGTATTATATTGCTTCAGATAATGGTCATGAGAGTGCTGGAGATTGGAGAGATGGTCGTGCGGGTTTTATGAGTGCTTCTGATATCAAGAAAGCAACAGATATGGCTAATAAATGTATGGAGAGTGATTATAAGAAGTGTGGATACTAATCCTAGATTGATAAACGAAATTTATCACCACGCCAGAACGTTTGTGCGGGAAGTTACATAGATATTGTCAATTTAATCATAACTTTTTGATAAAACATCTATGTTAAAGTATTATCGTATATTTTTGATATCTAATTCTTTGGTGTATAGGAGGAAATTTTATTTCCAGATTTCTTCCATTCAACTATACCATCCGTTAAATGATAGACATTCTTTAAACCTACTTGATCGATTAAAGCATTTCCAAGCATCTCAGTTCTATTCCCAGTTCTACAATATAATAAAATTGGAGTTTCTGGACCTTTTACCAGAGAAAAGAATTTTTCTTGAAAATCTTGATGAAGTTGGCCATTTTCAGCAAAAGCTGTGATTGTTTCTGCACCCTCAATGATACCTGTTTCAATCCACTCTTCCTCACGGCGGATATCAATTACAATATAACCATCTTTTTGGAGTTCAATAAACTCAGTAGGGGTGGATTGACCTAGAACAATAGGCATCTGTACATCTAATAATTCAATATCAAAAATTAAGGTTGCATTTGGTGGTATTGACGCTCCAGCACCAGCACTGCCGTAGCCTAATTCTGAGGGAATGGTTAGTGTGCGTTTCTCTCCGACCTTCATACCTAATACACCTTGATCCCAGCCTTTGATTACGCGCCCTTGGCCAAGAGTGAATGAAAAAGGTGTTCCTCGATCTAAAGAACTATCAAATTTTGTACCATCGGTTAATTTTCCAGTATAATGCACTGAAACGGACATACCATTTTCTGCAACTGCACCAGAACCTTCTTGAGTAATTTCAATTTTTAAGTCTGTTGTATTTGCCATTGTAAATCCTGAAGTTTGTAAGGCTAATATGCCTATAAATATAACCGAAAAAATTCTATTAAACATTTCTAAGCCTTTTTTAAAATTTATAATCTAGAGCCAGCCTGCACTAATTTGGCGCTTGTGTGCAACCATTGCATTTCGCATGAGAATTGCAACTGTGACCGGACCAACCCCACCTGGGACTGGTGTAATCCAACCTGCAATATTTATCACTGAATCAGTATCCACATCACCAACAATTTTTTGACCTTCTGGGGTATCTATTTGATTGATACCAATATCTATGACCACAGCACCAGGTTTAATCATATCTTGTTTTACTAGGTGGGCTTTTCCAACAGCAACAACAACAACATCAGCTCGCCTTGAATGCATAGCGACTGAGCGTGTCATATGGTGACAGACTGTTACAGTGCATCCTTCTGCCATAAGCATCATTGCTATTGGCTTTCCAACAATTTCGGAATGCCCGATCATAACAACTTCTAGGCCTTCAAGTTTTAAGCCTGTTTCTTTAATTAAAGCAACACTTGCTGCCGCAGTGCAAGGAGCCAGGGCAACATCAGAATAAACAATATTTCCGATTGAAGCTGGGTTCATTCCTTCAACATCTTTTAATGGATGAATAGCTGATTGTAAGGATCTTACATTGATGTGGTCTGGCACAGGTCTTTGGAGAATAATACCGAGAACTGTCGCATCATCGTTAAGGGCAAGTATCCTTGCCTTACACTCGTCTTGAGTAATATCAGATGGCCAATTAACTTGCTTGAATGGCATTCCTGCTTGCTCGGCTCCACGAGCTTGATTTCGGACGTATACGGCTGCTTCTGGCACGTCTCCAATCAAAATTGAAACAAGACAAGGCATTTTAGTAAAATTCTCAGCATATTGTTTAATTTCGGCAATAATACGTTTTTTAACCACGATGCCATCAATCAATCGATTGTCTTTAATATTTGTCATCAACGTTCCTGGAAGATCATTTATATAAATTTTATTTATCGTGAATTATTTATTAACTTAATTAAAATCAACCAATAACTTGTGTAAGAACTATGTCAATTAGTACGATCGACAAACATTGCTTACTATCGGACATAATATCAGGTTATTAAATACACTGAATTTTTAAGTGGAGAAATAGTTCATGCCAAAAGGGTATATTTTAAGTGCGCATCGAAGCGAAGCTAATCCAGTAAAAAAAGCAGCTTATAATTTATTGGCTAAAGATGCCTTGGAAAAGGCAGGAGGTAAAATTATTGCGATGGCAAAAATTGATGGAAAACTGACTGTTTATGAAAATGGTATAAAGCAAAGTACAGTGCTTATTGAATTTAATTCCTATGATGAAGCAATAAATGCTTATCACTCTTCTGATTATCAAAAAGCATTATTGGCCTTGGATAATGGTGCTGATAGAGATATCAGAATTTTTGAAGGTGTTTGAATAATAATTAAGAATTGGGAGCTCAAATGATAGAATTGTTTTTTTCAGCTATGGCTCTTGGATTTCTTTTTAATGCTGCTCCAGGGGCAATATTTACTGAAAGTTTAAGGCGGGGATTGAAAGGCGGATTTAAATCTGCCCTTTATATCCAATTCGGATCGTTAGTGGGGGATTTGATTTGGGCAGTTATTGGTTTGGGAGGTGCAGCAATATTATTCGAAATTGATGCAATTAAAATGCCAATGGCAATTTTTGGTGGCGTTCTTCTTGCTTGGTTGGCTTTCAATAGCTTTCTGGATGCCACAAAGAAAATTCCACCAATAAGCCTAACCTTAAAACAAGATGATAAAACAGAATTAATGGTTGGAGCAGCTCTTTCATTATCCAATCCAATTAATATTACTTACTGGGCTGGAATGGCGGGAACAATTGCAACGCTAGGTGTTAAAGAACCAACTGGACAAGCTTTTATTGTTTTCTTGGTTGGATTTATGCTTTCATCTATTATTTGGTGTTTTTTATGCGCAGGATTTATTGGTTTTGTTAGAAAAGCAATAAATCAAACTGGATGGGTGCTTATTAATATTTCTTGTGGAATTGGGCTTGCATACTTCTCAATTTATGTACTTTTGAATACTTATAATTCTTTAAATTAATTTCTATTTACTTTTGACACTCTGGCGCAATTGTTTCTATTAATTTTTTGTTTGGTTTAATTGATTGTGGTAAATCATTAATAACTTCATCTAAAATCTCTGATGTAATATCTGCTATCTCACATAGATAATCAGATCTTGTTCCATCTGGGTTATCCAGCAACCATTCCTGAAATTCACTTTCTTCAAAATAAATACCAGCAGCTGCACCCGCAAATGGTAGCATTGTAATCATGCGCTTTAAGCGAGCTTTTGCTTTTATTTTTGAAATTGTTTTCTTGATTTCTTTTTTATGTTTGATTGTATTTGCGGTAATTTCGGAGCTTAATTTTGCAACCATATATGTTTTCTGAAGAGCCCAAATTGATGTAAAAACCGTTAGTGATGCTAAAGAGCAAAATAGCCAAATTAGAAATACTGTATTTTTAAATAAGCTGTACAAAGAAATCTTTCCGTTTTGTATTAAAATGGCTGTAAATAAACTATGATCTTTTATACCCAATTTTTAAATTAAAATCTGTTTCACATGTATCGCCTGAACAACATTCAAATATGTTTGATTTGCATATTTTACATTGTTCATGCCCATGAACTACGATTGTATCCAATTCATGTTGGCACCTTGGGCAACGTTGAATATTTGAATTTGAAGGTATTAGATAATTATCCATGGTTAACTTTAATTCTCTTAAGTTTATGATCCAATTCTGTTGATATCAAAAGGTGTAGTTTGATATATTTGATTGATCCAATTGCCATAGAGTAAATGCGCATGACTCCTCCACTTGTTTAATGGTGGCATTTTGGGATCATCATTTGGATAATAATTCATTGGAATATTGATAGGTGTATTGTTTTTAATATCTCGATCATATTCTTGTTTTAATGTTTCTTTATCATATTCAAAGTGATTAAAAATATACAAAGCATTATGTTTTTCATCCTCAACCAAACATGGGCCCGAGGTTTCGCTATCTATTAATATTTTTAAACCAGCTTTAAGAATTTCAGATGTTTTATTTTCTGTCCATCTGCTTACTGGTATAACTAAATCATCGGAAAAGCCTGTTAAAAATCTAGATGTTGGGTCAGTGACTTGGCACCTGTGGCAGCCAAATACTTTTTTGCCTAGGATGTGCTTTTCTACATTATGGAAATGATTAATCATTGCCATTCCACCCCAACACACACCAAATGTTGAATGAACATTGGTTTGTGTCCAATCAAAAATAGTTTTTAGCTCATTCCAATACGTAACCTCGTTAAATTCTAGGTGTTCAATAGGTGCACCAGTAATGATTAAGCCATCAAATTTTTGTTCTTTAATATCCTCAAAACTTTTATAAAACGACTTCATATGGTCAGAAGAAGTGTGTTTGCTTTTGTGTTCAGACATTCTGATTAATGTCAGTTCTATTTGCAAAGGGGTCGATCCTATCAGTCTTGAAAATTGATTTTCTGTTTGAATTTTTAGAGGCATAAGATTTAATAAGCCAATTTTTAGGGGTCTTATATCCTGACGGTCAGCATCAGCATTAGACATCACGTTGACACCTTCCGACTTTAAGATTTCAAAAGCGGGTAATTTTGAAGGAATACGTATTGGCATTTTCTATCCCTTCAAATTAGCAGAAATTAAAGATGTAAAATTATCTGCAGATTTAACTTTAGCTACATCACTGGCTTTCAAGATTATTCCCCAGTTTTCTGCAATCTTGCGGTATCTTGGTAGTCTATTTTCTAATAGTTTTCTGTAACCCCAAACGATAAATTCATTTGGGTCAACTTGTGTTTCAGGTATATTTTTTTCTTTTAAAAAGTTATTCCAACACTCTATTAAGAAGTTTTCACTATAATACATAGGCTTAGGAGCTTTAGTGAAGCGTTTTACTAACTCTTCAGTATGCTCTTCTGTTCCCTCTATCCAAATTGGCAGAACATATTGGGACAATGTTTTCATAACTTTATCATCTTGATCATCGCAATTTACGATTTCTACAACAGATCCAGATGTATCACACACAAATTTATCATAATCATACAAAGATTTAGCTCGTTGAATAAAATGAACCGTATCAAGCATGGAATTTATTTCGGCATCTCGATGTAACTTCTGTCGACGCATATATTCTTTAAAAGGAATGCCACCCTTCGAAGGATCGCCTGGTTTACCAAGGTAAGTTGATAAGGGCGATAAATCGTTAAATTTCATATTGGCGGAAATATAAATCGCATCAGTCTGTAAAAGTTTTGCTAGAAATGGATTTGACATAGCTTCTTTTTTGAAATTATCAGCTATGTGTTCCCCCATGTATCTTGTGCCAATCCTATAATCGACACTGTAATGGAACCAATCACCATTGTTGCGAAGAAGTTCTGAAATATATGTTTTTCCAAGCCCCGACATTCCAAAAAGCATTATACTTTTAGATTGTGATGTATTCCAATCTGATGGCGATTTATAAAGCATTTGTCATTTTCCTAGATCTCTTATGTGTAAACCAAAAATATTGAGTTAATTCAACGCTTTTTACGTTTAAGTATACGACCATCAATGAAACACATACCAAGTGCAATAAGTGCAAACCCAAGATAAGCACTGGGTAATAATCTTTCATCAAGTACGATTGATCCCCATAACACTGCCATAGGGGGGACAAGAAGTGTAACTAAGGACAGATTAGCACTACCAGCTAAATTTAAGGATCTATAATATAGCAAGTACGCGAATGCAGTAGCTGGCAATGACAAAAATATCATTGAGCTAATAGTTGTTATGTGAAGATTATAGCTGGGTTTCCCATCGATCATTAAAGCTAAGGGTACCATAATTATGCTTGCACTCGTTAACATTCCAGTAGCAGCGGTAATTGGATTTACACCTTTTAGATTTGAACGCGCCCAAATCGCAGCTGATGCATATGAAAAACAAGCTAAAATTAAAGATAATTGAGCCAATGATCGCAGGTTGAAGTTAGATAAAGCATCAAGCCCAATTATTATACATACACCAATGAAAGCTAAAATTAATCCTACACTTTTTAATGATGTTAAACGCTCGTCCTTGAAAAACATTGATGCTAAAGCAAAGGTTATTATTGCTGTTGTACCATTTAAAATTGAAGCCAACCCGCTCTCAATATGGGTTTGCCCCCAAGCGATAAGAGAAAATGGAATTGCATTATTCAAGAAACCCATGACAAATAAAACATAACACTGCCTTAAACTTGGTAGTGGCAGTTTCATTAATAAAACAACAATCCAAAGTGTTAAGCTTGCCCAAAGTACACGATTAGCAACGAGTGTAAAAACAGGAACTTCTCTCAAAATTAAGGAATAAGCCAAAAAGCTGCCTCCCCAAATGGTAGCTAGGCTTAAAAGTGAAATCCATGCTGATAAAGATAATGTTTGTTGGTTCATAATCTTTCTAAATGCTCGTCAACTAAATTAAATTCAAATTTACTCAGTATCGTTGCACGCGGATATTGTGGTGCATTACGATCATCAAGAATTGGATGATCCCAATTTTCGGTAGACTTAAAAAATCTTTTCACGCCTTGTTTTCCAAAGTGTTTGTAATATCCTTGAATGACACAATCTAGATAACTTAACAGTATAGGTTTCTTAATTTTGTGATCAATATATTCTGGATCGCCAATATACATCTGCATATTATAATTATCTAGACTATGACGTATATATCCAGTCTCTCTCAAGTCTAATGCTTTCCAACCAATATTTTTTGTACTTGCTCTCATTCCTTGTAAAATTGTTAAATCACATGGAGACACAGAAAGGAACGCGATATCATGAATGTTTGAGCTTACCCATTTTCTTTTCCAGCCTTTTATCTTTGTTGGGCGTGGATTTAAATATTGATGCGTTTGTAAGTTGACCAACGAGCCATATCCAAAAAAATCAGTCATTATTTAGTACAGTCTTATTTCTGGTTTCAGACCATATATTAGTATAATTTGCTATAAAAATTATAATTGCTCCTCCAATGATAAATATATCAAGAGCTTCACTATAAAATATATACCCAATTGCGGCGATTACAGGTAAACGGCAAAAGTCAATTGGGGTTACAACTGTTGCTGGTGCTAACTGTAGAGCCTTAGTTATGCAAAAATGAGCCAATAAACCACCTATACCAATAATTATAATCCATATAAAGTTAGAGCTCGAGGGCAATGATATTTCGCCATCATACCCGGCACATATTATTGCCATTATAAGTTGCATGGTAGTGAGCCAAAATAGAATACAGGTGATACTTACAGTTTGTGTTAGTTGTTTTGTAAATATTACCGAGCAAGCAAATCCAACAGCACATAATGCAGCAGGTATTATTCCAGGTGCTAATCCTGCAAGCCAGGGTCTAGTTACAATTAGTATACCTATGAAGCCGATTAAAATTGAAATAATTCTTATTTTTGTAAGATGCTCGCCCAATAAAAAAGGTGCAGCTATCATAACCCATAACGGAACGGAGAATTCAAAAGCAAAAAGCTGAGCAAACGGTATTAGAGTTAGAGCATAAAACCAAAGGTTTTGTCCTGTGAAATGTGATATATTTCTGAAAAAATGGAGTGGAAGCTTTTGTGTTGATATCTCTTTTCGCGTATTAAATAGACTTGCAAGTAATAATACAATTACTAAGCCTATTATCGATCGGTAAAGCATAATCTCAAAAGTATCTAACTCGTAAGAAATTTCACGTCCCGATACAGCCATAGCTGAAAATGAAACGATTGATCCAGTCATCCACACTGCAGCTTGAATAGTTTTAGAGAAAGAACTTAACATTTATTCGAATTAATCATGATTGAATTTAAAAACATTTTTGTAACGCACTCGCTTTACGAAGGTAATCTCATAATCAGTTAAGATGAAGTTTTTTGTCTTTGTAAAGCAAAGATCAGAAAATATGTTGCTTTAAATGTTTTTGTTAATAAAATCTGATTTCTTTATGTTTTTTGGAGCCTTAAAGTTAATATAAATTTCCAATTTTAATAAATATCAAATAGTTTTTTTGAAGAAATTACCTTTGCAAACTCATTGTTCAGACTTGCAAGTGCAGTCTTGTGGATCAACTCTGAGTCATAAATTTCACCATTTTGTCCTAATTTGTCAAAAGTAGCAGTAGCATCAGAAATTAAATATGTATCATAGCCAAAATTTCCAGCCATTCTTGTGGTCGTTGAAACACAATGATCTGTAGTTAATCCAACTATAACAACAGTGTTGTAATTCATTTGATCAAGTGTATCTCTAAGGTTTGTTCCAATAAAGCAACTATTTACTGATTTCGTTATAACGCTTTCATCTTTGATTGGTTTACATAATGGGTTAAATCTAAATCCATTATTGCTGGCATGAAGTTTTGAATTGACATCATTTGAGCTGTGGCGAACGTGAATGATTTTTTCATTATGAGATCTCCAGTGTGCAATGATTTTAGCACATACTTCTTCTGCGTCTTTATTGTTTCTGTTTCCACCCCAACTATCTTCATCTAGAAATCCTAGCTGTAAATCTATGCATATTAAAACAGGTTTTGTCTCTCTCAATTTCATTTAAATTGCTTTGATCCATTTTTTTAATGCTTCATCCCAGCTTGGAATAGCATTAGCTTCGTAGCCGTATACTTTTCCAATACCAATTTTAGAATATTTTTTCATTGCTTTTAAATGAGGAGGGGATGTTAAAAAGCCCAACATGTGTTCTTTTGATTTCCAGACAGTTAACGTATGTTGGTATCCATTTCGTGAATTAAATTCACAATGCAATATTCCTTCAGCATTTTGGGCATCTTTTGATGCAGGAATTGTATATGCCCAAAACCTTATCCAACCAATTATGCCTTTTGGTTTAAGTCCTGTTATTGATACATACATTTATTCATAAACCCCAAACATCATACATTCATATTGAATTATAAGTTACTGATATTATGTCATTATTCCCATTCAATAGTTCCTGGTGGTTTTGATGTAATATCATATGTGACGCGATTTATACCCTCAACTTCATTAATGATGCGTGTTGCCGTTTCTCCAAGAAATTCATGTGAAAAAGGATAATAATCTGCAGTCATTCCATCAACGGAAGTTACTGCGCGTAGTGCACATGCGAAGTCATATGTGCGCCCATCACCCATTACACCAACAGTCCGTACAGGTAGTATAGCTACAAACGCCTGCCAGATCTCATCATATAGATTATGTTTTCTGATTTGATCTATGTAAATTGCATCTGCTTTACGTAGTATTTCTAATTTCTCACGAGTTATTTCACCTGGACATCGAATAGCCAATCCCGGACCAGGAAAAGGGTGCCTTCCTACAAATTTGGCAGGTAATCCAAGTTCCTGACCTAAAGCACGCACTTCGTCTTTGAATAATTCGCGTAATGGCTCAACAAGTGCCATATCCATTTTTTCTGGTAATCCACCAACATTATGGTGAGATTTTATTGTTACCGATGGCCCACCTGAGAAAGAAACACTTTCTATCACATCCGGGTATAAAGTTCCTTGAGCTAAAAATTTTGCGCCAATTGGTTTTGCATATTTATCAAATACATCAATAAATAGCTTGCCAATGATCTTTCGTTTTGTTTCAGGATCAGATTGCCCATCCAATTGACTGAGGAATAAATCTCTTTCATCAGCGTGTATGAGTTTCATATTATAATGGTCTCTGAACATTGAGACTACTTCTTCCGCTTCTCCCATTCTGAGTAAGCCATGATCTACAAAAACACAGGTTAATTGATCACCAATTGCCTCATGTAAGAGAACTGCTGCAACAGAACTATCAACTCCACCTGATAAACCACAGATTACTTGTTGATCACCAACAGTCTCTTTTATTGAGGCAATAGCTTGCTCTCTGTAAGCATTCATTGTCCAGTCACCTGTAAATCCGGCTAATTTTATAAAATTTTCATAAAGCTTTGAGCCGTTTGGTGTATGATGAACTTCAGGGTGGAATTGGACTGCATAGAAATTTCTTTTTGTGTCTGCTGTTATCGCAAATGGTGCATTTGGTGATGTACCATAAACTTTAAATCCTCCAGCAATTTCAGATACATGATCACCATGACTCATCCAAACTTGTTCATCGCCACTTTCAAACCAGCCTTCAAGTATATTCAAGCTATTAGTATTTGGAGTAACAAAGGCTCTGCCAAATTCAGCAGTGCCGTGACCAGTTTCTACTTTGCCACCTAATTGATGCATCATAACTTGTTGACCATAACAAATGCCCAATAATGGGATGCCCATTTCAAATAATTCTTTTGGTGCTCTGGGGCTGTCAACTTCAGTAACTGAAGATGGGCCACCTGATAAAATTACAGCTTTTGGATTAAAATTTTCTAGGAAGGCAAAATCGACATTGTTAAAAGGATGAATTTCACAATAAACATTTAGCTCTCGCAATCGACGAGCAATAAGTTGAGTAACTTGGCTACCGAAATCAATAATAAGGAGGCGGTCATGTGATATATCTGTCATGAATGCCGTTTATTCTTATGTCTAGAGCCACGCAAGAGTATTTGTGGGTAATTATACTGCAATAAACTTTAAATTTATCATTTAAATGTCGCCATCGACACATAATAGCCGAATTTGTAACGAAATAATTAACAATAGGAAATTATCATAATACCTAATTTATAAAGGATTAGAATCATGTCTGAAGTAGCTGAACAAAGCACAACACGAAGAAGAGCCCGTGGTGGTGGAGGTGCAGCGCGACGTGCAGAGAGAACTGCTGTAGTAATTGAAACAGCAAAATATATTGAACGAAATATACCAAACTTTGAAGTTTTGAATGAAGAAGCATTAAAAGTAATTGAATATAATGCTGAGACAGTCCTTGAAGAAATTGGTGTAAATTTTCCTGAAAATCCAAAAGCATTAAAACGTTGGAAAGATGCAGGAGCAAATATTGATGGCGACAGAGTAAGAATACCACGTGGTTTGGCACGAGAATTGATAAAGACTGCACCTGCAAAGTTTACACAGCATGCGAGAAACCCAGAAAAAAACGTTGAAATAGGTGGGAACACTATGGTTTTGGCACCAGTTTATGGGCCACCATTCATTCGTGATTTAGAGGGTGGGCGTCGATATGCAACAATATCTGATTTTCAAAAAATTGTTAAACTTACATACATGTCTAAATACCTTCACCATTCTGGGGGAACTG
>ERZ1027294.90-NODE-90-length-13464-cov-12.114550_pt1 | contig 13464 bp, 10 predicted proteins | sample MGYA00520857_ERZ1027294 | MGnify/ENA primary metagenome ERZ1027294 (study PRJEB33307, sample SAMD00078850) | marine metagenome | biome: aquatic biome; feature: sea water; material: coastral sea water | place: Japan | collected 2015-01 | depth 1 m m ... | reverse complement strand
GCTCAATCTCTTCTGTTTCAAATATCTCGATTACATCACCAACTCGGATATCTTCATAGTTTTCAAAGGCCATTCCACATTCTTGACCCATATGTACGTCTTTCACTTCATCTTTAAATCGTTTGAGTGTCTTTAATCTGCCTTCATGTATTACAACATCATCTCGTAACAATCTAACTCCAGCTGCACGGCGAGCTAAACCTTCAGTAACTTCACACCCACCAATTTTACCGACGCCAGTAATTTTGAAAACTTCTTTAATTTTTGCATAACCGATGAAAGTCTCTCGAACCTCAGCCGATAACAATCCAGATGCAGCAGCTTTAATATCGTCAACTAAATCATAAATTATTGAATAATAACGAAGCTCGACGCCTTTCTGATTGGCAGAGGCTCGAGCTGGTGCATTTGCACGTACATTAAAACCAATAATAGGTGCCCCAGATGCTTCAGCTAAAGTTACGTCTGACTCAGTTATAGCCCCAACACCTGAGTGAAGAACACTAACTCTTACTTCTTCATTTCCGATTTTTTCCATCGCTTGAACAATGGCTTCTGTTGAGCCTTGGACATCAGCCTTAACCACTATAGGTAGAACTGATACATTTTGATCTGCTTTGGCTTTTGCCATTAACTGATCAAGTGTGGTTGCAGACCCTGCAGTAGCCTTTTTATCTTTTGCCGCTTGTGAGCGATAATCAGCAATTTCACGTGCTTCAGCTTCCGAGGTAACAACATTCAAAACGTCTCCTGCGGCTGGTGTACCGTTTAATCCTAACACTTCAACAGGTACTGATGGTTTTGCATCCGTCACCGTTTTGCCTTGGTCGTTGATTAAAGCCCTTACTTTGCCCCATTGCTCACCCACAACAAAGATATCGCCTTTGCGAAGTGTGCCGTTTTTAACCAGTACAGTAGCAACTGGTCCACGGCCTGTATCAAGCTTAGCTTCTATGACAGCTCCGTGTGCTGCTCGATCTGGATTAGCCTTTAACTCAAGTAATTCTGATTGCAACGCAATCGCCTCTAATAATCCATCTAGCCCTGTACCTTTAAGAGCAGAAATCTCAACATCTTGTACTTCACCAGACATTGCCTCAACAACAACAGAATGTTGTAAAAGATCAGTTCTAACCCGCATAGGATCAGCAGCTTCATGATCCATTTTGTTAATGGCAACAATTAATGGAACATCAGCGGCTTTAGCATGTGCTATTGCTTCAATTGTTTGAGGCATTACGCCATCATTTGCTGCTACGACTAAAACAACTATGTCAGTAACTTGAGCTCCACGTGCTCGCATTGAAGTAAAAGCAGCATGTCCTGGTGTATCTAGAAAAGATAATAAAGTACCATTATCTGTAGTTATTTGATATGCACCAATATGCTGCGTTATTCCACCAGCTTCACCTGACACTACATTTGTTTTTCGGAGTGCATCTAATACAGATGTTTTACCATGATCAACGTGCCCCATAATTGTAACTACCGGAGCGCGTGGTTTTAAGTCTTCGTCATTATCTTCAGTCAGCTTTATAGCGTCTTCAACATCAGCATCCGAAACACGAACAACCTTATGTCCAAACTCTTCAACTATTAATTCGGCAGTATCAGCATCAATAGTTTGGTTTTGTGTAGCCATAATTCCATTCGTCATAAGGGATTTTACGACTGCAGCTGTTTTTTCAGCCATACGGTTTGCTAATTCTTGAACTGTAATTGCTTCTGGAACTTGTACATCACGAACAACCTTTTCACGTTCGCCCATATTGTCAGCAGCCATTTTGCGGCGTTCGCGATCTTGCTTTCTTTTTATTGAAGCTAAGGATCGTTGCCTATTTCCACCGCCACCTAATGCTTGATTTATAGTAAGCTTTCCTGATCTTCGACGATCATCACCACCTTTTTGGTTACGTGGTTGAGGTTTGTTTTCTTTTCGAGGGGCATCTTCTCTTTTTGGTGCTATCCGATCACCAGCCTCTGCTTTTAAAGCAGCTGCTTGAGATGCGGCAGGGTCATCTTCTGGGACGGTTTTTTCAACTTTTACTTTTTTAGGTGCATCGGCAGGTTTATTTTTTGCTTCTAAAAGCAGGCGAGCTTTTTCAGCGCGCTCTTCTTCAACACGTTCTTTCTCGTCTCTTACCCGACGTCTTTCGGCCCTTTCGGCTTCACGAGTTTTTGTTTCAGCCTCTTCACGTGCTTTACGATCGTTCTCTTGAGCGGCTGCAGCCATTAAAGCCTTTTTACGTCTATCAAGCTCTAAGTCAGATACGCCTGCAGGACGTGGTCCACCAGAAGCGTCTGCGCCACCTTTTCCAGGCACAATTACACGTTTCCTTTTTTTCTCAACAACAACAGATTTACTGCGCCCATGAGAAAAGCTTTGTTTTACGTGGCCTGGTCCAGAACTATTGCGCAGTCCTAATGGTTTTTTATCGTCACTCATTCGTAATCACCTTTCTGTGCTGAATGTATCAGCTTTTGTCCAATTTGCGAATACCTGCAAGTCGAGTAGCTTCACAGCGGACCTTTTTCATAAGTCCACCGCCTGTCAGCGCCGCGTGTATCGCATAGTCTCGTCCAAATGCCAAACCCAATTCTTTTTGAGTTAAGCAGTTAAAATATACATTTTTTCCTTCTGGAGACCGTAGTTTTCCTAATTGTCTCTCTGAGCCATCACTTGCTTGAATTAAGAGTTGCGCTTTTCCAGATATTAATGCGCCTTTTACAACCTCAAATCCACTAACTACTTGTCCACCTCTACGCGCTAAGGAAATAGTTTCTATTACTTTTTTTACTAATAAATGTTCTACTAACTCAAAAAGATTATCTGGAATAGTTGCTTGTTTTTTTGCTGCTCGTGAAAATAGATTTTTCTTAATAGCTTCAAAAAGAGCATCAGATGATGCGCTTACCCAAATCCCGCGACCTGGAAGTTTTTCTGATAAATCAGGTGTAACCACGCCAGCGGGGCAAAGAACAAAACGAATAAGTTCTTCTTTTAAATGCGAACTTCCAAGCACAATACATTTGCGCTCTGGTTCATTGTTGCGTTTGGTTTGAATGCCTCTTGTCACAAGTTATACCTAAGACCTGAAACATCAGGTCTCAGCCCCCTCTGAATTAGTATCAGCATTTGCAGCTTCAGCTGCTGCAGCATCTTCTGCTAACTGTTCTTCAGTTACCCAACCTATTTGAAGCCTGGCTCGCATTATCATGTCTTGGGCTTCTTGAATGTTTACTTCAAAACTTTCTAGTACGCCGTCATCTTTGTGACGCTCACCATCAACAGTAGTATATCCGCCTGCTAACTCCCAGTCAGCACAAGTTGCAAAATCTTCTAATGATTTCACATCGTCTTTTCCTAATGCAACCAACATTTGTGGTGATAAGCCTTCAAAATCAATCAAATCTTGCGCAACACCTAATTCACGCGCTTCCGCAATTGATTTTGCATTAATTTCTTCTAAACTTTCTCTTGCACGGGCTTGTAGTTCATCAACAGTATCTTGATCAAAACCTTCAATCATTAAGAGTTCATCAGTTTCTACATATGCAACTTCTTCTAAGCTTGAGAATCCTTCTGATACTAAGAGTTGAGCCACAACTTCATCTACATTCATTGTATCCATAAATAATTGTGAACGTTCCTCAAATTCTTTTTGACGGCGTTCTGATTCATCAGTTTCCGTCATAATGTCTATGTCTAAACCTGTTAATTGAGAAGCTAATCTTACATTTTGGCCACGACGACCAATTGCTAAAGACAGTTGTTCATCTGGCACTACAACTTCAATACGTTCAGCATCTTCATCAAGTACCACTTTAGTCACTTCAGCAGGCTGTAAAGCATTAACTAAGAAAGTAGGAGCATCTTCATTCCATGGAATAATATCAATTTTTTCTCCACCTAATTCATTTACAACAGCCTGAACTCGTGAACCTCTCATGCCAACACAAGCTCCTACAGGATCAATTGAATTGTCAAAAGAAATAACACCAATTTTTGCTCTTGATCCCGGATCGCGCGCAACAGCTTTGATTTCAATTATACCATCATAAATTTCTGGTACTTCCATTTTAAAAAGCTCAGCCATAAATTCCGGAGCAGTTCTAGAGAGAAAAACCTGAGGACCACGCATTTCAGAGCGAACTTCTTTTATGAAGGCACGAATTCTATCTCCGTTACGAAACATTTCACGGTTAACAAGCTGATCACGGCGACAAACGGCTTCACCTCTTCCCACATCAACTATTACATTTCCGTATTCAACACGTTTTACTAAGCCGTTTATTATTTCACCTTGACGATCTTTAAATTCTTCATATTGACGATCTCGCTCTGCTTCACGAACCTTTTGTAATATTACTTGTTTGGCTGATTGAGCCCCAATACGACCAAAGTCCATTGGAGGTAATTTATCAATTATTAAATCACCAACTGATGGCTCTTCTTTGTGTGCTTTGGCTTCTTCTACTGTCATCTCAGTGTACATGTTTTCAGCCTCAGTACCTTCAACAACAACACGAACTCTTGTCATTTCTAGCTCGCCTGACTTACGATCAATAAAAGCACGAATATCAAGTTCTGCACCATATTTTGATTTAGCAGCTTTTGCATAAGACTCTTCCATAGCTTGTAAGACTAGATCAGGATCAATCATCTTCTCACGAGCAACTGAGTCTGCAATTTGTAAAAGCTCTAGACGGTTAGCACTAGTAATAGCCATAGTTTATTCCTCTTCTGTTTCTATGTCGTCGAAATCACTTTCAACTATATTCGTGCGGCCCTTTTGGGAAGCAGCCACTAATTCATCAGTCAACACTAATTTTGCATCTGATAACCATTCAAAATCTAAACCAATTGTTCCTTGCGGGATTTCAATTAGTACATCATTATCTTCAATACCACGTGATAAGCCTTTAAAGCGTCTCTGACCATCAATTAACTCAGAAGTTTCAACTTTTATTTCAAACCCATTCCATGTTTGGAAATCTTTTAATCTTGTTAAGGGTCTATCCATACCAGGACTTGATACTTCTAATGCGTATTCAGCTTCAATTGGATCTTCTACATCTAAAATTGCGCTAATTTCAGTTGATATTTTTGAGCAGTCATTAACATCAATACCGCCGTTTGGTTTATCTGCCATGATTTGTAAGGTTGTTGCTTTGCCTGACATCAATCGTATTCGCACAAGTTCGTAACCCAGGTCTTCAATTACAGGCTGAACAATACTTGCCATACGCTTGTCTATAGCTGATTTTGCAATTAGGTCTGACATTTTTCTCACATAAAAAAACGGGCTCACGGCCCGTCGTAAATTTCGATGGAAGGTTAGGGGTGGAGGCCAACCTTTCCGGTATATTTTTCTATTATAGAGATAATATAGTATGTGCAAGTAGATTCGATTTAACTTATTTGGCTATTTTTGGTTATAAACACTAGGATTTACCTTAAAAGTTAATTAATTTCATTTAAAATAATTGAAAGTACATAATGGAAAACAATGCAGCTAGATTTTTTTACTTAATAGGTTCTTCAATAATGGTTGTTTGGATTCTGTTTATTGGACAATCAATTTTATTACCAATAATTTTAGGTATTTTAACAGTATATATTTTGCTAACTGCTTCAGAAGCTATCGCAAAATGGCCAATGATGAATTACTTTTCAAAATTTATCCATCGATTAGTAGTTCTATTGATTTTCGTTTCTATAGTTGCGCTAATTTCTTTTATGATCTCAAATAATATAGAATATACTTTATCACAGTTACCAATTTATCAAACTAACTTACAAATTGTTGTTGATAACCTTGCTGAAGGATTCGGATTAAGTAATGCACCTTCTTTAAATAAAATTATTGAAAACTGGTGGAAGAGTATTGATTTACAATCATTTGCTTTTAGGGCTTTTGGTTCAATTTCTTCTGTGGGTTCTATACTATTTATGACTGCTCTTTATGCAGGATTTTTACTTACAGAAGTAAATAATTTCAACGCTAAGATATCAAAAGCATTAGGCGGTGATGCTACTCAAGCTTTAGAAATAATATCAAAAGTAAATAACAGAATTGGTGTTTATTTAACAATTAAGACAATTATTAATATTATTTTAGCATCAATTTCGTTTCTAATAATGTGGGTAATGGGTATTGATAGTGCTGTTTTCTGGGCAGTTATGATAGGGTTTTTAAATTATATACCCTATGTAGGTTCAGCGATTGGTGTTGGTTTTCCTGTTGGATTAGCATTAGCACAATTTGGCTCTCTTCAATGGGCTATACTAGCTCTGGTATTATTAATGGCTGTGCAAACATATGTTGGAAACATACTTGAGCCTAAAATGATTGGGAAATCAGTAAATCTTTCTAGTTTTGTTGTATTGTTAGCTTTGGTTTTTTGGACAACTATATGGGGCTTGCCAGGAGCTATATTATCAATACCATTGACGTCTGTTCTAGTAATTTTATTGGCAGAGAACCAATCAACTAAACCATTTGCTGCTATGTTTACATCAGACGGTGATCTATAAATGGACCGTATGGCTGAAATGGAAATTTTTGTTGCTGTAGTTGATAGCGGTGGTTTTACGGAAGCTGCCAATAAGCTAAGACTTTCGAAGTCCTCTGTATCAAAACACATTGCTAGTTTGGAATCCAGACTTGGTGTAACATTACTAAACCGTACAACAAGAAATGTAAGCGCTACAGAAATTGGCATTAATTATTACCAAAAATGCATTAAGTTTCTTGAAGAGATTCAAGATGCTGATTTATCTGTTAAGGCAATGCAAACAGAAGCCCAAGGAATATTAAGAGTGTCTGTCTCAAATGATTTTGGGTCAAATCATTTAATTAATTGTATAACACCATTTATAAAAGCATATCCAAAAATAAAAATTCATATGACTTTAGATAATCGTTTTGTAGACCTTGTTTCTGAAGGTTTTGATTTAGCAGTAAGAATTGGAAATTTATCTGACAGTTCAATGAAAGCAAAAAAAATAGCCAATACAAAATTAGCTATAGTTGGTTCGCGGGATTATTTAGCTAGCAATGGCATTCCAAAAAAAATTGATGACTTATCTGATCATCAATTACTAAATTATTCATTTGAAAAAAGTAATAACTTTTGGCGAATACCAGGGCCTGATGGTGAAGAACGTCAAATTCGTGGAAAAGACAACTTAAGTGTAAATGATGGAAAATCTTTATTGATGGCTGCTGAAGCAGGATTAGGGCTAGCGTACTTACCATGCTTTATATATGGGGAGAAAATAAAAGATGGATCTCTTCAGAAAATATTAACCAATATAAAATTTCCAGAATTGGGTGTCTACGCTGTCTATCCTTCATCAGACTATATACCACCAAAACTCAGAGTTTTTATAGATTATTTAAGTTCGCATTTTAAAAAATCTGGTAATGAAATCTGGCGATCATAATTTAATTCTATAGTGATAGCTGCCTATTTCGGACATTTTTAAGTGTTCATAAAGGCTTTTTGCTGGAAAATTATTGTGGACAGTAATGACAGATAAATAATGTGCACCATTTAATGAGGCCCACCCTGCTATTTGCTGCATAATTTTTTTACCAAAACCCTGTCGTTGATTTATTTTTGAAACCTCAAGAGCATGGACCATTGCAATGGCATTATGAATAGCTACAAATGCTACTGCGATGTTATTAATCGTAACATAAGTCTTCAATACTTTTGTACGGGCCATTACATTTAATCGCATGTCATTAATATCACCATTTAGCCATAAGCTCTTCATTGCAGTGTTTGGTGATGTATGAAATTTACCATCGAATGTTTTAGCTAACAATTCAATGGGCAAACCAAATATGACAGATGGATCGATCAACTTATATCCTAATTTATGCAATTTATAATCTAAGATTTCATTTCCCTCCCTAATCATGAATAGTTTTTTTTGACCAAGAGCATTCATTAACTTTTCAGCCACTTCAACTTTCGCTGTAGGGCTATTTTGTATTGCTGCAGAGACCCTTTTACCGCCACCTGATCCATTCTTTATTTGCCAGCCATGGTGTAATTCAGTTGTTACAGATGGCCAGGTAAAATCAAGAACTTCATAAAGTGTTTCAATGCTTGGTTTCATTGTAATTTAAATGCAGATTTAATTTCTGTCTCAACATTTGAGATTAAGATTGTCTCTGTAGAACGTATAACAATATTTGCGCCATGCTTATTATCTTCATAAAACGGATACGAGCCAATAGATACATGAGGAAATTTATTCGCGATTACCCCCAACGGTTCAGCTATAATACTTTCTGGCAAATCAACTCTGATTGTTGAGCTAATCATTTCTGCACCTTTCTCTAATTTAGGCAATAACCAATCAATCATACTATTGAATACACTAGGCACACCAGCCATCACATGAACATTATCCATAGAAAAACCAGGAGCTTTTGAAATTACATTATCAATTAAAAATGCACCATCAGGTATCCTAGCCATTCGCAACCGAGCGGGAGTAAGGTCGTCAACTCCATTTTCATAATTTGTAGCTAAGATATTTTTTGCATCATCGCGAATACCTATTTCGACGTTAAATGCGGCAGCTATGCAATCTGCAGTTATATCATCATGAGTTGGGCCTATGCCGCCACTTGTAAAAACATGATCATACTTTGCCCGTGTTTCATTAACTGCAGCTATAATTTCTGTCGATTTATCTGAGATTACCCTTACCTCTAGTAAGTCTATACCATGAATGGTAAGCTTTCCCGCTAAATTGAACATATTTGCATCTCTTGTTCGCCCAGATAAAATTTCATCACCTATTACGATCATTGCAGCTGTTGGGTTGGTCATTTATATATTCCTTATGAAATTTGAAAGCCCCCTGATTAAGGGTACCCTAGTAAAGAGATATAAGCGTTTTTTAGCAGACGTCACGTTAGAAAATGGATCAATTGTGACTGCGCATGTAGCTAATCCAGGCTCTATGTTAGAGTTAGCCAAGCCAGGGTCAACAGTTTGGTTAGAAATTAATGATGATCCAAAAAGAAAATTAAAATATTCATGGAAGTTAATTGAAACCAATAAAACTTTTATAGGTGTGGACACTCATTACGCTAACAAAATAATTAAAGAGGCTTTAGATAACAATGCTTTTGGTTTGAATTATGAAAGTTATGAAACAGAAATAAAATATGGAGAAAACTCTCGAATAGACTTTTTACTTTATTTTAAACAAGCACCCAAAATGTTTTTAGAAGTAAAAAGTGTTACGTTATCAAGAGAAGCCGGTCTGGCTGAATTTCCCGACAGTAAAACACTTCGTGGAGCTAAACATATGAATGAATTAACTGAAATGGTAAAAAAGGGTTTTCAATCAACCATACTATTTTTAGTACAGCGCTCTGATATAGATTTATTTAAAATAGCTGGAGATATTGATCCAAATTATGAAGAGTCCTACAATAATGCGATTAAACAAGGTGTGCGGGTTTTGTGTTATGATTGTGTTATATCTAAAGAAGGTATTACAATTGGTAAAAGACTAGACTTGGCAAATGTGAGTAATTCTGCTTAACCAAAAGAAATAGAAACAAGGTAAATATTGTGAATATTAAACCCAGATTAAATGCAGATGGTATTACTATCCATACTTCTGAAGAATTCGAAGGAATGAGAAGATCTGGAGCGTTGGCTGCCAAAATATTAGATATGATAACTGATTTTATTGTTCCAGGAGTAACAACTGAAGCATTAGATACATTGATTCACGATTATATGATTGACGCAGGTGCTACACCCGCAACGCTAGGTTATCGCGGATATACAAAATCCAGTTGTATATCCCTTAACCACGTTGTTTGTCATGGAATACCTTCTGATAAGAAATTAAAAGATGGGGATATTCTTAATATTGATGTTACTTGTATTTTAGATGGTTGGTTTGGTGACACATCACGTATGTATATTTGTGGTAAATTATCGCGAAAAGCTGAAAGGCTTATAGACATTACTCACACGGCCTTGATGATTGGTATTGATCAAGTTAAGCCAGGCAACACTTTTGGCGATATTGGTGCGGCAATTCAAGCATATGTTGAAGCCCAAAGATGTTCGGTAGTTCGTGATTTTTGCGGTCATGGATTAGGTAGGGTTTTTCACTCAGCGCCTAATGTTGTACACTTTGGCCGCTGGGGTACAGGCGCTGTACTAGAAGAAGGTATGTTTTTTACAATAGAACCAATGGTAAACCTAGGTAAGCCACATACCAAAATATTAGCAGATGACTGGACAGCAGTCACTAAAGATAAATCTCTATCAGCTCAATTTGAGCATTCTATTGGAGTTACTTCAACAGGATGTGAAATTTTTACAAATTCTTTATCCAATAAATTCTATCCAACCTGGAGTTAAGGTTACTTCAGCGCCCCATGACAATGTTTGTATTTTTTACCTGATTGACACAAACATTTATCGTTACGGCTTAAAGCTGGCCAAGTTTTTGGATCATTTTTGTCAATTTCGGGTGCCTTTGGCTTCTCTAGCTCGATATCAATTCCGTAAGCTTCTTTTACGCGCGCTTTAATTTCATTAACATCCATACCTTGACTAAGTGCAGTTTGAATTTGTTGTTGTAATGCAGCCATTTGTTGTTCGGGTGTTTGTGGTTGTAAGCGAGCCATCTGTCTCGTAATATCAGATCTCAAGCCTTCTAGCATAGTTTCAAAGAGCTCAAATGATTCTGTTTTATATTCGTTCAAGGGATCACGGTTTGCATATCCACGCATTCCAACTACCGACCTTAGGTGTTCTAAGGTAATTAGGTGTTCTCTCCATTTTTGGTCTATTGTTCCCAATAAAAGCTGTTTTTCTGCTGAACGAATATTTTCTGATCCAATTCCTTTAATTTTATTGGTCATTTCATCGTCGCCAGCACTACGAAGACGTTCAATGATATCTTCATCATCGATTCCCTCTTCAGCTGCCCATTCAGATATAGGTAAATTTAAACCAAGCGCTTCTTTAATTGATTGTTCTAAGCCTTTAATATCCCATTGCTCAGGATAAGACTTTGAAGGTATCGCATCGTCCACTAAATCTTCGATTACTTCATCACGCATATCCTTTACAGTATTTGATAAATCGTCAGATTTCATAATTTCTAGGCGTTGCTCGAAAATGGCTTTACGCTGATCATTCATTACATCATCAAATTTTAACAACTGTTTTCTTACATCAAAATTTTGACCTTCTACTTTTGCCTGTGCCCTTTCTAGGGATTTATTAACCCACGGATGAATAATAGCCTCGCCTTCGTCCATGCCCAATTTACCTAGTACAGCATCTAATTTTTCTGATCCAAATATTCTCATTAAATCGTCTTCTAATGATAAGAAAAAGGCTGATCTACCCGGATCACCTTGACGCCCAGATCTTCCACGTAATTGATTGTCAATGCGGCGACTTTCATGTCGCTCCGTAGCAAGAACGAACAAACCACCAGCATCTAATGCAACTTTTTTTGCTTTGTTTACTTCTTCAGTAACACTTTTTCGGATTTCAATTGGGTCAGATTTTTTTTTGGCGGATTCTATTGTAGAAGCAACACGCATTTCAACATTTCCTCCCAATTGAATATCGGTCCCTCGACCAGCCATATTGGTAGCTATTGTAACTGCGCTTGGAATGCCAGCATCTGCAATGATTGATGCTTCTTGTTCATGAAAGCGGGCATTTAGTATTTTATGAGATATGCCTTTTTTCGAAAATTCATTAAAAGATTCTGAATAGGTTTTAAGCTTATCCTTTTGTTCTTGCTTTTTTGCACTAACAGATTGTTTTAGTAAGTTTTCAGAAATATTTTTTAATAATTTTTTATCATTTAAAAGTTTTGATAAGTATTCAGATTTTTCAATAGATGTTGTTCCAACCAATATTGGTTGTTCTTTTGAGTGTGCTTTACCAATTTCTTCAACAATTGCAGTGAACTTTTCATCAGCAGTGCGATATATTGCATCGTGCTCATCAAGCCGAGCGATTGGTTTGTTAGTGGGAACTTCAACTACACCAAGCCCATAGATTTCAGAGAATTCTTCAGCTTCTGTTAAAGCGGTTCCTGTCATACCGGCTAATTTATCATAAAGCCTAAAGTAATTTTGAAAAGTTACGGATGCTAAAGTTACATTTTCTGCTTTAATATTTACATTTTCTTTAGCCTCAATAGCTTGATGTAATCCGTCAGACATTCTACGCCCTGACATCATTCTCCCAGTAAATTCATCAATGAGGACTACTTCATTATTTTTTACAATATAATCCTTATCACGCTTGAAAAGAGTGTGTGCACGCAGACCTTGATTTATGTGATGTACAAGTGATGTACTTTCTGGATCATACAAAGATTGCCCTTCAGGTAATAATTTTAATTCGAGCAAACGTTTTTCAACGAATTCGTTTCCTTCATCAGTAAGGGACGATGAACGAGACTTTTCGTCTAGATCATAATGATTTGTCATTAGTTCAGGAATTAATGCATCAATTGATTTATAGAGTTCTGTCCTATCTTCGGCAGGCCCAGAAATTATTAGTGGAGTTCTGGCCTCATCGATCAAAATACTATCAACTTCATCAACTATTGCAAAATAATGATCTCTTTGAGCCATTTGTTTTAAGTCAGATTTCATATTATCACGTAAATAATCAAAACCTAATTCATTGTTTGTTGCGTATGTTATGTCACATGCATACGCAGCTAACTTTGCATCTTCTTCCATGTCTGGAATAACAATACCAGTTGTCATACCTAAAAAACTATATACTTTGCCCATCCATGCTGCATCGCGTGAAGCAAGATAGTCATTAACTGTTACAACATGAACTCCCCGCCCTGTTAAAGCATTTAAGTACACAGGAAAAACGCCAACTAAGGTTTTACCTTCTCCAGTTTTCATTTCTGAAATATTTCCTTGGTGTAAAAATATTCCTCCCATTAACTGTGTATCATATGCACGTAAGCCTAGAGCTCTAAAAGCAGCCTCTCTGGCATTTGCAAACACTTCAGGCAAAAGTTTGTCTAAAGTTTCACCATCTGAAAACCGTTTTTTAAACTCAATAGTTTTATCTTTAATTTGCTGGTCACTGAGGGCTTGATACTCAGCTTCTAGTAAGTTTATTGCTGACACTAAAGGTAAAGCAGCTTTGATCTTGCGGTCGTTTGGTGATCCAAATATTTTTTTAGCTGCTTTTGATAATCCGAGCATTACATTTATTCCTAACTTACGCCCAAAAATTATAGGCAAATCTGATACGTTATTGAACTAGTTTTTTATTCATTGGCCTTGCCGGGCTAATTAAAGCCACCTAAAAAGACGCCGAATAAAGAGACTCCTTACAAAACGTGAGAAAAAACATGTAAGCGGGTGTTTCAAAACTGTCAACGTCGGCTTAGCAAATGGTATATAT
>ERZ1027294.70-NODE-70-length-15103-cov-17.620348_pt1 | contig 15103 bp, 12 predicted proteins | sample MGYA00520857_ERZ1027294 | MGnify/ENA primary metagenome ERZ1027294 (study PRJEB33307, sample SAMD00078850) | marine metagenome | biome: aquatic biome; feature: sea water; material: coastral sea water | place: Japan | collected 2015-01 | depth 1 m m ... | reverse complement strand
CATTTTGTGTTGTTGGAACTGCTGGTGCAGTGAATATGGGTGCAATTGATGATCTCGAAGGCATTGCCTCTATAGCAAAATCTGAAGATTTATGGTTCCATGTAGATGGTGCTTTTGGTGCTGCTGCTTTACTAGGAAAATTAGCGTACGAGCGTTTATCAGGAATATCTCTTGCAGACAGTCTAGCATTTGATTTTCATAAATGGTTTCAAGTTAATTATGAAGCTGGATGTGTGCTTTTTAAAGATGAGGCATCCCATCGAGCTTCTTTTTCTGATAGGGCTGAGTATTTACGCGGTTCAGAGCGAGGTCTTGCTGGTGGAGATTTTTGGGCGGTAGATTATGGCCCAGAATTATCAAGAGGATTCAGGTCTTTAAAGGTCTGGGCTCACTTAAAAGAACATGGCGTTGAAGCATTAGGGAACTCAATTGATCGAAATATTAAACTTGCAAAATATCTCGAAAAAAGAATTCATAATGAAGATTGTTTAATATCAATGGCGCCTACACCTCTAAATATTAATTGTTTTAGATTTATTCCAAATCTTAATTTGGCCATCGAAAAGTTAGACAAAGTTAATGAGGAGATAGTTATACTTCTTCAAGAAAGAGGCATAGCAGTTCCTTCAACTACTAGAATAAATAATCAAATTGCAATTAGGGTGAATATAACCAATCACAGAACACAAGAAAGTGATTTAGATATACTAGTAGATGCTATTTTGGAAATTGGTGATGAATTAACAAAAAAATAAATTTTTATTTTTTACATTCCTAATGTGAAATACTTTCACAAAATGTTTGAGTAATTAAAACAATACTTTAATTGACCTAAACGATTGAATTTCATATTGAAGGCACAACTGATTAAAAAGGCTTAGCTGTGGCAATTGTAAAACCTACTTGTTTCCAAGATATCATCTTACGCCTCCAGAATTACTGGGCTGAGCAAGGCTGTGCTATTTTGCAGCCATACGACATGGAGGTCGGTGCTGGGACGTTTCATCCAGCTACTACTCTTCGTGCGTTAGGTCCTAAACCTTGGGCTGCTGCATATGTGCAACCTTCTAGACGTCCAACTGATGGACGTTATGGTGAAAATCCAAATAGACTACAGCATTATTATCAGTATCAAGTTATAATCAAACCTAGCCCAGAAAATTTCCAAGAATTGTATTTAGGCTCTTTGAATGCAATTGGAATTGACATGGAATTGCATGATATTCGTTTTGTTGAAGATGATTGGGAAAGCCCGACTTTGGGAGCTTGGGGGCTTGGTTGGGAAGTATGGTGTGACGGTATGGAAGTGTCTCAATTTACATACTTTCAACAGGTAGGTGGCCACGATTGTAAACCTGTATCTGGCGAACTTACATATGGTCTTGAGCGATTGGCTATGTATGTTTTAGGCGTTGATCATGTTATGGACATGCCATTCAACCCTCCTGGTTCGATAATTGAATTGAAATATGGAGATATCTTCCAACAAACAGAACAAGAATATTCAAGATGGAATTTTGACGTAGCAGATACAAAAACATTATTGCAACATTTTGAAGATTCTGAAGCTGAATGTATGCGAATACTTAGTGAACCAGAGATTGATCCTAAAACAGGAGATAAAATTGTTATGGCTCATCCTGCTTATGATCAGTGTATTAAAGCTTCTCATTTATTTAATTTGTTAGATGCACGAGGAGTTATATCTGTAACAGAACGTCAATCGTATATTGGTCGTGTTAGGACACTCGCAAAAGCGTGTGCAGATTCATTTTTAAAAACTGAAGCAGGTGGATCTACCGAATGAAAGGATCCCTTTTAATAACTATTCTTCTGGTAATAGCAGGCACGATGGGTATTGGCCTTTGGTATACCATAGAGAAAGCGTATTATATAAATGTTACTGATATTAGTGAAATAAATGTTGGTGGAACAATTCGTAAAGTCCAAAATTACAATGGAATTGATGCTGATACATCACCCTTGAAGCTCCGTGCTTGCTTTGATGTTGACTGGGAATACAACTTTTCAGTTGATTATAAAAAAATAGCCACTCCTTTAATTGCTCCAAAAGCATTTAGCTGTTTTGATGCGAAAAAAATTGGTTTTGATATTCAAGCTGAGAATGCATCAGTTATTTTAGCAGATGTGAACAATCCTTTTGGATTTGATAAATATATTGTTCAATATCCTGATGGGAAATCCTACATGTGGCGACAAATAAATGAATGTGGTAAAGCACATTTTGCAGGAGATCCACTTCCTGTTGGTTGTCCTGTACCAAAAGATGCAATTGCAAAAAATTTAATGCGGGATCCTGAAAGTGTACTCCATGATATTAAATTAACTCAACAAAGCAATAATCTACCTATAAAAATATTAATTAATGATAAGCCAATTTCTGCATATTCAACTGATGCAAAATTTTATAATTCTTGTTTTAATGTTACTTCAACAATTGATCAGTTATCGTCAAAATATGTAAAATCAAATAATCCTGCACCATCTAAACCACTAGGAAATATGGCTTGCTATAATTATGATCAGTTAAAAGAAGATATAAAATCTGGTGTTGCATACAGCTTTATTGGTGAAGAAAGTATAATTAATGGCATTGATCGTATCATTGCTATTTATTCAGACGGACGTGCTTATGCATGGCATCAAAGGGCAAAATAATGGCAGATTTATTACTAGAGTTATTTTCTGAAGAAATTCCAGCGATCATGCAAAACAAAGCCTGTGATGATTTAAATTATATTATAACTAATGGCTTAGTGGAAGCAGGGCTAACTTATAGTTCTTCTAAGGCATTATCTACACCGCGTCGTTTAAGTTTTATGGTCGAAGGTTTGATTGACAAAAGCCCAGACACCCGAGAAGAAAGAAAAGGGCCTCGTGTCGATGCACCTGAACAAGCTTTAAACGGTTTTTTGCGTGGTGCGGGCCTTACATTAGATCAACTTGAAATTAGAGATGATAAAAAGGGCAAAACATATTTTGCTGTTATTGAAAAAGAAGGTCGATTTGCTGATGAAATTGCTTCTGAAGTAATAACTAACACAATAAATAATTTTCCCTGGGCAAAATCAATGCGTTGGGGCTCTGGCTCTATGAAATGGGTACGACCTTTACATTCCATTTTGTGTATTCTATCTGCTGAAGATGGTGTGAAAACTGTAAATATTGAAGTTGATGGTATATCATCGTCAAATATGACTGCTGGACATCGGTTTATGTCGCCGGCGAAATTTGCTGTGCATTCAATAGAGCAATACCAAAAAGATTTAAAGAAAGCCTCAGTTATTCTGGATGCCCAAGAAAGAGCTGACCATATAATAGAAGATGCAAAAAACTTAGCTTTTGCTCAAGGTTTAGAACTGGTTGAAGATACAAGTTTATTGAAAGAAGTAACTGGTTTGGTCGAATATCCTGTTGTTTTAATGGGTGAAATATCTAAGGAATTTTTTGACCTTCCTGCAGAAGTGTTGATGACTTCGATGAAAGAACATCAGAAATTTTTTAGCGTAAAAAACCCAAAAACAAATAGAATTGAAAAATTTATTACAGTTGCTAACCGAACAACAGCTGATAATGGTAAAACTATTATAGCAGGCAATCAAAAAGTCTTATTTGCTAGATTATCTGATGCAAAGTTTTTTTGGGAAAATGATTTGCGAATTGCAAAATCTGGAATGATTGAATGGTCAGAAAAGCTTGAAAAGGTTACCTTCCATAACAAACTAGGTTCACAATCAGAACGGATAAAAAGAATTAGCTTAATGGCTTGTGTAGCATCAAAATTATCAAATGCTGATGAAGAATTAGCAAAAAGAGCTGCAATATTATGTAAAGTGGATTTGTCCTCGGAAATGGTGGGAGAGTTTGCAAAGCTTCAAGGTTTGATGGGTTGTTATTACTCTGCTGAAGCTGGTTTGCCCAATGAGATAGGTCTAGCATCAAAAGATCATTATTCTCCACTTGGACCAACTGATATTGTGCCGTCAGCACCTGTTTCAATTGCTGTCGCATTAGCAGATAAAATTGATACATTAACTGGGTTTTGGTCGATTAATGAGAAACCAACAGGATCAAAAGATCCATTTGCTTTAAGAAGATCGGCGCTTGGAGTTATTAGATTGGTCATTGATAATGAAATAAATGACTCAATAGAGAGAATGTTAGCATATGGATTTTATCTAAATTCAATATCAATCCAAAGCCTACATAATAAGTCTCAAGCAAAATATATTGAATTAAAAGATAATTCTGCTGATCAAATTCTAAATATGATCGATGAAAGTCAATCACAGAAAATAAAAGAGATTCTAAAAGATCTAAAATCGTTTTTTCATGATCGCTTAAAAGTTTATTTGCGAGATAAAGATATTAAGCATGACGTAATTGATGCGTGTCTAGCTATGCCAAATAATACTAATTTTTCATTATTAACCAAGAGAGCAAAAGTCCTTCAAGATTTTTGCAATTCCGATGATGGTAAGAATCTATTACAGGGTTTTAAAAGAGCTAATAATATCCTCACTGCTGAAGAGAAAAAAGATGGTGTGTCTTACGAAGGCATTCCTGAATTAAAATATGCTCAAATTGATGAAGAACGCTCATTATTCAAAATATTAGATAAAAATGAGACTAAAATAATTGACTACATAAATAAGCAAGATTTTAAGTCAGCAATGAATACTTTGGCTAAATTACGTTCCCCAATTGATTTATTTTTTGAGAATGTACAAATAAATTCTGACTCAAAAATTGTTAGACGTAATCGTCTTTGTCTTTTAAATAGAATTAGACTTATAATGAAAAGTGCTGCGGATTTTTCTCTTATCGAAAATTAATTAAATTATAATTTTTCAAAGATAATTTAATTTATGTCTTCTTTGCTCTATTATTATTAATTTATTGATCATAGGATTGATAATTAAGGAGCCAAGTTTTGGGTGATGAATTAAAAATATATCCTGAATGCGTTGAGTTAAAATCAGACGCTGATGTACCAATTGAAAAATATGGTGCAAGAGCAAATGCTATTGTTAAGTTATTGCAGGCAGAGTTGCCTATTCCAAAAGCATGGGCTTTTCTTTGTGAGTCTGTAAACAAATTCCAAAACTATGAATTTCCAGAGATTAAAGGTTTAAATAGTTCTCTAAACAATGGAATGTTAGTATCTTTACGAGCGAGTTCAATTTCTCGAGACTGGGGTGGACCTGAGACACTTTTGAATATTGGGATGAATTGGAAGATTCATGCAATTTTAGAAGATGCACTTGGCAAAGTTGCTGTAGATGCTTTGTACTTTCGATTTATTCAAGATTTTGCCACACAAGTTGCAAGGCTTGATGCAGAAGATTTTGATGAATTACTTGATAATGCTTCAAGTAAAAATGTTATTGATTATGGAAAAGCATTGGATAATGCTTTGTGTCTTTTTGAAGAAGAGACAGGTGATAAATTTCCACAAGATCCCTTTACCCAGCTTCAACAAAGCTTGAAATCAATGGCAAGCGCGTGGAATAGTGCGAGTGCAAGAATTCTTCGTGCCGCAAGAGGGGCGCCAACAAATGCAGGTTTGGGGCTAATTGTCCAAGAAATGGTTTTAGGCATAGGTGATGGGGAATTTGGTTCTGGAATTGCACAATTTGTTTCACCAGTTACAGGAGAAGAGCAGGCTTTTGGCAGGTATTTAAGCCAATCTCAGGGACGAGCTGCAATGGAAGAAGAGCAGAGTGCTCAATATTTAGCTAAAGATGAGCGCGGTCCCTCATTAGAAGAAATTTGTCCCAACTGTTTTACAGATTTGAGAAGCTATACTCAAATTGTAACAAAATTATATCGAGATGATATGCAAGTTGAATTTACCATCAAAAATGGTGTTGTCTGGCTTCTCGATACTACGCCTGCAGATAGGACCGGTAGGGCCGCTATTGCTATTGTAATTAGATTACATTCTATGAATCTGATTTCTCTTGAAGAAGCTTTGATGAGAATTTCACCAAAAATCCTTAATGAAATTCTACACCCACAAATAGATCCAAAAGCCAATAAAGTCCAAATAGCTGATGGAATTGGTGCAAGTCCTGGTGCAGCTACTGGAAAAATTGTATTTAATGCTTCAAATGCTGTTGCATTAGACGCCCGAGGTGAATCTTCTATTTTAGTGAGAATAGAGACAACACCAGATGATATACGTGGTATGCATTCTGCAAAAGGTATTTTAACTGAAAGAGGGGGAATTAACAGTCATGCTGCGGTTGTTGCAAGAACTTTGGGCCTTCCATGTGTAGTAGGTGTGAACAATATTAATATTGATCAGAAAAATAAAAAAATACATTTTGAAGATGGTACATCCTTATCTGAAGGTGATTTGATTACTCTTGATGGATCGACTGGACAAATTTTATCTGGTGCAACAAAATTAATTGAACCCGAGCTCGGAGGTGATTTTAAGCAATTTATGAGCTGGGCTGACAAAATACGAACAATGGGTGTGCGTGGTAATGCAGATACTCCACAGGATGTTAGATTGGCTCAAAAATTTGGTGTTGATGGAATAGGTTTAGTTCGAACTGAACATATGTTTTTTGATACACATCGTTTAAACGTCATGAGAGAATTAATATTCTCTGAAAAATCTGATGATCGTCAAGATGCCCTTAATCTTCTTCTACCAATGCAACGCGAAGATTTTTTAGAAATTTTTTCATTAATGGGTGAGCAATCTGTTTGTATTCGTTTATTAGACCCACCTTTGCATGAATTTTTGCCCAAAACTCGTGAGCAAGTCGTTGCATTGGCAGAGTCTATGGATTTACCTTTATCAAAAGTTATAAATCGAGTTGAAGAACTAGAAGAAATAAACCCAATGCTTGGCACTCGGGGTGTGAGGTTGGGCATAACAGTTCCAGAAATTTACGTAATGCAAGCAAGGGCAATATTTGAAGCAGCTTGCTTGGTGCAAAAGAATACTGGACGAATGATTAGGCCAGAAATAATGATTCCCCTAGTTTCTGCAAATCGGGAAGTTGAATTAGTTAAGGCTCGAGTAGATGCAGTTGCATCGTCTGTCCAATCTGAAACAGGAATGCAAGTAAAGTATTCTCTAGGCGTTATGGTTGAAACGCCAAGGGCGGCTCTACGAGCTCATGATATTGCAAAGACTGTGGATTTTATGAGTTTTGGTACAAATGATCTTACACAAATGACATACGGTCTTTCACGCGATGATGCAGGACGGTTCATGAGGGAGTATGTAAATCAAGAAATTTATGATGAAGATCCTTTTCTTACTCTAGATATTCATGGTGTTGGAGAATTGTTATCAATCGCTGCAGATAGAAGTCGGTCTGTAAAATCAGATATATTATTAGGGTTATGTGGTGAACATGGTGGTGATCCAGAATCCATCATATTTTGTCATGAAGCAGGTTTTAATTATGTCTCATGTTCGCCGTTTCGTACACCTATTGCCCGATTAGCTGCCGCACAGGCAGAATTAATGAACAAATAATCTGAAAAATATATCAATTATTATAGATACTTATACAAAAATTTAAAAAAAACGGCTTTAAATTATAATAAAAAGGCTAGACTGAATGTATCCATATATTTAAAAGCCCCTTTGTAAGATTTCTATGAATAGTTTTTAAGTTCAGTTATGGAAAAAAGTATGCTTAGATTATGTTTGTTGGCTATCGTTGTATTAAACATTACGTATATCACACCTGCAAAGGCTGACAATGTGCAGGCTTCTTATGGATTATCTTATGATAATGTTAAAGCCTCTGATCCATTAACTGGAACTTGGACTACTTTTTCAGATATGTTAAATCCTTCAAGTACTATTTCTAACGTTGCTTTGATTTCACCTGTTGATGTAAATATTTTTCTTAAAAAGGTGAAATTATCTATTTTGGATAAACTAACATGGCCTTTTATTTTTAAAACAGTCCCATCTCGATCTGTTTTACTAAAAATGCCAAATGTTACAGGTGATTCAGAGTTTAGGTGTATGACAGAAGCGTTATATTTTGAAGCAAGGGGTGAGAAAGTTCGAGGAATTTTTGCTGTTGCGGAAGTCATAAAAAATCGACGTGATAGTAAAAAATTCCCTAATTCAGTATGTGATGTAATAAACCAAGGTTCACATCGAAGACATGCATGTCAATTTTCATATATGTGTGATGGTTTAAAAGAAACAATACGCAACAAAGAAGCAAGAGAATTTGTTGCAAAAATTGCTAAAATTTCACTTGAATCACGAGTTCCAAACATTACAGCTGGCGCAACATACTATCATGCAAATTTTGTTCGACCAAAATGGTCTAAATCTTTTAAGAGAACCGCTACAATTGGAAAACATCATTTCTATAGAGGCTAATATCCCCTTTATCACTTGATCAAATTATTGTTTACTAATTATAGACTTATACATATCAAAATGATACTAAATTAAAGACTTGATTCAGAAAAGTGAAAAAAATGAATGGTTCTTCCACAGTGTTTGATAATCTTGAAATTCGTGCAAAAACTGCACCATCTGATCCATCATTAGACCGTATCTCTATTCGCGATTATATAAAAGAAGTTGAAATAGGGGCTTTCCAAGTTGAACGGGATTTAACTCAACGTGTAAAATTTAATGTTGTTGTAGAAGTAGCGCCTAGTTCAAGCTCATCTTCTGATGATGTAGATGACATTTTGTCTTATGATATGATTATTGAGGCAATTGATGATCAGTTAAATTTTGAACGTTTAAATTTATTAGAAACTTTAGCAGAAAGGGTTTCTGATCAAATATTATCTCATAATCAGGCAGTAAGAGTATTTACTCGTATTGAAAAATTAGACCGCATACCAGGTAGTTTGGGTGTGGAAATTGTTAGAGATCGCAAAAATTCAATTGAAGAAAAAGCAATAGAAAATTCATACTCTGAACCATTGGTTGTATATATTTCAAATGAAATCATTCAATCAAATGAGTTAAAAAGGTGGCTTGATGCTATTGTAAAAAACGACAAACCAACAATTCTCTGTGTTGAAGCTTTAGAGTTTAAAGACCAAGTATCGATAGAATTAAATACACTGCATCGAATTGAATTGCTTTCAATAGAGCAAAGTGCATGGCGATTGGCTGGCATGGATAGTCGCTGTGTCGTAGTAGATACTCGTACTGAATTAGACTGGTCTTTGAAAAACAACGAACTTTCAGTTTGGGCTCCATCAAAAATGATTTTAGATTCAGTAAACAAACCAAGTTTGAATTCTGGTCCATTAGATTTAGCTATTTGGCTCGCAGGCGAATTAAGCGTAGATAGTATCTATTGCATAGGTTCTGGGCCCGATCACCCGAATATTGAGGTAATTCCGTCACCAAATGTGTTTAGATAATTAATGAATATTGAGTGGGATTTAAAATGAATTATTACAGACCAATTGTATCTTATGGAAAAGATAAACCTGAGAATGCTATGTCGGTCGCAGGTGGTAATTCTTGGTTTTCTGAAGTTGAAAAGATATCTCGCACAGAAGCCTCAAAAATAATTAAAATTAAAGATATGCCTAATGAAATTCTAAATAATATTACACGTAATAGATCAAATTTTTCTGGTTTAAGCATGGGTAAAGTACATGTGATGGGTGTGTTAAATGTTACTCCTGATAGCTTTTCAGATGGTGGTCAGCATTTTGATGCTGATGTCGCCATCAGCCGGGGTCAAGAAATGTTAGAAGAGGGTGCCTCAATTATTGATATTGGTGGTGAAAGCACGCGCCCTGGAGCAGATTTTGTTGATAGATTTTCTGAACTAAATCGCATCTCTCCTGTTGTAGATGCAATGGCAAGCTTAGGTACAATTTCTATTGATACAAGAAAAGCAGATGTTGCTAGAGAAGGATTATCCAAAGGCGCAAAGATATTTAATGATGTATCAGCTCTTAGTTTTGACCCAAGAAGTTTGAATGTCCTTGCTGAAACCGGAGCTTCTGTGTGCCTAATGCATGCGAGTGGTGATCCTCAAACGATGCAAGATAATCCATCATATGAAAATGTGTTACTTGATGTTTATGATTTTTTGGCTTCACGTGTCGAATTATGTGTTCAAGCTGGTATTGATATTTCCAAGATATCTATTGATCCAGGTATAGGATTTGGAAAAACCATAGAACACAATTTATTACTAATTAAGGGAATTTCATTATTCCATGGTATAGGATGCCCTATTTTATTAGGCGTTTCACGAAAAAGATTTATCGGCGAAATAGGAAAAGCGCAAAATACCGCTGATCGTCTTGGGGGATCTATTGCAGTTGGTTTAGAGGGCTTGCGGCAGGGAGTGCAAATGTTAAGAGTTCATGATGTAAAAGAAACAGTCCAAGCTGTTCGACTATTTGAGGCGATTAGGTAAGATGATAAAACGTAAATATTTTGGAACTGATGGTGTTCGAGGTCTGGCAAATACATTTCCAATGACACCTGATATTGCATTAAAGTTAGGTGCCGCAGCTGGCCGTCACTTCAGAAAAGATCAAAAACAACATCGTGTAGTTATCGGTAAGGACACTCGCAGGTCAAGTTACATGTTTGAAAATGCCTTAACAGCTGGTTTTACATCTACTGGTATGGATGTATATTTACTCGGCCCAGTTCCAACCCCAGCAGTGGGTGTGCTGACTAGATCAATGCGTGCAGATGTTGGAGTTATGATATCTGCTTCACATAATTCTTATTTAGATAATGGAATTAAATTTTTTGGCCCAGATGGATTTAAACTCTCTGATAAAGTCGAACTCAAAATAGAAGAATTGCTTGATAATGATATTGAATACGCGGACCCACAAAATATTGGGATGGCTAAAAGAATTGATGATGCATTGGGTAGATATATGGAATTTGCAAAATCAGCTTTTCCACGCAAAAAACTATTAAATGGATTAAAAGTTGTTGTCGATTGTGCAAATGGTGCCGCTTACAAAGCTGCGCCTATTGTTTTATGGGAACTTGGTGCAGAAGTTATATCCATAGGAGTTGATCCAAATGGCTATAATATCAATAAAGATTGTGGATCTACGTATCCTCAAAATGCAGCTAATGCAGTCTTAGAGCATGGTGCTGATGTTGGCATTTGTTTAGACGGCGATGCTGATCGACTTATATTGATAGATGACAAGGGTAATATTGCAGATGGTGATCAACTGATGGGATTGATTGCATCTCAATGGTCCTCAAAAGGTCAATTGGCAAAGAACACTCTTGTAGCAACAGTAATGTCTAATATGGGTTTAGAGAGACATCTAAATTCATTGGATATAAAATTGTTACGCACAAATGTTGGTGATAGATATGTAGTAGAGGAAATGCAAAGATCTGGGTATAACCTTGGAGGTGAACAATCAGGTCATATTGTTATGACTGATTATGCAACTACAGGTGATGGTCTAATGGCTGCATTGCAATTTTTAAATGCACTTGTAGAAAGCAAATGTTCATCAAGTGAATTAGTAAAGGTTTTTGAACCAATGCCTCAATTGCTTAAAAATGTTAGACTAAATGATACATTTTCTCTGGATAATTTGAAAGTTCAGGATTCTATAAAAGCTGGAGAAGATGCATTTGGAAGTATTGGGCGTTTGTTAATAAGAAAATCAGGCACAGAGCCACTATTACGAGTAATGGGGGAATGTGAAGATCCTAAGCTTTTAAAGTCCGTGGTCGAGAATATTGTTGAAACAGTTGATGCTATAAATTGATTTTTTGTTTTGACTTACTTTGACTAATTGCCAATCCAATCATGATTAACACAAGTGCAGCTATAAAACTTGCTGGAACCTCTTCATTAAGAAAAATTACACCAAAGGCGATTGCCCAAAGAGGAACTTGGTAATTAACCATGCTCATAAAAGCAGGGCCTGCACTATTAATGACGCTTACTAATAGTATAGTTGCCAATGCTGTTGGGAATAGCCCCAAATAAATTGTACCGAGCAATGCAGTCGTTTCTGGCCATTGTGGAATGCCCTCAACAAATAATGCAATGGGAGCTAATAAGATTGCACCAATGATTAAACCTCCAGTGGAATAGGCCATGATTGAAACGGGAGGGCAAAGTCTAGTATTAATTGAACCAAGCCCATAACATAGTGCAGCAATAATGCATGCAATCCTAGCTATAGGTTCAAGTGATGCACCGGTATTTATTATTAATTGTGTAGGGCCAATTAATACAATGATACCAATAAAACCTATTATAAAACCAAATATTTTTCGAGGAACCATTTCATTACTTTTTAAGATGAAATGCGAAAGTGGTAAAACTAATAGCGGGACAACAGCCATTGTTACTCCAGCAAAGCCTGAACTTACATAAAGTTGCCCCCAATTTAATAAAGAAAAAGGTATTGAATTGGTTAATAGTCCCATTAAGGTAATATGAAACCAAATACGCCGATCTGTAGGGGTGGAAAATTTGGGAAACTTTCTTCCTGATGCTATTGTTATAATCAATAAAACGATAGATGCTAAAGAAACTCTTAATAATGCAATTGTCATTGGCCCAAAACTAATGAGTGCTAACTTAGCTCCCATAAAAGAGCCGCCCCAGATTGCACCAAGGCAAATTAATGCAATCCAATTACCAAATGTTGGCTTTGTCATATTTTCAGATCTTGCTTAATTAATATTTATGCTTCTACTTATTATTTGATAGACAGCATATATTTCTACAAATCAAATTTATAAAAGTAAATTAAATAAAATTAAAAAAAAGGCCAACCCAAAGAGGTTGGCCAATAAGTTTTTATGTCTTAATTAGTTGCGTTCTTTATCAACCATTTTTCCTTCAGAAATCCAAGGCATCATTGCGCGTAATTTGCCACCAATGATTTCAATTTCATGTTCGTCGTTTGCGCGTCTTGAAGCTTTGAGTGTTGGCTGTGCAACTTGGTTTTCAAGCATGAAATCACGAACAAATTTACCATTCTGAATATCGGCAAGTACCGCTTTCATATTCTTTTTAGTTTCATCATATGGAAGTATGCGTGGACCAGATACGTATTCACCATACTCAGCTGTATTTGAGATTGAATAGTTCATATTTGCAATGCCGCCCTCATAAATTAAATCTACGATTAGCTTTGTTTCGTGTAGGCACTCAAAGTATGCCATCTCTGGCTCGTATCCTGCTTCAACTAATGTTTCAAATCCCATCCGAATTAATTCAACTATACCGCCACATAAGACTGCTTGTTCACCAAATAAATCAGTTTCACATTCTTCACGGAAATCAGTTTCAATGATACCTGAACGTCCACCACCAATTGCAGAGCAATATGATTTGCCGATTTCAAGAGCATTACCAGAAGCGTCTTTGTCTACAGCAACTAAGCATGGTACGCCGCCACCTTTTGTGTATTCACCGCGAACTGTGTGTCCAGGTCCTTTGGGAGCCATCATAATAACATCAACACCTGCTTTTGGTTCAATTAAGCCAAAGTGAACATTCAAGCCATGTGCAAATGCAATTGCAGCGCCTTCACGAATATTGTCATGCACATATCTTTTGTATGTGTCTGCTTGTAATTCGTCTGGCATTGTAAACATAATAACATCAGCCCAAGCTGCCGCATCTGCTATGCCCATAGTTTTCAAACCTTCACCCTCTGCTTTTTTGATTGAAGGTGAGCCTTCTCTTAGAGCAACTACAACATTTTTTGCTCCAGAATCTCTTAAGTTTAATGCGTGAGCATGTCCTTGAGATCCATAGCCTAAAATAGCAACCTTAAGGTTTTTGATTAAGTTAACATCGCAATCGCGATCGTAATAAACGCGCATGATTTTCTCCTTTTTCATGATCTGGAGCTAAAATACACATTATCTGTGTGTTTTTCTTTCATTTATTGACATTATTTATGTTAATTTATAATTATCATGCATAAATATGTAAATTATGAAAAAATTATGCACAGTATAGATGTAATAGATAAAAAGATATTGAGAATGATGCAAGCTGACGCATTATTATCTGTCGCAGATATCGCTTTAAGGGTTGGGGTCGGGACTGCATCTTGTTGGCGAAGAATTGGACGAATGGAGAAAAGTGGAATAATTAAAGGCCATAAAGCTGTGATTGATCCCAGAGCTATGGGTCTTGAAGTGGAGGTTTCACTCCGAGTTACTTTAGATAAAACACAAACTGACGCATTTGACAGATTTATTGAGGCTGCTCGTAAAGTGAAAGAAGTGAATGAAATTCAAACATTCCTCGGCAGAGTGGACGTAAGATTGAATATTCTTGCTAGAGACATGGAGCATTATCAAGAAATTTATCGCAACCAAATACTTCTATTACCACATATCTCAGATATTGAAGCTCTTATGGTAATTACAAATGTAATGTCAAAGGATGGAGTGCCATTATGATTTCTATTGATAATGTTGACCGAGCTTTGCTGCGAGAGCTTCAAAATAATGGTTCTGCAAAGGCATCAGATCTTGGACGTTTGGTTGGATTGTCCCAATCCGCTGCTTGGAGAAGAATAAAACGGTTAGAAGAAGCTAAAATAATAAACGGAAAAAGAATTGTGCTTGATGCAGTTAAGCTTGGCTTTAGTGTCACAGTTTTCTTAGGAGTGAAATTGGCTGCTAAGGGAAGAGTATCACTTGAAGATTTTGAACGTGCAGTTTCAGCAATTCCTGAGGTTCAATTAGTTCAACACGTTCTTGGTATGTATGATTATAGGTTGAAAGTTGTCGCAACTGATCTAAGTGACTTTGAAAGAGTTCTACGTCGTCGAATAATGACGTTACCTGGTGTAGGAGAAGTTGAATCAAATGTTCTTTTATCGGAAGAGAAACGTAATTTTGTTATTTAATGTCTATTAGTTTATAATAAATTTATACCTTTAAGATAATAATCAACAAATCTTTTTAAGTTTAATATTTATAGAAGTGAAAGAGAAAATATCATGACTGCTTTACTCCCTAATGTTGATCCTGACGGCTTATTGGAATTTTCAGTTGTCTTTACTGATCGTTCGTTAAATCATATGAGTGCAGATTTTCAAACTGTGATGTGTGACATCTCTAAAATGC
>ERZ1027294.23-NODE-23-length-23828-cov-14.793169_pt1 | contig 23828 bp, 17 predicted proteins | sample MGYA00520857_ERZ1027294 | MGnify/ENA primary metagenome ERZ1027294 (study PRJEB33307, sample SAMD00078850) | marine metagenome | biome: aquatic biome; feature: sea water; material: coastral sea water | place: Japan | collected 2015-01 | depth 1 m m ... | reverse complement strand
AGAAAACGATCAACCCAAAAGAATTAATGCCTTCATAGAAGAAACTTACAATACGACCAAAAGCAATAAAACCCATAATATAAGCAATACTTACAGCTATCGATATTGGGTTATAGGAAAATGCAAACCGTAATAAAAGATAGGAGTATGCTAAAAATGACCCAGCAAACAAGGATCTAAATTCAGAAGCAGTCTCAGGGTTAGTCGCAACGACAGGAATAAATCCCAAATCGCTGAGATCTGGCTTAAACATTACATAGCAGCCTATTGTAAATAAGCAAGCAGCAGAAAAGAGTATGCATGCCTTCAACATTTACAAGACTCCTAAAACAAATAATGCTAAGAAGAAAGCTACCACGCCCATTGCCAACCAAAAATATAACTCTTTCGTATTACCAAAACGATATGCATTTATTGCAAGACCCCAACAATACAATGGAGCTAGTGTAATGATTATTGAACTTATCAATATAGCTATAGGAATAAAAGCTAAAACTAAAAATAATTGAAGTGCTAATTTATTCATAACCTAATGGAACATAAATCTTTGGCCTGTGTCAAATATCCGAGGAGTTTTCGAGCCATATGGGTGATGTCCAAGCTCTCTCTTGAATAAACTTTGGGATATTTGAATTGCTATCCTCACAGTATTCGGGATTTTTTAAACAAAGATTATGTGACCAGCGACAAGATTTGTTTGCAACAACCCTAACATAGTAATAGGCCTCATCCTCCTGATTGAAGCTTGGGTCATCCCAAACAGCACACATTGACCGGACTCCTGTACCAATCACTTTGCAAGAATTTAAATCAAGATCAGTAGGCTTATGACTCATGACATCATGGACTGAGGTGATAACTTCACCATCAACAATCCGACCTTTTACAACTTGTAATTTTTCAATGTATTGATGCTTCAATGATGGATCCGCTGAAGCGGAAATAAATAGTCTAGCTTTAGACATAAGATTTGATTCAGATGTGCCTCCCATAGGAATTCCATTCTTATAAGCATGCGAAACAGCGTCAGGTTGATCACATAAATTAGTATCAAGACTTTCACCAAAGAAAAATCTTACCAAAAATCTTGGGCCAGAGGTTCCATATACTTCCTTGCGTTTAAGCGCATTATAAATAGAAGTACGGCTATTCTCCTCGGCCCAAACAACGGCTAAACCCCCTGGATTAAATTCAATATCATCTGGCAAACCATCTGGAATTGAGGATCTAAATGATTTACCTGCTCCACCATGACCTGGGAAAACCTCCTCATCAACTAATCCAGGTGTTCCTAAGTGAGTATCGGTACTTCCAATAAACCCAAACTTAAAAGGATTGATTTTTTCCTTGGTCTGAATGAGTAGCCCCTGATTCAATGCATCGCGAACAAAACTAGAATCTGGAGAGGCAGAAAAATCCTTGCTAAATTTTGATTTAAAATCTTTATAAGGTAATTGCTCAAAACTACATAAAGGATCATTTGGATTGATTGCACACTCAGAACTACCCTTGTGTTGAAAAATTTCAATCAAGGGCTCTCTGATATTTTGAAGATAGATTTCATCTTGATTTGGTTTTTCAAACATAAATCCATTGCTGAGGTTTGAGTTATGAGGGATAACCATATAATCACAATCTTTTGAGCATTCTTGATCAAGCTGCTCCCATAACTCAGCTCGAGTTGGTGCTTCATAAAAACTTATTGGCTGATATGGAACATTGGAGCTATCAAATATCACATTTCTATGTAGATTATTTCCTGAATATGCTGCGCCAGTCCATTCATAACCTACAAAGGTTGTAAATGAGCATGCCGTGGTTCTATCATAATGCTCTTCTGCTGCTTGAATAATTTCTTGCCATGGTTTCTCAGCAGCCTCTAAGCATATCTCTCTTGAATCTCCGCACATCCCTAAAGGCTTGCGCATGCTAGCTTTTGCATTCATAAAGAAATAAGAAAGTTTAGGAAAGTTTCTATATGTTCTGCATTGCAGCCCATTGTATTTTGCGCTTAGTGGATCTAAACACAACCTCACTTCCCCAAGAAGTTCTGCATGATCTGTTACAGCTGCAAAATCTAATGGCTGATTTAATTTTGAAATTCTTGAGCTTGTTCTATCTTCGTTGTAGGGCTGTAAGTAAAGTTTTTGTCCTTTAGCATATCTATAAGCATCATCTGGAGTATTTAATGTTCCTTGAGTGTTAGCATCAAGCGATAAAGCGGTATGAACATGCAAATCACCAAATAAAGGCATTTTATTTGGAACATATACATCGCAAGGTTCCCTATCTTCATTTGGATAAGCCGAACTTAGGTTTGCAAATAAAAAATTAGAACTTATTGCGAGGAATAAAAATATTTTTTGCATGTTAAGAGAGTATCTAAAAAAAACGGCAACCTAAGTTGCCGTTTTAAAAAGTTATATTAGACCAACTTCTTAGAAGTTATACACGAGCTGGGCTCCTAGCTGTCTTCCCATGTTGGTATTGGCTGCATAAAACTTAGATGGCAAGCTTCCACCGCCCGGTAAGTGATAGTCTGAGTAGTAAGCTTGAATGTGAGAAAGATCAACATCGTCGGTGATGTTCTTTACAAAGAAACTTGCATCCCATACACCATCAGAAGATCTCCAGCCAAGAATAATATTTGCTAAATAAAGAGCTTTAATTTTAAGTTCTGGATTGATTGCGCTCGTTCGCTCATCTCTCCAGCTTACGTTGTAGCGTGTATATCTCTCACCACCCCAATATGCAGGAACAGTGTGATCTAAGTAAAATGTAAAAGATGACTCAGCATCATCATTAACACGTTGACCACTGACGTCTCTTGTTGCAGCACCCATTCCAGTATAAGAAGGATCATTAGCATAACCTATAGAACCTGCATCATACTCACTATCAGTAGAAGTAAAGCTTCCGCCTAAAGTAAGGTCAGCGTTAACAACATATGCATACTCAAGGTCAATACCTGAAATAGAAGCATCATTGTTATTAAAGATTCCACCTTGAACCTGCTGGACAACTCCTGGACCAGCTGCACTATATACTCTTGCAGAAACGTTATCCCACTTTGTTTGATATCCATCAAAAGAATAATCATAGTAAGCAGCGTTTAATCTTAATCTACCGTCCATGAATGTTCCTTTCATACCAATCTCTGTCATGTCACTTTCTTCTTCTTCAAAAGTAATAAGCGATGGATTGATTGCTACTGGAGAAATCGTAGCACCAGGACTTCTGTAACCACTTTCTGTTGAAACATAGAGCAAAACATCATCATTTAAGTAATGGCCAATTTTAAATCCACCTGTGGTTGATTCATTGTCGGATTTTTGCAAGTTAGCTGGGATTCTTGGAATGGTTAATCCGCCACCCACTGCTGCAGTCACAAGTGCAGTAACTGGCAAGTATAGATTTTGAGCTCTGTAACCATTCATCTCCTGCTCTCTAATACCAAACTGAATAAATGTTTTTTCAGACAAGTTGTATTTGAAGTTGGCAAACCAAGCTTCTGTTTTATTATCCACAGGAATACCCATACATGTTATGACGTTTGGCTTGGCGGCAAACAAACCTGGACTTGCCCTTTCAGCTAGACAGGCTTGATTAGGTGTTTTGTATTCAAATCCCACAAGCGGCTTGAAGATATGAGGAGCAACCTCATAATTATCCATTGACACATCTAAATCTGCATCTGTCCAGGTTTGAGAATCTCTGGAGAAAAATCCAAGAGTATATTCAAGCGTGTCATTATCTTGGTTAGAAATTCTCATCTCAATTGTTTCAATGCCTGTGTTTGTTCTAACTTCTTGCGGGTAACCATATGTATAAGCTCCTGCGTAGTCTCTATCAATTAAGCCCATTGAATCACTTTCAGAGTCTGAGTATCGAATAGCTAGTGCATGGCTTCCCATGTCATAGTCAATCATTAAGTTATGAATTTCAGCGCTCGTATTTTGTCTTGGGTTTTGATAATGCAAAGCAGTACCGTCCTCTGGTTTTAGCCCATCAGCAGGAATATCTGCATAACTTGGCCTGTGTAAGAATGCTAACTGTCCTGCAGCTGCTGGACCAGCTAATGCACCAATAGTTGAAACCCAAGCATTTGCAGCACCGGCATAATCAACTGAAACTGGTGGGAAAAATGGGTTAGAAAACCCTGTAACAAACTTAAATGCATCAAATGGGAAGGCCCCATTAGTTCCTGCAACTGGTTGAGGGTATATAGAGTTTACTTCCATGTTTTGATATTTAAATCTTACTGACAGAGCGTCTGAAGGCTCCCATGAAAGACTGATTCTTCCTGAATCATAGCTGTGAGACTCATTGACATTGGTTCTGATGTTTCTCACCTCTTTACCATCATTGTTATTCATGACACCAGCAACTCTCATTGATAAAGTGTCTGAAAAATGTAAGTCACTAGCAGCTTCTAAGATTGAAGTCATGTTGTCTGCCCATGTTGTTTTTACATAGCCATTTCTCTCATTGCTACCTACTTGAGCTGATCGAGTATAAATTTGAACCGCACCACCTGTGCTAACAACTCCTTGAAGGGTGCCTTGAGCGCCTTTTAGAATTTCAACACGCTCAGTGTCATACATTTGAAGAAACATTTCACCAGCTCGCAGTGGCACTTCATCAATGTATCCTTGAATGGGCTGATCATTTCCACCGTCTGGATCCATTTTTTGACCACGCATAATAATGGTCGATCTTCTTGGATCAATTTGTGTGAATTCAACTCCAGATACAACCTGGGCTAATTCGCTAAGATCTCTGATTTGATAATCGTCCAGTGTGCCGCCAGTGACCGCATTAACAGTCTGAGCAATATCTTGAACATTTTCTTCTTTTTTAGTTGCTGTTACGACAACCTCTTCAAGAACAAGCTCAGAATTTTGAGCCATGGAAATGCTTGGTGTTGCTACAAAAGCAGCGATTGTAAGTATGCTTAATAGTCTCTTCATGGTTTCCCCCTCCAATGTGAAGAATGTTTACTAAAAATATACCTGTTTTTTGGAGAAACCCCAAACTTTTTACTTAAAAGTAAAAAATAATTTTAAGGAGATGTGGTAGATTCGATGCTTAAGATTTTCAATTGCATTTCCTGAAGCATTTCATTGTTTTGTCTTCTGTAAGCATCAAATGCTTGAACAGTCTCCTCTAGAAGCAAAATACTCTTATTTAATTCAGCAATTTTATTTTGTGTATTTAGATTATCTTTGTTTGCTTGTTTCAGCTCATCAATTGCAAATCTCAGTTTTTGGGATTCATTTTTAATAGAGTTTATATTGGTTTGATCATTCGTTTGTGTGGCTGCTATCTCTTTTAGAGCAGAGGTATGCTTGCTAATATCCTGAGTAAGCTTTGCAATATTAACTTTGTTACGTTTATTGCTTAAATCCCATAATTTTCTAATCTCTTTATCAAGAAATTGAAGTTGAGTGTTAATATCGGATAAAAATTCAGTTGAAGTTGAGTCAGCCAATTGAAGTTGTTCTTCTAAAATTGAGAGTCTTGATTCTACTTTGGAGTTAATGCTATTAGAGTCCTTAGAAAGCTCACTGACCCATAAAGACAGAGCAAGAATTCCAATCAACAACAAAACAAATACTATCCCAAGGAAAAGACCGCTAGAGCTTTTATTGATATGAGAGTCTCCATTTTTTGTTGCTGAGATTTTCATGGTCATAAGTAATGCAAGTTTGTTTCTTAAATTGTATTAAATTATATGTTCTAATATGGCATTGAATTATAAGCCTTAACTTAAAACTATATAACAATAATATGAATTTAGATTTCTCAGACGACCAAAAATTTTTACAAGATGAAGCTAAAAAATTCTTCGATAAAGAAGGTGGTCTTACAAACGCACGAAAAGTCATGGACAACGCCCTGGAGGGTGACAAAGACCTTTGGCAAAAAATTGTGGAACTTGGCTGGACTGGAATTAGAGTTCCGGAAGCATACGAAGGCCTAGGTTTGGGACATTTGGAGCTTTGTGTAATTGCTGAAGAGCTTGGCAGATCGCTTGCGCCCGTCCCCTTTTCTTCATCTGTTTACTTTTTTACTGAAGCAATTATTAAATTTGGCAGTGAGGAAATTAAATCTGATTTATTGCCAAAATTAGTTTCTGGAGAGGCTGTCGGTACCTATGGTATTGCAGAGGACATGCATCAGGCAACTGAATCCAATCTAACTGTTTCAGTAACATCGGAAAAAATTAATGGCGTAAAGATTGCTGTTCCAGATGCCGGAATGGCCTCTCATATGATTGTGGTTGCTAAATCGAGCTCCGGCACTGACATAAGATTGGTGGACCTTGATGATGCCTCTGTAACTGTAACTCAACAAAAAAATATTGATACCTCAAGAGCCTTTTTTAAAGTTGAATTTAAAGACACTCCGTCTAAGCTGATTGGTGAGGCAGATCAAGGCTGGACATATATTCAACATCTGTTAGACCAAGCAGCTGTTTTATTTGCATTTGAACAAGTAGGAGGGTCACAGGCTGCACTTGATATGGCTAAAGCATATTCAATGGAACGATTTGCCTTTGGAAGGCAAATTGGATCCTATCAAGCAATAAAACATAAACTTGCTGACATGTATATTGCAGTCACTCTAGCAAAATCAAATTGCTATTATGGAGCATGGGCATTATCTTCAGAGTCTGCTGAACTGCCCCTTGCATCTGCGACAGCAAGAGTGAGTGCCACCAAAGCTTTTCAATTATGTTCAAAGGAAAATATACAAACCCATGGCGGGAATGGTTTTACTTGGGAATATGATTGTCATTTATTTTACAAACGATCAAAAGTTCTTTCTGTATTGCTTGGATCTGAAGCAGCTTGGAAAGAAAAATTAGTTACTAACTTAGAAAAAACAAACACTTTAGCAAAGGGGTAAATTATGGATTTTAACGACACACCAGAACAAGCTAAATTTCGAGCAAAATGCAGAGAGTGGTTAGAGGCCAATGCTGAACTGAAAGAAAATAAAAGCAGCGGTCATAGCGATTCATCCCTAGAAAATCATCTTAAAGTTGCTAAAGCTTGGCAACAAAAAAAATATGATGCAGGCTGGGCAATGCTCCATTGGCCAAAAGAATATGGAGGCATAGAAGCTTCCCCTATAGAAAGAATTATTTGGGGGCAGGAAGAAGCAAAATTTAATGTGCCAGGCGGCATATTTGAAATTGGTCTTGGTATGTGCGGTCCAGTAATGATGCAATATGCATCCGATGAGCAAAAAGATAGATATCTTGCACCGATGGCCGAGGGAAAAGAAATTTGGTGTCAGCTTTTTTCTGAGCCTGCCGCTGGGTCCGATGTTGCTGGTTTAAGAAGCAAGGCTGAAAGAGATGGAGATGACTGGATAATTAATGGACAAAAAGTATGGACTTCAGGCGCGCATTATTCTGATTTTGGTATCTTGGTTGTCCGTCACGATCCTGATGTAGCAAAACATAAGGGGCTTACATTCTTTTTCGTTGATATGAAATCACCTGGTATAACTGTAAAACCCATTAAACAAATTACTGGACAGGCAGGAAGCGGCTCAGGATTTAATGAAGTTTATTTTGATGATGTTCGAATTCCTGACTCTCAACGCCTTGGTGAAATTGGAGATGGGTGGAAAGTTGCTATCACGACGTTGATGAATGAAAGATTAGCTGTTGGAGATGCCAGAGGTTCCGATATAGAAGAAGCATTAATTCTCTCTAAGACCAAGGACGATGCTGGAGAAGCAATGATTAAAAATAACTCAGTCAGAGAAAAGCTTGCTGATTGGTTTTGCGAAGCCAATGGTCTTAAGTACACAAAATTCAGAACAATATCTGCCCTTTCCAAAGGAGAGGCGCCTGGTCCAGAGGCATCCATTACAAAAATAGTTAGTGCAAATAAACTTCAAGCAATTGGTAACTTTGGAATTGATTCTGGAGATATGGCTGGCATGCTCATAGATGAAAATGATGGAGTAAGCTCATTTCAAGGTGCATGGCTAGGTGCACCTGGTTTGAGGATTGCTGGTGGAACGGATGAAATTCTTCGAAATGTTATTGCTGAAAGAGTTTTAGGCTTGCCACAGGATCCAAGAGCTGACAAAGGTTTAGCCTTTAAAGATATACCAACTAAGGCCTAAATGAAGTTAATAGCTTAAGGAACTCTACGTCCTTATCTACAATCAAATTGCCATTAGCAATTTCCATAATTGGATTTTTAGTTCCTGCTAAAACTTGTTTTAAAGTTTGTTGATCCGTTTTAATGTTAATAAAACAGTCAATGGGCAAATCATTTTTAATTTGAAGAATCTGATTTCTTATAATCATAGCTTTGGTCAAACCAGATGAAAATTCAAAACAAGCAGTGGTTATATTATTTGGATCAACCTTGGCTGGGTTCAAATTTACCCTGAGAACATCAAAGAACATATCAATCGGAATCTGATCGAGCATAGAGGCTTCAGGTGGAATAATATTTGCTGTCTCTTGGTTACCTATGAGCCTCTGGGCTTCACTTAAAAAATAATTTCTTTTATTTGGATTAGCGGCCATAGTCCCAAGATAAAAAGCTGCTTTAGACCTGTATTGGATTGCTTCTGAGGAACGATGATCCATTGCTAATAAAAGATCTGATAGCTCTAATGCCCATTGCATTTCTTCATTGACAATAGCTTTCTCAAGCTCAGCAAATAAAACATCAGGACCTCCAACCATATCAGAAATCAAATTGGCTTTTTTAAATGTTGAGGTGGGGTCAAGCTCTGAGATATTACCAGAGAACCAACCCAAATAACCATTGAATATACTTTTGACCGACCATCTAACTGTACCGTAAAACTCTTGCATGTATGGAGAGGAGGCAATAGCTGTTGGCAATTCTATATTTTCAATTATCTCTTCTGGATGCATCCCTTGGTTCATCAGTCTGATAGTTTGGTCGTGAATGAACTGTATCCCATCTCGATAAATCATTAAGGTGTCTATGGCTGAATCGCCTGAAAAAGGTAATGTGTGACTTGGGAATATATTCTTAGGCTCAAGAGCTATCATTGCATCAAGGCTATTTACCCACGCATTCACATCTCTATGAGAGGTTCCCCTAATGGTATAAAGGTTCGGAAAAGTTTTATATATATTATCTCCAGGAAAAAGAGCTTCATATTCTGGCAACCAAACAAAAATTTGATCATCAGTTTCTCCAGGTGCATGAAAGAATTCAAATGCAATGCCAGCAATATTTAATTTCAATTCATTGTCAAAAGTAACATTTGGCTTGATGTATCCAGGCGCGCTTCGGCCAACGCTTAAATAGGGCCCAATACCTACATTAACCACCTCTTCCTCTGGAAGCATGGTCCCAAACATTTTGGAGGAGCGTGATGAAATGATGGGATTTAAAATTCCAAAAATTTTTTCAACAGATTTTGCTGTTGTTTCATGAGCTATTACCAAAGGCAAGTCATCTTGTTGATCAACAAAATATTTTGCGCCTAAAGTATGATCTCCATGATTATGTGTATAAATGATTGCGGCTATAGGATTAGAGTTAATAGCATTGAATGCTGCGTAAACTTTCTCGGCTTGAAAGACACTATCGGTAGCATCAATAATGATATTTAGTTCATTGCCCTCAATTAAATAGGAATTAGCAATTCCATACCCCACCGCTGCATGTATGCCATTCTCATAAGAATAAATTTTTTGAGTAAACTCCTCAGAGTGCTTGAAAAGCTTTTCTAGCTCTGTCGTTGTTTCTGCCAAAGGCGCTGATACTGAATCAGTTTTAGAGCAACCAAATGAAAGAATGCATATAATAGATATTTGTAGAAAAGTACTAATTTTTTTCATAAGTTGCTCCTAAATGCCAATTCATCATAGCTGTTTTAAAAATCCATTTGAAGAGAAGCATCAAGATGTTAATTGGGAAGACAGTTTTCCATATTCAAACGAATATCAAGATAGATTTTTTCAGGATGATGCTGTTGCAGAAATTAAAAATATTTTTATTGAGCCTAATCAACTGCTTGAAAGAATTAGAAATGGCTCTCAAATCCACATCGGGGAACTGGGATTTGGATTTGGCTTAAATTTTTTCGTAACTGCAAAATTTTGGCATGAAAATAATGAAAACTCAGGCATTCAAAATCTTGAATATATTGCTATCGATGAGGCCTTGCCTTCCAAAGAGCAACTATTAAAAATTATTAATGCATTTCCTGAGCTTGAAGAAATCTGTAATATTTTTTTAGAGAGCTATGATCTTGCTCACAATGATACACAGAGAATTTACTTCCCCTCGCTTAAAATTCGATTAACACTTATTCAAAATGATGTTGAATCAGGGTTAAAAAATCTTTTGGGATTCAAAAATAATCAAATTGATGCTTGGTATCTTGATGGGTTTGATCCTAGCAAGAATGAATCAATGTGGAGCAATTCTGTTTTTCAATACATTGAATTTTTATCTGCAAAAAGCGCAACTTTTGGAACTTTTACCTCAGCAGGATTTGTTAAAAGAGGATTAAAAAAATTTGGTTTTGAAGTAGATAAGGTAAAAGGTTTTGGTAAAAAGCGTCACAAGCTAATTGGAAGAAAATTATTAAGCATTTCTGCGCCTAATATTTCTCCGAATAAAAAGAAGAAAATAGCCATTATTGGAAGCGGGATAGCAGCCTGTTCTGCTGCATACGCAGCCATACAAAATGACGCACAAGTAGAAATATTTGAGTCTGCAGATGATATTGCAGCTGGTGCATCTGGCAATCCAGTTGCTGCTATGTATCCACGATTTTCAGCAAACAATTCGCCTTATTCATTTTTAACTGCTCAAAGTTATTTTTTTGCTGAAAAGATATATGCACAACTCCCCAATGCATACAAAAATACTGGTCTTTTATTCTCCCACTCAAATGATTATCAAAAAGACTGGATTGAGGATATGAAGAGTTTAAATCGAGAAGATCTCTTTAAAATCATAGATAAAAAAGAAATGAAAAAATTGTATGGATTTGAGTCCTATGGGTTAATTGTGAAAAAAGGCGGTTACTTATTTCCAAAATTAATTTGCAAGGAAATGACAGCGCATCAAAATATAAAAATTACATGCAATCATCATTTTGATGGATGGGATAAAAATAAATCTAAGCTGGATATTCATTTCCTTAATCAAGAAAAAAAATCTGGCTTTGATGATCTAATTATTGCTAATGGTTCAGGTTTAACAAAATATGTATCTGGTCTAAAAATTTCAAAAGGTCAGTTAGTTGGTTTAAGGGGTGAGCAGCCAATTAATTTAGACCTGCCCATTAACTCAGCTGGTTATATTTTACCCAAGATAAATAACATAACCTGGATTGGCTCTACGCATGAAAGAGAATTTAATGATACGAATATCTGCCACAAGACAGGACAGGAGCTAATTGAGCGAACGAATAGAAACTTTAATATTAATTTTGCAGGCTCAGACGATATGTTGATGGAAGCGCGTCTTAGGATAGGAAGTAGGGATAGGTTGCCTTTGGCTGGAAAAATTGAAGAAAATATTTATACCATTGGCGCTCTTGGTTCGAGAGGATTTAGTTTAGGGCCGTTGCTTGGAGATTATGTTGCTTCTCTTATTAACAACTCGCCAAGCCCAATCTCCTCTGGGATAGCTTTAGCCATAGAACCACTAAGATTTAAAGATTAATCAGCAAGTTCTCGACAAGCATCTCTGCTGCTGGCAGATCATTGGGTGCATAGCTTGAGCCTTTTCTCCATTTTGTTAAACCAGTCCATAGGGTTTTATCGGACTCCTCATCTCTTACAGAAATTCGCAGAAAAAACTCCGGAACGGAATTAAGCCTATCTGGCTCGTAAAGATAGCTTCTATACATTGGGTAACCATAAAAACGAAAATCATCATATTTAATTTTCTCTTTTGTTGTAACACTAACATCTATTATAAGAGAAGCATTTTCAGAATATTGGTGCCCTACTCCCTCTAAATATCCCTTTGCTGCATCTCCTAAATTTTCAATTAGAATGGGATCCATCTCAACAGGCAATAAATCTTTATTCAATAAGATTTTAAAGCTTGATTCTTCCGCTAATTGAAAATTATTTCGACTATTTAACTCAGTAAAGGGTGTGGAAGTGCAAGCTGTTAAAAAAGCTATAAAAGTAAAGATCAAAAAGTTTCTTTTAAGTGTCATAGGTAATAGTAATCTCTCAATAATATGACTAATATAATGCATTTATTTTATTTATAAACCATGTTCGAATTAAAAGAATCTAAAAAAATTAAATTATTGGATGTAGATGCTCAAATTTATAAGCATTCAAAATTCAATACTCAGCACATTCATCTAGATGCAGACAATGATGAGAAAGTTTTTATGGTTGCATTTCGAACAATTCCAGAAGACTCTACAGGCGTAGCCCACATCCTAGAGCATACATCTCTCTGTGGTTCGAAGAAATATCCAGTTAGGGATCCATTTTTTATGATGATCAGAAGATCGCTTAACTCATTCATGAATGCATTTACGTCAAGTGACTGGACCGCTTATCCTTTTGCAACTCAAAACAATAAAGACTTTAATAACTTATTAGATGTATATGTTGATTCAGCGTTCTTTCCAAGATTAGACCCCCTTGATTTTTCTCAAGAAGGCCATCGCCTTGAAATTGATGATGAGAATAAACTAGAAATTAAAGGGGTAGTATTTAATGAAATGAAGGGTGCGATGAGTTCCCCGACAGATCAACTTTGGCATGGGATGTCTAAATATCTTTTTGAGGAAACCACATATCATCATAATAGCGGCGGTGATCCTGAGAAGATTATTGACTTAACTCATGCTGATTTAGTTGCATTTCATCAAAAACACTATCATCCAAGCAACGCAACTTTTTTTACTTTTGGCAATGTCTCAATCGAGGATGTTCATAACCATTTAGAGGAAAATGTTTTCCAAAAATTTACGCCTGCCTCAGAACAACTCACAATCAAACCCGCAAAAATATTTTCAGAGCCAGCTCAAGCCAGCGGAACATATCAGCCCCTTCCGGGTGATGAAAATAATCATCATGTCGTTATCAGCTGGTTGCTTGGCGATAGTCATGATCCACTGAATTTATTAGAAAAATATTTTCTATCAAATATTTTACTTGATAATTCTGCATCACCTCTGAGGAAAGCCTTAGAGCTTTCAAAATTGGGCAAATCGCCCTCTCCATTTCTGGGAATTGAGCCCAGCAACAAAGAAATTGTTTTTATGGCTGGTTTAGAGGGTGTTGAGCAAGGTAAAGCTAAAGAGGTTGAAGAATTAATCCTTACTACCCTTGAAAAACTCGTGAGTGACGGAGTGCCTGAGGACTTAATTAACTCTTCTCTGCATCAATTGGAAATTGGGCAAAGGGAGGTCTCTGGCGGGGGAATGCCCTACGGATTGCAATTAATGCTTGGATGCATGAATGCTTGCATCCATTATGACAACCCTATCTCGATGCTAGATCTAGACTCAAACTTTTCTAAGCTTAAGGCCTTAATTTCAAAAAAGGGATATCTAGAAGAATTGATATCGAGCTCCTTAATCAAGAATCAACATAGACTCAACTATGAATTAAAACCAGATCCAAAATTTAATGAGAATTTAGAGAATTTCTTTTCCACAACCCTCAGAAAAAAAGAGGGTGTCCTAACTGACAAAGATAGAGATGAAATAAATGATCTTGCAAATGCATTGAAAGCTCGCCAAGAAGCTATTGATGACGTAGAAATTTTGCCCAAGGTTACAACTCAAGATATTCCGCTTAAGCGTGAATATACGAATGAATCTTTTAAGGAAAATAATAGGTCAGTTTATGAAGTTGGAACCAATGGATTGATGTACTCTGATTTTTTATTTCCCTGCAAAAATCTTACAGCTCAGGAATTACTTTTCTCATCTTTATATACATTTATTCTCACTGAAGTAGGTCTAAAGGAAAGTTCCTATGAAGAAATACAAGCTCTTCAATCTAGCATCACTGGGGGTGTGAGTGCATCCTTTAAGCTCCATACCAACAGCCAAGAAACACCTGGAAAACTTTTCCTGAGTATTTCTTCTAAATCTCTAGAAGAGAATTTTGATGCAATGGAAAAACTTGTATTTAATACTTTAGAAAACGCTAGGTTTGACGAGCAAAACAGGATATTTGATTTATTGAATATTTTTATTGCTAGAAATGAAGAATCGTTAAATCAAAATGGTCATATTTTAGCCATGAATTCAGCTGCTAGTAGCTTAAATAAATTTTCAGCGACAGCTTTTCAAATGTCTGGACTGCAAATGCTTAATCAGTCAAAAGCAGCTATTTCAAAAATGAAAGATGTAAGTGATACAAGTGAGGTAATAGATATTCTGAAAAACATTCATTCAAAAGTTTTACATAATCCATTCAAAGTTTTTACTGCATGCTCCCCAAAAGCTCTCTCGGATAAATCCATGAAATTTAAAAATATTGAATATGAAGCCGAGCAGTCTCTTGCAGAACCAATGAATCACCAAATAGCATGGATCACAGGGTCACAAGTTTGCTATTGTGCTGAGGCATTTCAAGGGGTGTCTAGAGAGAACCCTGATGCTGCAGCTCTATCTGTTTTAGCAACAGTGTTAAGAAATGGTTTTTTGCATACAGCAATTCGCGAAAAAGGCGGAGCATATGGAGCAGGCGCTACAAATGATACTGCAACAAATACATTTAAATTCTTCTCTTATAGAGACCCTAAGTGCAGAGAGACCTTTTCTGCATTCCAAGATGCTATTGAATGGTCTAAAACATCTATTACTAAGCAGCATCTTGAGGAAGCAATCTTGGGGGTTGTATCATCAATTGATAAGCCTCTGTCACCAGTCGGTGAGGCTAAAAATGATTTCAATTTGAACTTAGAAGATATCTCAACCCAAGAAAGACTAGCAATGAGACAACGAGTGATCAACTGCTCAATTAAGGATTTGATTAGAGTCAGTGAAAAATATCTAACCAAGCCTTCTAAAAAATCTATTCTTGCTGGAGAAGCCTACAAAGAAGAGGCGTCTGAATTGGGCTTAACTTTAAGAGAGGTTTGAACTTAAAAAAAGAAAAACCTCTTTTTCTTTAATTCGTTGGCGCATCCCCAGTATTGCTTTTGATACATATCGGATCTTGCCTGAACTCTATCAGCAACCCTTATTAACCATTGTTTTTTTCTGTATGTTTTCTTTTTAAACCCACTATAGCCTTCATGATATGCAAGGTATAAGGATCGCGCATCAGTTGCTGAAAAACCTTGATAAAAACCTTTGCTTGCATACCATCCTACAAAATCAGCTGAATCGCTAAAATTAGTTCTCTTGGCTCTAGAGTTTCCTGTTTCATCCCTGTAATCTTGCCATGTATTTTTTAAAGCCTGAGAATATCCAACAGATGATGAAGGTCTGAGCCATGGGATGACTCCTAATAACTTCTTTCTTTCTGGTTTTATCTTTGCTTGAAAACTGGATTCTTGATGGATGAATGCCATAAGAACATATGGAGGAAGTTTCCATCTTTTCTCTGACTTGATTGCTGCTTTATACCAACTTCTCTTTTCTTGAAAGATTTCACAAATATTGTCTGGCTTTTCTGGAGGTGAGCTCACGCAGGAGGAAATCACCAATATAAAAATAATTAGAAGGCTATTAAAATTTTTTGGGATCATTTATAAAAGTACCTATATCCTCAGCATCTATAATTTTAACACCAAGATTTTTTGCTTTTTCAAGTTTTGAACCAGCATTTTCACCGGCAATTAAATAGTTAGTTTTTTTTGAAATCGAACTCGTAACTTTTGCGCCCTTTGATAACAATAAGCTTTTTACTTCATCGCGAGACATTGGTGATATTTTTCCAGTGATTGCAATTTGCAAACCAATAAATTTCATATCTTGATCGAGGGTTTCCATATTTGGATTGATGATACTCAAACATGGAAGTAATTTTTCTACTGATGCTACATTTTCGATATTACAAAAATAATCTATGATTTTTGCAGCTACTCTTGGACCTATATCAGATATTGAAATTAAATCTTCGAAGGTAGATCGTTGAAGTGCTTCCATGCTCCCAAAAACATTGGCTAAATTTCTTGCAGTTGTTTCTCCCACTTCCTCGATGCCCAAGGAAAAAATCAACTTATATAATGCAACTGATGCTGAATGGTCTATTGATTTAATTAAATTATCAACAGATTTTTCTCCAAACCTTTCTAATTTTTTAAGCTCTTCACGATGATCTTTCAGAGAGTATATGTCAGCAAAGTCTTCTATAAATTTTTTATTAATCAAGGTATACAATATTTCTTGGCCCAGCCCATCAATATCCATTGCCTTTCTCGAAACAAAATGAGTAAATTTACCTTGAAAAATTTCAGGGCAACTATTGCCACCCGAACATTTGATAAAAGGAGTTTCCAGGCGCTCCTCAGCAATGTCTAAGTCAAGAGACTGGTTATCTTCTATAAATTTTTTTGCCTCATAATTACTTGAGAATTTCTTGATAGGTTTTGATTGACTAATATTCATGACCGTCCATTCAGACTGATAATTAAAGACTGTTGCTGATTGACAACTCGGGCATTTTTTTGGAGCTTGGATTGGACTAGCTCGATTTTTCTTTTTTGGAATAACCTGAACCATTTTTGGAATTACATCCCCTGCTCTTTTAATGATAGCCCCATCTCCAACCCTGGGATCTAATCTTTTTAATTCGTCAAGATTATGCAGAGTGCAGTTGCTAACATTGACTCCGCCTACATTTACGGTTTTTAATTTTGCAACAGGCGTTAAAATACCAGTTCTTCCAATTTGGAAATCTATCTTTTCAATCTCTGTATAAACTTCCTCAGCTGGAAATTTATGTGCTATAGCCCATCTTGGTGATCTAGCAATTTCTCCAAGTTGTTTTTGCAAAGATAGTTCATTCACTTTAAATACAACCCCATCTATTTCAAATGGAATATTTTCTCTTGCACTCTCTATGCGCTTAAAATACTCATGACATTCATCAATGGAGCCCACCAATTCATTAAAATTATTGACAGGCAGCCCCCATGAAGAAAAAACTGAAAATATTTCTTGTAAATCACTAAATTCAATTCCCTGACATGACCCTATGCCATGAGCAAAAAACGCTAATGGTCTGGAGCTAGTTATTACAGGATCCAATTGCCGCAAACTCCCAGCTGCAGCATTTCTAGGATTTGCAAACACTTTCTCATCATTTTCTTTTGCCTTAAGATTTAAATCGTCAAAATCGGATTTTTTAATAAATACCTCGCCTCTGACCTCAAGGAGATCTGGAAAAGAATTTTTAGACTCTTTTAGTGTCAATGGAATAGACCTAATGGTTCTGATGTTCGAAGTGATGTCTTCTCCAAGAGTTCCATCGCCTCTTGTTACCCCTCTAGTAAGAATGCCCTTTTCATAAATTAAAGAAACTGCTGCGCCATCCATTTTTGGCTCACAAAAATAATCTATTTGCTCATTGGTACTTAGATTTTTCAGAATTCGATCATGGAAACCTTTTAAATCCGCTTCGTTAAAAGCATTGGCCAAGGAGAGCATTTGTTGAAAATGTTTAAAAGTTGCAAAATCACTTTCAGGTTTAATTCCAACTCTTTGCGATGGAGATTCAGGAGTAATCCACTCAGGATGCTCAGATTCTATTTCTTTTAACTCTTTAAATAACTCATCATATTCATGATCAGATATTAACGGATCATCGAGAATGTAATACTCGTAATCATGAGAGCGTATTCTTTCTTGGATAGATACATATCTTTTTTTTAGCTTGCTCATTTCTCAGAAATACTTCGCATAGATTTAAGATGGCTAATTTCTTGAGCTCTAGACTTTAAGTGCTCAATCATTTGTTTGCTTAATGGAGCTCTGGCTGAATCACAAATACTGGCATGTAGTTTTTCAGAAATCCCAGAGGCTGATTCAAGCATTGTTTCAAACGCTTTAACAGGATCTATCGCCTGATATAAATCCAAAGCCATCAAAAGCACATGAGTTTGAGTATCTGAATCAAGAAGACCTGGATTGATTCCACTTGCAATTCTATATATCTCTCTTCCACTTAAATCTCTATAACTAAAAAAACCATTCACATATTTAGCATCCAAATTTTTTAACAATGTAAGAACTTGATTCATATCAAAATTTGATTTATCCATAGATACTAAATTTAAAATAATCAATTCTTGTTCCTGAAATGCTTCATCCTCATCTTCAAACCCTAAGGTTCCTTGTTCAACACCTTCTTGAAAAAGCATAGATGAGGAATCATCAAGAGAGTTTTGAATCAATTTGCGGGTAAAAAAAGGCCTAAAAAAAAGATATAAAATAACCAGGAAGAGCAATGCAGCTCCAGCCACTAAGATTATTTGTAAGTTGCTAAGCATGCTATGAAGCAGCTAATTCAAGCGCTTCTTTTACGTCAACCGATACTACTCGAGAAACTCCTGCTTCCTGCATCGTGACCCCCATCAAATGATCACTTTTCTCCATGGAGATTTTATTATGAGTAATAAATATAAATTGGACCCTATCAGACATCTCTTCAACCATTGCTACAAATCTTGTAGCATTTATATCGTCTAATGGCGCATCAACCTCATCTAACATACAGAATGGTGCTGGGTTGAGCTCAAATAACGCAAACACCAGAGAAAGAGCTGTCATAGCTTTTTCTCCACCAGAAAGTTGAGAGATAGTCGCATTTTTTTTACCAGGAGGTTGAGCCGCGAGTGTAATACCTGAATTTAGCGAGTCTCCGTCTATTAATTGTAATGCAGCTTTACCTCCACCAAATAGTTTAGGAAAAATCTCCTGTATTTTTAAATTTACAGCATTAAAGCTTTCATCAAACTTCATCTTAGATTCTACATCTATCTTCTTAATGGCTCCTTGGAGCTTATCCAAAGCTTCATTCAAATCCTCTAACTGAGAATCAAGCTCATCTATACGCTTTGATTCTTCAGCAATTTCATCTGGAGCTGCTAAGTTAATAGCCCCTAAAGAAATAATAGAAGATTGAGTTGAGGCCAGTGTAGCCTCTAGATCAGCAAGATCCATTTCTTGATAATCCGCAGGGTTAAGATCAGAAATTGAAATGCCGGCTTTTTTTAGTGTCTCTGAAGCATTATCTAAATTTACTTCAAATGTTCTTAAATCAAGTTTTAAATTATTTAAGTTCTCTTCCAGAGAGCGAAGGTCTAAAGCGGCAATAGATTTTTTATTTTCAACGTCTTGAATAGATGCATCCACGACTGACTGTTTTTGCCGGATTGAATTTAATTCTGATTCTGCAGTCGAGCTTTTTTCAACCAGAGCAGCGAGATCATTTTCTGCTTTCGCTTTATTTTCTTTTGCTTGTTCCAACTGTTCTGAAATTTCATTCTGCCTAAGCAAATATTCATTAGTTATATTTTTTGATTGTGCAGAGGTGATTTTAAGAATGCTTACCAATAACTCTCTAAGTTCTGCAGCCTTCGCACGAATGTTATCAGCGCTAGAGCCAAAACCTTTTAGGCTCTCAGAAATATCATCTAACAATTTCATTGCTTTTTCTTTTGGGCTTATATTTTCTATACTAGACTCATTCTCCAAGGCTTCTGCATATCTATCTTTTGCCCTAGATAGGCCATCTTCATATCCTGTAATTGCCTTATTAATATTTTGCAAATTTGTTTCATATCGAGCTATCTCTGAGCCAATGGTGTAAAAATTTTTCTGGGCGCCTTCGAAAGCAGATAACACTGAAGCATGCTCTGTTTTAATTTGATCAATAGATGCTTGATGAGTGCTCACTTCCGCAGATTTAACGGTAACCTGATTAGTAAGCTGAGAGATTTTGGAGCTTAGGGAATCTTTTTTTGCTTTAGCACTTAGGGTATTTAGAATTGAGATTTTTAACTTAAGGTCCTTTTCTTCGATTTGTAGTTTTTTATATTTTTCTGCAGCCTTAGCTTGGTTTTGCAAGCGATTAATTAATCGCTGGATTTCATCTCTAATATCTTTTACTCGAGCCAGGTTTTCTTTAGTTTTTTTAATTCTTTGCTCTGTCTCTTTTCTTCTTTCCTTGTATTTAGAAATTCCAGCCGCTTCTTCTATAAAGACTCTCATCTCTTCTGGTTTGGCACTTACTATTTTGGATACCATGCCTTGCTCAATAATGGCATAACTTCTGGGGCCAAGGCCTGTACCAAGAAAAATATCTTGGACATCTTTTCGTCTGCATGAGGTGTTGTTTATGGAGTAATTAGACTGCCCATCTCTTGTCATCAATCTTTTGATAGAGATTTCATTATATTTAGCGTATTCACCGCCAAGTTTTCCCATTGAGTTATCAAATAGTAGCTCAATGCTGCATTGTCCAGATGGCTTTCTTAAATCAGAACCATTGAAGATAACATCTGACATGGATTCACCACGCAAGTTCTTTGCAGATAACTCCCCAAGAACCCATCGAACGGCGTCAATAACATTGGATTTTCCACACCCATTGGGGCCGACAACAGCAACCATATTTGTAGGGAAAGATATCCTCGTGGGATCCACGAAACTCTTGAATCCAGCCAGTTTGATGTGTTTAAGCTGCATTAAATATATCCTTTACCCATTTTAAACTATTGTTCCTTTTTTAACCATTCGTTAGCATAAAAAAATAACTCATCTTGATTGCCCTTTGAGTACTTTAAATCTAAAGATTTAAAAGCTTGAAAAGCCCAATTATCACATTGAGCTTGGGCTTCAATCTTAATCATTTCTTGCTGGAGGAAGGCTGAAGTTAAATCAAACCCCCTTACCAAAGAATGTGATTTATCTAATATAAATGGCTGCTCAAGATCTGGAGAAATAATTTCTTTAGAAGCAATGCTTACATCAGGTCCACCTGGAATAGAGACTGAAAATTTTAATAATTGCAAATTACAAATGGAGGGATTTTCAACGCTTATTAGAAGTTTTGAATTTGCTAGATCTGGATATTTTGCATCTCTCAAGTCAGCTAAAAGGTTAAATATTGGGACTTGAAAGTTCTCTGAAATAAATTGAGAATTTATGGTTTGAAGGATGCTCTCTGCAGAATTAAATGACTGAAGTTCCAAGGCTTTATAAAAAACCTGAACGCCGCGCATAAAAGACTCATCTTTTGATGGTGCATTTTCTAGGTATTGATTGATTAAAGGACTGCTAAGCTTTTTATTTCGAGAAATACTTCTATAAATAGATTCAGATTGATTGACATCAACCCAAGAGCCAATGAGGGGGTTAGTGGAGAAAAAATTAACAATAAATCCACCAAAAATGAGGAATGTGGTTAAAAATATAATAGATTTTTGATTTGATAGTGGGTGCAATAAATAAGAAATTATAGGTAATAATAAAATTACAGAAACAGCAATAATTAATAGCATTAGACTCTTCGCTTGATAAAAAATATTACCAGCATTAAAGCAAGAAAAATGAATGGCCCAAACCACAAGAGATAATTGGAACCCTCAAGTGAGGGCCTATAATCTGAAAAGTCACCAAATCTTTCTGAAACATAAGTTTTGATTTCTTGATCAGTTGAGCCATCAAGCACTAATTCATAGACCTTATTTTTTAAATCTCGAGAAACAGGCGCATCAGAACTGGCAATGCTTCCACTTGTGCATTTTGGACATCTGATTTCTGAGATTAATGAGTAAAACCTTTTTTCTTGAAGAGAGTCTTCAAATTCATATACCACTTGATTGAATGCAGATGTTGACAAAAGAATAAATGAGATAAATATGAAAAGTTTTTTGATAATCATGAACCCTTTTTAGCTTTCTGTATTAAAGGAAGGAAAATCGTGTCCCATTTTCTTTGATTCATTTCACCCTGAATATGGCCTATAACCCGGTTGTTAATAATGAGGTAGGATTCTGGCGCTCCAGTCACACCAAGATCAAAGGCTAGATCACCTCTTGGATCATATATAGAAAATAAATAGGGGTTGCCATGTTTTTCAAGCCACGCATTTGCCTTCAAATCAGAATCTTTATAATTTAAGCCAATAATTTGAATATTTTGCTCTGAAAGTCTGGTTAAGAATGGATGCTCAACAAGACAAGTAATACACCAACTTGCCCAAACATTTAAAATTTTAATTCCATTCAAAGACTCCGATTGAACTGGATCGCCATTCAAATCATTTAATTGAAATTCTGGAAAATTTTTTGAATCAAAATTTGAAAATTTAATATCTTCATCAATTAAAAGGATCTTGGCAAAAAATATTAGAACAACTACCGGAAGGATAACTATTAAAAACCTCAGTAATTGATTCATGACGCTTTCTTTTTGAAAATTGTAAGCAGCATTCCCAGCACCATTAAGGCAGCTGAAAACCAAATCCACTTTATAAAATAATTAATCTTGAGTGAGAATGTCCAGCTACCATTGTCTAATTGATCGCCAATAGTTAAATAGGTATCTTTAAAGAATGTTGTATGAATAGATGATTCAGAAGTGTTTTGGCCTCGCGTGGCTTATTTCCTTTTCTGATGGTTAAGGGAAGTTTCTTGGCCATCCTGCAAGAGTGAAACTTCAGCAGAAATAACATCATGATTTGATGCTTTGAAAACCCTAATATCATTAAAAGAAAATTCTTTCACAGATTGATCCACTGAAATTGATTGACCGGGTGCAAGATTAAGGTTTTTCTCATAGCTTAAAATACTGTTCATAGAAACTGCAAAAAATAATAAACCTAAGCCTGTATGAGCAATTGCACTGCCCTTATTAATAAACCTTTTATTGAACAAATTATTGATGGTCCTCAACAGATAGCTAAAAAGGATCAATAATCCTGAGAAAATTCCTACGTAAGCCAAAATAGAAAAAACTGATGTAGTCCACCAAATAAAATAGATGGACACCAGGGATAGAATGATTGGGGGGGCTATAGTGAAAAAAAGTGTTCTTAAAGGCATTGATCGCTGCCACAAAGCATCAACAGAAATCATAATAAATATTGCAGCAATAAGAATTAATGGAGCAAAAATTGTATTGTAATAAGGAGGACCAATACTAACTTTTTCTCCATTTATAGATTCAATTATCAGCGGGTAAGTGACACCAAGAAAAATAGAAAAAATACTAGTGATCATAAGTATATTATTCATGGATAGAAACGACTCTTTAGAACCAGTAACAACTAATTTTGAAGAATTTAAAACTGGAAGTCGATATGCAAAAATTGTCAGTGAAAATAGTGTAATTAACCCTGAAAAACTCAGGAGATACAGCCCTCTCTCAGGATCATTTGCAAATGAATGAACGCTATCAATAATTCCAGACCTTACAATAAAAGCTCCGAAGAGGCTTAATGCAAAGATTAGAATACCTAAAAACATGGTCCAGGTTTTTAGAACATTTGACTTTGAAGATGCAAACAGTGAATGCATAAATGCAGTTGCAGCAAGCCATGGCATGAGAGCGACATTTTCTACAGGATCCCAAAACCAATACCCTCCCCATCCTAATTCATAATATGCCCACCAACTTCCAAGAGCTATGCCGATAGTTAGAAAAATCCAAGCAACTAAAGACCAATTTTTTATATCCTGCTCCCATTGCAGCTCAAAATTACCATTAAGCAAATATGCTGTAATAAAGCTAAAGGAAATTACAAAGCCCACATAACCCAAATACAACATGGGCGGATGTATAGCTAATGCAGGATCTTGTAAAACTGGATTTATGTCTGCCCCTTCAAGGGCTCCAAATGGCAAGATTCTCTC
>ERZ1027294.21-NODE-21-length-25166-cov-16.488790_pt1 | contig 25166 bp, 20 predicted proteins | sample MGYA00520857_ERZ1027294 | MGnify/ENA primary metagenome ERZ1027294 (study PRJEB33307, sample SAMD00078850) | marine metagenome | biome: aquatic biome; feature: sea water; material: coastral sea water | place: Japan | collected 2015-01 | depth 1 m m ... | reverse complement strand
CCTCAATATGCATCAACGGATTTTCTACACTTAAAAACATATTTTGATTATGATTTAAATTCGGACATTTTTAATTTTTCAAACTTTGAATTTAAATCCAAGCAACTATCAGCAAATGGATCTGCAAAAAACTTTCTTCTTAGGGACTCTAGTTTTAATATAACGGGTTCTAAAACTAAATTAAAAATTTCAGAAGGTAAATTTAATCGGCCAGATATTTTTGAAAATGAGACTATTTCATTAAAATCAGGATTTGCTGATTTATTGATAAATATCGAACCATTCAGCATTAACTTAGAAAATAGTAATATTCAAAGTGCTCAATCAAATTTAATATTAAATGGGAAATTATCAGCAAGAAATGATTATTGGGAAAGTGATTTTAATTTAGAAATTGATGTATTGGATAAGCAACAAATTATTGATTTTTGGCCAATAAATTATAATGCCAAATCTAGAAAATGGACTGCTCAAAACGTCAATAGTTCTTTGATTTCTAATATTAAAGGAAATTTGAAAAGTTCTATGGGTGTAACAAATTCAGAATTTACATTCGATTTTGATGATACAAGTATAAATGCAATAAAATCAGTTGTGCCGCTTGTTGGAATATCCGGTGAGGGAAGCTTATCTGATAATCAAATTACATTTAATTTAGAAAGTGGAGTATTTGAAACTTCACCGGGATATTTCACGAACTTAAGTGGTAGTATATTTCATATTCCAAACATAAAGGTTTTGCCTGCAAAAGGGCAAATGAAATTAAATGCAAAAGGAAAATTAAAGTCATTTTTTGAAATATTAGACTCAGACAAATTTAAATATTTAGAAAAAGCTGGCTTTGATTCTGATATTGCAAATGGTTTGATGGAATTAGGTGGTTGGATCGAGTGGCCACTCATAAAAGGTGTATCTCAAGAACAAGTGCTATTCTCTGTTGATGGCATTTTATCAAATATTGAAAGTGATAAAATCATAAGAAATCGCAATATTGTCTCTGATAGTCTTGCATTAAAAGCTTCTGATGAGAAGTTATCCATTTTTGGAAAAAGTAAAATTGATAACTTTCCAATTGAATTTTCATGGATGCAAAATTTAAAAAATAATTCTGATAGAATGAGTACTGTAGATGCTAAATTTTATATCAATCAAAACGGTTTAGATACATTTAATGTTTTATTACCTGAAGGTATGTTCAGTGGAAATGCACAAGGGAACTTGAGATTAAGTTTAAGGCCAAAAAAACCAGCTAAATTTTTGATGAGTAGTAATCTTAAGGGGGCTGAAATTAATATCAATTCTCTTGGATGGAGTAATAAAAGCATCAAAAACGGTAACTTAAATATTCGGGGGAGTTTATCTACTCCAATTGATATTAATGAAATCAGAATTTTAGCTGATGATTTAAATGCTAATGGGAAAGTTAATTTTGATAATGATAGTAAATTTAAGTCAGCAGTTTTTCCAGAAATCAATGTTGCAGACTGGTTTTCGACATCATTGACCGTAAGCAAAACTGATAGTGAAAGCTTGATGGAGCTAGATGGAGGTGTGGTTGATTTTAGAAAGCTTGTTTTTGGGAAAAGTGATGATACAGAAGTTGGGCTATTAAATGTTTCATTAGATAGTCTTAGAATTTCGGAAGGTATAGAGTTTACAAATTTTAGTACTAATATTGATTTTAGTCAAAAAGAATTAGGAAACTTTAAAGCCCAAATAAATGGTGGTGCGAATATTTTTGGCAAGCTTTCAAAGGGTGAATTTGGTACAATTATTACTTTGAATGGGGATGATGCAGGGCATGTATTAAGATCAGCTGGAATATTAGATAACATTCGTGGTGGAAAATTAAATTTGGTACTAACTCCCAATGAAAAAAATGGATATTATACTGGCAGATTTATAACAAATAAATTCCGTATGCTTCACTCAAATCCTGTAGCCTTATTACTTGATAGTTTAAGTTTAGTTGGACTTGTGGATAAATTGGAAAATGAAGGCATTCAATTCAATCAAGCAAAGGGTTGGTTAAATATAACTCCTGAAGGCATACAACTGCGTGATGTAAGTTTAGTTGGCTTGTCTATGGGAATGAGTATTACCGGTTGGTATGATAAAAAGAAAAAAGCTATTAATTTTGATGGTGTCATTACTCCTGTTTATGCAATAAATGGAGTTTTCGAAAGATTAGCAGGCAAGCTTTTTGGAGAACAAAAAGGAGAAGGTTTATTTAGTTTCGTGTATACGATGAAGGGACCAACTAGTTCGCCAAATGTTAAGGTTAAACCACTTTCAATTTTAACACCTGGAGGTTTCCGCAAAATATTTAGATCAGATATACCCGCACCTTCCAAGTAACTCTTGCATATTGAAAACAATCAATTAATTAAAACACATGAAATTATCTGATTTTGACTTCAAATTACCAAATGAATTAATAGCATTGAGGCCTGCAGACCCTCGAAGTTCTTCAAAGCTATTAGTATCGTCAGGGGATGAAATCATAGATGACCATTTCTTTAATATAATTAAGTATCTTAAAAGAGGTGACAGACTTGTTTTAAACGATACTAAAGTTATTCCAGCAAAGTTATCGGGGCAAAGAATTCGTTATTCAGATAATGGAAAAACATCAGCAAATATTGGTGTAAATCTTTTGTCGATGATTAAAGAAGGACATTGGCTGGCCTTAGCGAAGCCGGCAAAAAGGGTAAATGTGGGTGAAACAATACACTTTGGTAAAGATCTAAACGCACTAGTTTTGGAAAAATCACCTGATGGATTGCTATTAAAATTTAATATGTCAGAAGAAAATTTTGAGAAAAAGTTAGAGACATTAGGGAAAATGCCTCTACCACCTTATATTGCTTCACAAAGATTACCCGATGAACTTGACGACAATGATTATCAAACAGTATTTGCCAAACACTCTGGTTCTGTTGCTGCACCGACAGCATCATTACATTTTGATAATATGATTTTAAAGCAATTAATTGATTGTGGAATAAAAATTTCTAAAGTTACTTTACATGTTGGTGCAGGTACTTTTCTCCCTGTGAAAGTTAATAATATTGCTGATCATAAGATGCATGCAGAGTGGGGAGAGGTAAGTGATATTGCTGCATTAGAAATTGCTCAAACTAAATCTGAAGGTGGTCGAATTATACCAGTTGGAACAACTGCTTTGAGGTTAATAGAAACAGCAGCTAGATCAGGTCAAATTGAAGCTTGGTCTGGAGATACTGATATATTCATAACTCCTGGTTTTAAATTTAATATTGCAGATGGGTTGATTACAAATTTTCACTTGCCAAAATCAACATTGTTGATGTTAGTAAGTGCTTTGATGGGATCTAAAAGATTAAAAAATATATACTCACATGCTATAAAGAATAAATATCGGTTTTTTTCTTATGGCGATGCATCTTTATTACTTCCATAAAATATAAACGACTTTATAAGCGTCGCTAATACACAAATCATTAATTTTGATTCTGTTATTATTTACATAATTTTTTTGGATAATCTGATGTTTTTTGTAATCAAAAATTCGTGGGCTTTGTTGTTTGGCATGTTCTTATTAATGCTAGGAAATGGCCTTCAGGGGACTCTTTTAGGTGTCAGGGGTTCTATAGAAGGAATGTCTCCGCAAACAATGTCTTGGGTTATGACTGGCTATTTTGTTGGGTTTTTATTTGGATCGCAGCTGACGCCAAACATGATTAGGAGAGTAGGACATGTTCGGGTATTTGCTGCTTTGGGTTCGCTAGTATCGGCTTGCTTAATCTTATATGCAGCTTGGACCAATCCATATTTTTGGTTTTTACTAAGAATAATTGTTGGATTTTGTTTTTCTGGTATTTATGTGGTTGCTGAAAGTTGGTTAAATGATTCATCTTCAAATGAGACAAGAGGACAAACATTATCTGCTTATTTAATAGTTCAGATGATGGGAATAGTTCTCGCTCAGGCTGTTTTGAACTTTGCTGATCCATCGGGTTATATGTTATTTATCATAATTTCAGTTGTTGTATCTCTTTCATTTGCTCCAATATTGCTTTCAGTTAGCCCAGCACCTCAATTTCAAACATCAAAGAGAATGACTTTATCACAGCTATGGAGTATTTCCCCTCTTGGTGTTGTAGGGCAATTTTTTCTAGGTGCTATATTTGCCGCATTATTTGGAATGGCATCGGTTTATGGCACTGAAAGAGGTTTGACAGTAAAAGACATATCATTATTTGTAGCTGCAATATATTTTGGTGGAATGATTTTACAGTACCCAATAGGCTGGGTGTCCGATCGTATGGATCGTCGTGTTCTGATATTTATAGTTTGTTCAATTGGAACATTTTTTAGCTTTGCTGCAAATTTATCTGATAACTTTATATGGCTTCTCATCGTTGCTTTTATAATTGGTGGAGTATCTAATCCATTATATTCTTTATATATCGCATACACTAATGATTACCTTGAACATGATGATATGGCATCTGCTTCAGGTGGGTTGATTTTTTTGACTGGAATTGGAGCCATATTTGGACCAAGTATAGTTGGCTGGTTATTGGATGCATATGGTGCAGCTAGTTATTTTTGGTTTATAGGGAGTGTAATGGCTATCATGGGTAGTTATGCCTTGTACCGTATGACGCAAACTTCAAGCACGGCAGTTGAAGATACAAGTGCTTATGCTCCCATCACACCAACTTCGACACCGATTGCTATGGAGCTTGCCCAAGAATATGCGATTGAAATGGCTTTGGAGGAAGAAGAAATCAATCAATAGTTTTTAAAAATCTATTAAATATGCAAAAATAGCTAGGCTTGTATATCTCTGATTTATCATCCATAATAAATATAGTTTAATATTAAACAATATTTGGAGTTATTATGGCTACAGACTATGATATGATTGTAATTGGTGCTGGTCCAGGAGGTTATGTAGCAGCGATTAGAGGTGCGCAATTAGGTCTAAAAGTTGCTATTATTGAGCGAGAGCATATGGGTGGGATATGTCTCAATTGGGGCTGTATACCAACCAAAGCTATGCTGCGATCGTCCGAAATATTTCATTTAATGCATCGAGCAAGTGAATTTGGTTTATCCGTTGATAAAATTAACTTTGATTTAGAAGCTGTAGTGAAGCGTTCTAGAGGAGTTGCATCAAAGCTTAATTCAGGAATTAGTCATTTGTTAAAGAAAAATAAAATTGATGTATTGATGGGGAATGCATCAATCACAGCTAAAAATACTGTTACTGTTGAAACAGATAAGGGTATGAAAAAGCTTCAAGGAAAAAATATAATTCTCGCAACAGGTGCAAGAGCAAGAGAGCTCCCCGGACTAGAGGCTGATGGAGATCTAGTATGGACTTATAAAGCTGCTTTGACACCAACAAGAATGCCAAAAAAGCTATTGGTAATTGGTTCGGGTGCAATAGGTATAGAATTTGCAAGTTTTTATAATACTTTAGGCGCTGATACCACTGTTGTTGAAGTTATGGACCATATATTACCCGTAGAAGATGAGGAAATTTCACTATTTGCAAAAAAATCTTTTATTAAACAGGGTATGAAAATTATAGAAAAAGCAACTGTAAAGAAATTGGATCGCCTCAAAGGAAAAGTAGTTGCGCATATTGAAATAAATTCCAAAATTGAAAAACAAGAATTTGATACAGTTATTTCCGCTGTGGGCATTGTTGGGAATATAGAAAATATTGGCCTAGAGACTTTAAATATAAAAGAAGAACGAAGCCATGTAGTCACAGATAAATTCTGCAGAACAAATGTAGAAGGAGTTTTTGCAATTGGAGATCTGGCTGCGCCACCATGGTTGGCTCATAAAGCTTCACATGAAGGTGTTATGGTTGCTGAACTTATTGCTGGTAAAAACCCACATTCAATAAAACCTGAAAGTATTGCAGGATGTACGTATTGTTATCCACAGATTGCTTCTGTTGGGTATACTGAAGCAAAGGCAATAGAGAAGGGCTTTGATATAAAAGTTGGCCGTTTTCCTTTTGTTGGAAATGGAAAAGCAATTGCACTAGGTGAAACTGAAGGGTTAGTAAAAACAATTTTTGATGCAAAAAATGGCGAACTACTTGGTGCACATATGGTTGGAGCAGAAGTTACTGAAATGATACAAGGGTATGTGGTATCAAGACAGTTAGAAACAACCGAACAAGATTTAATGAATACAGTATTTCCACACCCAACTTTATCAGAGATGATGCATGAGAGTGTATTAGATGCATATGGGCAAGCGATACATATATGATTTCTAGTTTACGTATGTATGAATTCCCTGAGTTGCAAAACGCATTAAATAATTATTGGAATTTAATACATAATGAACTTTTAAGTTATGGTATTAATTCACCATTATCGCTTGATACTTCAAGTAACGAACAACAAGTATGGCTAGACCCTAATCTTGTCTTGGCTCAAACATGTGGTATGCCGTATCGAAAGTTTTTACATGAAAAAGTTACATTAATTGGTACGCCAGATTTTGGTCTAGATGATTGTCATCAGGGTTATTATAATAGTGTTTTTATATCCAATATAAATGATAGTAGAAAACATTTATTTGATTTTAAGGATGCATTGTTTACTTACAATATGGTTAACTCTCAATCTGGTCTAGCTGCAGCCTATACTGATGCAAAAAAAATGATTTTTGGTTTAAACGAAGAATTATTAGTGGAAGCCATAAAAAGTCTTGTGAGATGGTTGCTAATGGAGAAGCTGATATAGCTTGTATTGACGCAATAACATGGCGATTTATTGAAAAATATACTTCATTAAAAAAATACATAAGAATTATATCTAAAACTGATCCTACGCCTGGGTTACCATATATTTCTTCGATTGAAGCAAATCAAAGTATAGTTTTTAATTCAATAAAAATTGCTTTAGAAAAATTAAATAATAATGAAAAAAAAATGTTAGGAATTAAGAGGATAGTTTGGATCACTAAATCTGAATATTTAAGATATGAAAATCCGCCAACAGACGCAACTAGAGGTGATTTATCTATCATGCCTGGTTCTTATTAAGAAAATGCTAATCCAACAAGATAAGCAACAATTGCACAGACACCACCAACTAGAACTGTTTCGCTAACGCTCCTATATATATTTTGTCTGACAACAAAATATCGCAGTAAACCTAATGCTATTAGTGCAAAAAATGTTGAAAATACAGATACTTGAAAGGTAAAGCTGTTAGCTTCTAAAATAAAGTATGGTAAGAGAGGAATTATTCCGAAACATATAAATGCCATAAATGTTGCCAATCCATTAAATATTGGGTTTTCTCCATTTGGATCTGCCATTTGTATTTCATACGTCATCATAAAGTCAGCATAATGTTCGGGATAATGTTCTAAAATATTTGTCATTTCTTGCGCGTGTTCTAAAGAAAACCCTCTGTCTTGTAACATTTCGATAGATTCAATGCGCTCCATTTCAGGGTTATTTTTTATTTCATGCAGCTCTTTCTCACGGATAGAGTGATAAAGATCTTGTTCTGAACGTGCAGATAAGAATTCACCCAATCCCATTGCAGCTCCATCTGCAAACAAATTGGCCAATCCAAATAATAAAACTGCTATTCCACCAATTTCTGCAATTCCCCCAGCTCCAGCACCTGCAAATCCAGCGACAACTGCAAATGTGGTTACAATACCGTCATTTCCGCCATATATAATTTGCTTTATAAATTCAGCAACTGGACTTATTTGGTGTTCTCTGCCTTTATGATCGGCCATTTTATCTGATGCAGTAATCATATATCTTAACTAGCTTGCTGGTATTAAAAGCACCAGAAAATAATAATGTTTATATTTCTATTTATTAAAATCAATAAAAATAAATGGATGAACTTTCTTGTGCGATGACTGGCGCTTATGTTATGTATTTTGTTAAATTAGTTTTGAGTCGGGTGTAATTTTCTGTTTGAAAAAGCTTCTCATAACTCACCAAATTTACAGTAAATAAATACTCTTTTAAGAACAAGTTTGAGCTAGGAGAAAATTATGAAAGATAACGCGGGACTTTGCCCAGTAATGCATGGTGGTAATACTACCAGTAATACAGGTACAACCAATCAAGATTGGTGGCCAAACCAATTAAACCTCAATATCTTGCGACAACATGATGTTAAATCAAATCCAATGGGGTCTGATTTTAGCTATAAAGATTCTTTCAAGCAGTTAGATTATGATGCATTAAAAAAAGATCTACATGCATTGATGACTGATTCACAGGATTGGTGGCCGGCAGATTATGGCCACTATGGCCCATTTTTTATAAGAATGACATGGCATGCCGCTGGTACTTACCGCACAGGCGATGGCCGTGGAGGTGGTGGCACAGGTGCTCAGCGCTTTGCGCCATTAAACTCATGGCCTGATAATGGAAATCTAGATAAAGCACGACGATTACTTTGGCCTATCAAACAAAAATATGGCAATAAAATTTCATGGGCAGATTTACTTATATTAACTGGAAATGTTGCGATTGAATCAATGGGAGGTGAGGTCTTTGGATTTGGTGGTGGCCGCGAAGATATCTGGCATCCTGAAGAAGATATTTACTGGGGTGTTGAAACTGACTGGTTAGCAGACAATCGATACGAAGATACTCGTCAGTCCTTGGAAAATCCCCTTGCTGCTGTTCAAATGGGTCTTATTTATGTTAATCCAGAAGGTCCAAACGGTAATCCTGACCCATTATTAAGTGCACAAGATATTCGTGAAACCTTTGGTAGAATGGCAATGAATGACGAAGAAACTGTAGCCTTAGTAGCTGGTGGCCATACTTTTGGTAAAGCTCATGGTGCAGGTGATCCTAATCTTGTGGGCGCAGAACCTGAGGGTGGTCCGATTGAACAAATGGGTTTCGGTTGGATAAATAGTCATGGCACTGGTGTTGGTAGAGATACAACAACAAGTGGAATTGAAGGGCCCTGGACAGCTAATCCTACACAATGGGACAATGGATATTTTGATTTATTATTTAAATATGAATGGGCATTAACTAAAAGTCCTGCAGGGGCAAATATCTGGCACCCAATTAATATTGTGGAATCTGATATGGCGCCTGAGGTGGACGATGCAGATTTGAAAGTAACGCCTATGATGACAACAGCTGACATGGCAATGATAAAAGATCCGTCATATAGAGCAATATCAGAACGTTACCACCAAAATCCGCAAGAATTAGCTGATGCATTTTCAAGGGCTTGGTACAAATTACTACATAGAGATATGGGGCCAAAAATACGTTACCAAGGCCCAGAAGTTCCAGAAGAAGAGATGATTTGGCAAGATCCTATACCTCTTGGTTCTACTGATTACGATATTTCAGCCGTTCGAGAAGACCTTAAGTCTTGTGGCCTATCAGCACTAGAATTGATTGAAACTGCCTGGGCATCTGCATCCACTTTTCGTGGAACAGATATGAGAGGTGGTGCGAATGGTGCTCGTATAAGATTAGCGCCACAAAAAAACTGGGATGCAAATAAGCCAGAGCAGTTAACTCGTGTATTAAATGTTTTAAAACCTATTGCTGAAAATCATAATGCAAGTTTGGCGGACGTAATAGTTTTGGCTGGTGGCATTGGAATAGAAATGGCTTGTGGTATTGAGGTTGCATTTTCTCCAGGGCGCGGGGATGCATTAGAAGAACAAACGGATGGTGAATCTTTTGCGGTGCTTGAACCAATGGCTGATGGTTTTAGAAATTACCAAAAGACTGATTTTACCGTTTCACCTGAAGAAATGCTATTAGATCGTGCTCATATGCTTGGCTTAACAGCTTCAGAAATGACCGTATTAATAGGTGGGTTCCGCTCATTAGGCATTAGTTCATCTGGACATGGAATTTGGAATACTGAGGGTAATTTAAATAATGATTGGTTCAATATTCTTTTAGATATGAACGTTGAATGGTCTTCAACAGGACCTAACAGTTACGAAGCAAAAGATAGGAATTCGGGTAAGGTTTTAAGAACTGCGACCAGAGTTGATTTAGTCTTTGGATCAAATTCAGAATTAAGAGCTTTAGCAGAAGTTTATGCACAAGAAGATAATAAAGATAAATTTGTCACTGACTTTATTTCTGCCTGGAATAAAGTAATGAATGCTGACATGTTTGAATAAATATAATTTTCTAATTTATTAAATAAATAAAAGGGCCAATAAGAATTAATCTTTTGGCCCTTCTTGATCCAGAAACTTAATTTTATATTTTAGATAATTTCAAAGAATATATATTATATGATTAAAAATTTATTGGATTTTTCCTACAAGACATTTATTTCTACATTATATATATAGGTCTTAAACAAGGATCTATTTTATGCGTGATTTAACTATTCCAGCAGAGCGCCATCCAGAGAAAGCAAATAAGCCTGATAATGCGCAACCGAGTAAGCCTTCTTGGATTAGAGTTAAGGCGCCGGTTTCTGAAGGATATAAAAAAACACGCGATATAATGCGTGATAATAAATTAGTAACTGTATGTGAAGAAGCTGGATGTCCAAATGTTGGAGAGTGCTGGTCTCAAGGACATGCAACGATGATGATTATGGGTGAAGTATGTACTCGAGCTTGTACATTTTGTAACATAGCAACAGGTAAGCCCCCAGAAGATCTAGATATATTTGAACCTGGTCGAGTTGCAGATGCAGTAAAAAAACTTGGATTAAATCACGTTGTTGTAACTTCTGTAGATCGAGATGATGTTCAAGATGGTGGAGCTGAGCATTTTGCGCAAACTATTCGAGCAATTAGAAAAAAATCCCCAAACACTACAATAGAAATTCTTACACCAGATTTTATTAGGTGTGATGATAATGTTTTGAAAGTTGTAGTTGATGCAAAACCTGATGTTTTCAATCATAATTTAGAAACTGTTCCTGGTCTATATCCAGAAGTAAGGCCAGGAGCACGATATTTTCATTCATTAAGGTTATTGCAACGAGTTAAGGAAATTGATCCTACCATGTTTACAAAGTCAGGAATTATGGTTGGGCTAGGTGAGAATAAACAATCTGTAGTTCAAATAATGGACGACATGCGAGCTGCCAATATTGATTTTCTTACAATTGGTCAATATCTACAACCCACTCCTAAACATCATGCCGTTGATAGATTTGTTACGCCTGATGAATTCAAAGTTTATGAAAAAACTGCATATAATAAAGGATTTTTAATGGTTTCTGCATCACCATTAACCCGTTCAAGTTATCATGCTGGTGATGATTTTTCAAGATTGAGAAAAGCTAGATTGAAAAAGTTTGGTAAATAATTTTTTCGATTAATTGAAATAAGTTACTACCCAAAGTTAATATAAAAGTCATCATCTACGAGGTGTTTTATTTCCCTTGCCTTTGAATGTTTTTTTTCCAGATTTAACTTTGTTTCGATTATTATCCCTTGGTCCCGATCCTCTTTTTGAATTGGCACCTCCACCTCTTCTTCTTGGCACAGGTTTTTCAAAACTTGGAATTAAATTCTGTGTAAGGCCATCTATTTCTACAACTGGAATATCCATTTTAATAATCTTTTCGATATCCCATAATTGTTTGTGTTCATCAGGTGCACAAAATGCAATTGCTTTACCATTAGCACCAGCACGAGCAGTACGACCAATACGATGTACGTAAGATTCTGGAACATTCGGTAAATCAAAGTTTATAACAATTTCTATACCTGGAATATCTATGCCACGTGCTGCTATGTCAGTGGCAATTAAAACGTAAGTTTTACCCTTTTTAAAATCATCTAATGCTCTTTGACGTTGGCCTTGTGATTTATTACCATGAATTGCATCTGCAGCAATCTTTTGTGTTCCTAACCATTTAACTAGTTTGTCTGAGCCATGTTTAGTTCGTGAAAAAACAATAACTCTCTTTTTGGGATTTGCTGTTATTATTCTTTGTAATGCTAAACTTTTATTTTGCTTTGATAGATGCATTAAGCTCTGTTCAATTTTATCTACGGTAGAATTTTCAGGCGTAACAGAAACTTGGATAGGATTATCTAAATACATTTCGGTTAGTTTTTTGATTTCTTTCGACATGGTTGCAGAAAATAACAGCGTCTGCCTGTCTTTGCTAACTTTAGATATGATACGCTTAACTGCTGGTAGGAAGCCAATATCAAGCATTTGATCAGCTTCATCTAAAACTAAAAATTTTGTTTCATCTAATCGTAAACCTTTTTGATCAACTAAATCTTCAAGTCTCCCAGGTGTTGCCACTAAAATATCAACGCCTTTGGACAAATCACGCATTTGTTTTCGTATAGGAGCTCCACCGATTGCATGTGTAAAGTTTAATGGCAATTTTTTGCCAAAACTTACAAAGGCTTCATGTATTTGTAGCGCTAATTCACGTGTAGGAGAAAGAATAATAGCTCTTGCAGAGCGACCTTTTATAGCGATCGGATTCATTAATAATTGTTGTATTAATGGCAAAGCAAATGCGGCTGTTTTACCTGTTCCAGTTTGTGCTAATCCAACTAAATCTTTTTTATTTAAAACTGCGGGAATTGCTTGAGATTGAATTGGTGTTGGGACTGTATACCCAAGAAAGCCTAAAGCTTTGACGATCTCTGGGTCTAGGCCTAATTTTAAAAATGCACTTGCATCAGACTTAGGTTGCTCTACTTGCTTTTTTTTCTTTTCATCACGATTTTTTAATTTTGAAGACGCTGAAGTTAATAAAGAGGCTTCATCTTTTTTAAGTATTGTTATGTTTGATGCAGCTTTTTTACCAGTTTTTTCATCTAGTAATAACTCATAAGTTAGCATATCGCCTTCTTTTACAACTTTTAAGCCTGAAGCTTTAAGTGCTGACATATGAACAAATACATCATCGCCACCTTGATCAGGATTTATGAAACCTAATCCTTTTACAGGATTATACCAAATTACTGTGCCTGTTAGCATGTTAATTCGCTCTCAAGATTTATGCTTGTAGGCCGCACGGCACTAATTCAAGCTATTGATGGCTAAAACCTTGGGATTCTATATTACGAATCGCCGTCAAATGCTTATACACCTGGCCAGCCGAAGTTGATCTAATAGGTGACAGTGAAGATGAAAACAAGCGTGTTTATTAAATGAGTTGTAGTAATTAAATTTAAGTTAATAAGTTTCCTATTTAAATACAACTTTTCCAATATGATCTAAATTTCTATTCCTTTGGGCATAATCAATACCGTAGCCAACAACAAATTCATCAGGAATTTCAAAGCCAATCCAATCTGCTTTAATTTCTACTTCTCTTCTAGCTGGTTTGTCTAGGAGGGCGCATACTTTTAACCTGGCTGGTTTCCTGGACTCTAATAATGTTTTAACATGGTGTAATGTATGCCCAGTATCTACGATGTCTTCGATTACTAAAACATCTCGGCCTTCAATTTCACCTCTCAAATCTTTAAGGATCCTTACCTCTCGAGAGCTTTCTGTAGAATTTCCATAAGACGAGGTTTCAAGGAAATCAACTTCGCACGGCAAATCTAATTCTCTTGCTAAATCCGCAATAAAAACAAATGAGCCTCGTAATAGACCGACAACGATAAGTTTATCCGTATTCTTGAAATACAATGAGATATCCTCAGCGAGCTCTTCACATCTTGCAGCAATTGACTTTGCTGAAATCATTGGCTCTACAATATAGTTTGTATGGTCCATTATTACTTTCATATAAAAATCTAATAAATATAAAAAATTTTAGTTTATTAACTTAATAGCTTCAATGAAAAAATATTCTTTAACATGTACTTTCTTGATGACGTGTGATTTTAATTTTATTAGAACACAAATATGCCAACACACACAGAAAAACGAATAATGCCTTACACTGCAAAACAGATGTATGATCTTGTTGCAGATGTAGAATCTTATCCTGAATTTTTACCCTGGTGTGCTGCATCAAGAATAAGAAATGTAATTAAAGAAGATCATAAGACTATAGTTGAAGCAGATTTAATTATTGCATTTAAAGTGTTTCGTGAACGATTTGGTTCAAGAGTTACTTTGACGCCTGAGAAATTTTCAATTGATGTAGAATACTTAGATGGGCCATTTAAATATTTAAATAATCATTGGGTATTTCATAATATTGATACTGGTTGTGAGGCTGAATTCTTTGTTGATTTTGAGTTTAAGTCAAAAGTTTTGCAAGCGCTTATCGGTGTAGTTTTCAATGAGGCAATGCAAAGAATCGTAAAAGCTTTTGAAGCTAGAGCTAATACCCTTTACCAATGATTATTAGGATAAAAAGGCTCCAATAAATTAATTATTATTGGAGCCTAATAAATTATGATGCCATATCATATGCACGTTCACCATGAGAAGATTGATCAAGGCCGGTAAGTTCATTTTCTTCTGAAACACGAATGGGGCAAAATAATATTACAAATTTCACAATTAAATAAGTTGCAACTATAGTAAATATTCCAACTACAAGTAATGAACCTAGCTGCTCACTCCAACCTGCATAGCCAAATATGGCAAGCATAATTGTTCCAAAAACGCCACCTATACCATGAACAGCAAATACATCTAATGTATCGTCAATCTTGAAAAACCCTTTTATTACCTCACACATAATTTGACATAAGATACCTGCAATTCCACCAATGATCATAGCTTCAACAGGAGATACCCATCCCGAAGCAGGAGTGATAGAGGCTAATCCTGCAATTGTACCAGTTACAAGGCCAACCAGGGAGGATTTCCCATATTTTATTCGTTCATATAATGCCCAAGTTAATGATGCTGATGCTGCTGAAATGTGTGTAACGGTTATAGCCATTGCCGCACCACCATCAGCGGCTAATTGGGATCCACCATTAAAGCCAAACCATCCAACCCATAGCATTGCAGCTCCAAGCATTACATAACCAGGATTATGAGGTGGAACATTTTTATTTAATCTTGGCCCAAGTGCAATTGCGATTACAAGCGCAGCTATTCCAGCAGTTTCATGTACAACAATACCACCTGCAAAGTCTTTAACGCCGTTTGCAAATAATGCACCGTCTGCTCCAGACAAAAGACCTCCACCCCAAATCCAATGAGTAACAGGCGCATATACTAAGATCATCCATAATGCTGAAAAGGTTAGCACAAAAGAGAAAGATACTCTCTCAACATATGCGCCAACTATTAGTGCTGGGGTAATTATTGCAAATGTCATTTGAAATGCAAAAAATAAAACCTCAGGAATTGTGCCAGATAAAGTATCAGAACTTATTCCTGCCAAAAACATTTTCTCAGTACCACCCCAAAAAAGGTTTCCTTCACCAAAAGCTATCGAATATCCAAAAGCGAGCCATAATATCGACATTAAACATGCTATCGCAAAGCATTGCATAAAGACCGAAAGAACGTTTCTTGCTCTAACGAGTCCGCCATAAAATAATGCTAATCCAGGTAAAGTCATAAACAAGACAAGAGCAGTTGCTACCATTATCCAAGCTGTATCTGCGCCATTCATAATAAATCCTCCAAATGTTTGTTTCCATTTGTAGAAAAACTTGTTCCTTATAAAGATTAAACGCGATCATCTTTGTTGGGATGTATAAATTGTCTATAAATTAGGCACATATATGGTCGGGTGTTGATTAATTGTGCGCTTTATGTACTTTATGCATGTTCATTTAATTTTTGTAAAATTAACCTAATTGCATGATCGGTTGCTTTTTTTCTCACATTGTCACGCCCGATAGCGCCAAAATATTTTGTAGTAGAGCTTATTGAACCATTCTTAATTGCTAAACCAAAGCAAACGGTGCCTTCTTCTTTATGTTCAGAACCACCTGGGCCTGCGATACCTGTAATAGATAAAGTTAAATTAGCTATAGAGTTTTCTAAAGATCCTATGGCCATTTCAATTGCTACTTGTTCGCTTACTGCTCCAAATGATCTTAATGTCGTTTGTTTTACGTTAAGCATATCAATTTTTGCATCATTAGAATAAGTTATGAATCCTCTGTCATAAAAGTTTGAAGATCCAGGAATAGCGGTCAATTCACTAGAAATCATCCCGGCGGTACAGCTTTCGGCAGTAGTTATTCGCCAGCCAAGTTTTTGTGTGAGTTTGAGTATTTTTTCTAGGTTAGTCATGACAATAATCCAAAAAATAAAATAATAGTTAAACATAATGCAGAGAAAATTCCTGCTAGAATATCATCAAACATTACTCCAAATGGTGTCGATATCTGGTCTGCCCAACTTATTGGCCATGGTTTTATTATGTCAAAAAAACGAAATAGAATAAAAGAAGACAAAAAGATAAGTATAATATCCATCGAATAAGTTTCGCTATTTATATTTATATTAAATACGTTTCTAGATATTGAAGTGTGAAATTTTTCGTTTGATGTAATAATAAACAGTGGTGTAAATGTAATCCACTGTCCAACAACCTCATCTATAACAATTTCACTTGGGTCATGTTCAGATTTTTCTTTTGTTTCGATAAGGGTTGCAAGCCAGCCAAGAATAAAAACTAATGTGCTTATAATTAATAAGTACAATACGTTTAATTCAATTATTAAAAAAATGTAAATGAATGGTAGGGCTCCTAATGACCCCCAAGTTCCAGGAGCTGGCTTCAAGAGGCCAATGTAGAACCATGTTGCAATAAAGCGCATCATTTTCTAATCAATGTCGCTGTTGCTTGAGCTGCTATGCCTTCATTTCTTCCTGTAAAACCTAATTTTTCTGTTGTTGTGGCTTTGATAGATATATTCTCAACATTAACATTGGTTATCCTAGAAATATTTTCACACATTTTTTTTGCATAAGGGCCAATTTTTGGAGTTTCGCAGATTATTGTGCAATCTATATGATTTATATAAAATTCACGTTCGCTGCATAATAATACAGCTTTTCGAAGAAATATATCAGAGGAAGCATTTTTCCATTTTTGATCTGATGGTGGAAACCATTGCCCAATATCTCCTTCACTCAAGGCGCCAAAAATGGCATCAGTTATAGCATGCATGGCTACATCAGCATCTGAATGGCCCATTAATGCATTTGTGTGAGCTATCTCTATTCCATTCAAAACTACTTGGCTTCCCACTCCAAGGGCGTGCACGTCAAAACCATTACCAACTCTTATATCCATGGTGTTTCCTAAAATTTGTTTTGCTAGATCAAAATCTTCAAGGGTTGTAATTTTTATATTTCTTTCAGTACCTAAAATTGGCTTAACTTCAATTCCAGCAGACTGTGCTATCGCTACGTCATCTGTTGCTGACATATCTGCATTTTTATATGCATTATATATTTGATTTAATTTAAATGCTTGTGGCGTTTGTGCTTTCCAAATCATATTACGAGGAATATTTTTTTGAATTTTATCTTTTGTGATAGACCATAATGTATCGGCTACTGGTAAGGCCAAAAAACAAGCATCATTATCTTCTAAGCCAGTAATAATTCGGTCGAGTGCGTCAATAGGAAGACACGGTCGAGCGCCATCATGTATCAAGACATAATCGCTTGATGCGGCTTTTATACCTTCAAATACACTTTCTGACCTAGTTGCACCACCATGCACTGGTTCGGAAAGCCTATTATCATTTATTTTTGTTACCATATTCATGTATAGTTTCGTATCGTCTTCATGAATTACGCATAGTATTTTACTTATTGCTTTATGAGAGAGCAGTGACTCAATTGTATGTTGTAAAATTGGTTTTTGGCCAATTTTGCGGTACTGTTTTGGTACTCCACTTCCAGCGCGAGTACCTCGGCCTGCGGCTACTATTATGGCTGTTATAGAGTTCATGCATTCGTTTATAGAACGAAACATTATCGATGCAAGTTACTTTAAACTTGTCATTAAAATTCTTAATGCCTATTAATTAGTCATGAGTTCATTAATGATCGGAAAACAGGCAATATCGCCTCCCGTTTTATTATCTCCGTTAGCGGGTATTACAGACTTACCATATAGAAATCTTGTTTCTAGTTTTGGGGCAGGTCTTGTAGTATCCGAAATGGTTGCAAGTCATGAAATTATGCAAAAAGGTAAAGATGCGCGCGCAAGAGCTGAGTTAGGATTTAACGTTGAAGGAACATCCGTTCAAATCGCGGGAAGAGATGCTTATTGGATGTCTGAATGTGCAAAATTAATAGAAGGAAATGGCGCTAAGATAATCGATATTAACATGGGATGCCCGGCTAAAAGTGTAGTTAATGGAGCCTCAGGTTCGGCCTTAATGCGAACGCCAGACCTAGCACTTCAATTAATTGAGGCCGTTGTAAATGCTGTTGATATACCTGTAACATTAAAGACTAGATTGGGATGGGATCACAATGATTTGAATGCAGCTGACTTGTCTATTAGAGCAGAAAAAATTGGTATCCAAATGATTACAATTCATGGGAGAACAAGATGCCAATTTTATAAAGGTAATGCAGATTGGAAAAAAATTCGTGAAGTGAAAGAGTCTGTTGATATACCTGTTATTGCTAATGGTGATATTGTTGACAGCGCATCTGCAAAATTAGCTATGAAACATTCAAAAGCTGATGGTGTAATGATTGGTAGAGGTGCTCAAGGCAAGCCATGGCTGTTATCCCAAATAGCCTCAGAAATATTCAACACCAAACCACCCGAAATACCTTCAGGAAATAAATTACTTAATATGATATCAATGCATTACACTGAAATGTTAAACTTTTATGGTGAGCGACATGGAAATAAAGTCGCAAGAAAACATCTGGGATGGTATATGGATTATATAGGTGTCAGTTCTATTGATAAAAGGGCATTACAAACAGAAACAGACCCCCAAAAAGTCCTCAAAATGATTTCTTTATTATCTGCAGAGGAGCCTAGTAAGTGCCAATGATTGATTTTAATCACGTTTGGAATACAATTCCTTTTCCTGCATTCATTATTAATTCAGAATTCAAAATAATTGAGGGTAATTCATCTGCCGAACAAATAATTCATACATCTCGAAAACAAATGTTTGGAAAAGAGTTAGGAGTTTTTTTTGGTATAAATTCAGTGGTTTTAGAAACGGTCAAGCAAGTAAGGCAACAGAATTCATCCCTAAGTCAATATGGTGTCGAGATTTCCACAATTGATAGGGTATCATTTGAATGTAATCTTCATATAAATCCTCTAGACAAAAATAATGAAAAATATTTATTGATTATTCAGCCAAATAGTTTCGCACAAAAAATTAACCAATCGTCAACCCAACGTACAACAGCACGTTCAGTAACTGCAATGGCCTCAATGCTTGCACATGAAATCAGAAATCCTCTTGCTGGGATTTCTGGTGCTGCGCAGCTTTTGGCAATGAATGCGAATGATGATGACGTTGAATTGGCTGATATGATAGGTCAGGAAACAAAAAGAATTGGAACATTAGTCGATAGATTTGAAGTATTTTCAGATATTCGACCAGCACTAAGAGATGCGTATAACATTCATGACGTTTTAGACAGAGCAATAAGATCATCATCTGCTGGCTTTGCGTCAACAATAAAGTTCACAAAACAATATGATCCATCATTGCCTGATGCATCTGGTGATGCAGATCAAATGCTGCAAGTTTTTCAAAATATCTTAAAGAACGCATGTGAAGCAATTCAAAAAGATCGTGGAAAAATAGTGATTTGCACATCTTATAATTCTGGAGTGAGATATACTATTTCTGGAAATCAGTCAGAAATACTGCCGCTTCAAATAGAAATAATTGATAATGGTAAAGGTATTCCTGGAAATATAATTGATGAAATTTTTGAACCCTTTGTTTCATCAAAAGTTAATGGAACAGGTCTAGGCTTAGCATTTGTCTCAAAAATTGTAACTAGTCATGGTGGTTTGATTGAATGTACCACAGATCATCCTGGAACCAAATTTACTTTACGCCTTCCTATATGGAAAAAATCTGCAGAGGATAGAATATAATGGATGGAACAATATTAGTTGCCGATGATGATCGAACAATAAGGGCAGTATTAACCCAAGCACTAACCCGTGCTGGGTGTAAAGTGAGAGCAACTGGAAGTATAGAAACATTATGGCGTTGGATAGATGAGGGTGATGGTGATGTTGTAATTTCTGATGTTAATTTACCAGATGGTGATGGGTTGGAAATGTTACCAGCTATTAAGCGTAAACGAAAAGATTTACCCGTTATAATTATTTCAGCTCAAAATACTGTAATTACTGCAATCAAAGCTTCTGAATTAGGTGCTTATGATTATTTACCTAAGCCATTTGATTTAAAAAAATTATTATCAAAGGTTAATAAAGCATTATCGAACCAAGGAACAAACAATAATATTATCCAGCAAGATGGGGCTGTTGATCAAGAATTGCCTCTAATTGGCTCTTCTCCACTTATGCAGGATGTTTACAGGTTTTTAGCGCGTGTATTACATACCGATCTTTCAACTATTATTACGGGTGAGAGTGGAACTGGTAAAGATCTATTGGCTCATACTATGCATGATTTGGGGCCAAGAGCACCTATGGACTTTGTTCGTATTAACATATCTTCATCGAATATAGATAAGATAGAAGGAACTTTAATAGGTGGCAAAGAAGATCTGAATATATCTCCAGCATCGAAGAGTTCAACTATTTACTTTGATGAAATTTCTGAAATGTCTGATGAAACCCAATTGCAATTATTAGATCTATTGAGATCAGATGCAGTTATAAGCAAAAATTATAGATTTATCTCATCATCTAGACTGTCATTACAAAATTTGATTAGCCAAGGAATTATAAGAGAAGATTTATTTTACCGTTTAAATGTTGTGAATATAAATCTCCCCCCCTTACGCGATAGGGTGGGGGATATTCCTGATTTAACAAAACATTTTTTACAGCAATCAGCATTATCAGGAATGCCAAAAAAAGTTATATCAACTAAAGCAATACAGTTGCTTCAAAATGCGCCATGGGCTGGAAACATAAGAGAATTAGAGAACTTTATAAATAGTTTAGTAGTTTTAATTTCAGATGAAGAAATTACACCTATTCATGTTGAAGAAAATTTAAATTTAATTCCATCTGTAAATTCAAATGAATTAGACGCTGACAACGGCAAATTATCATCTTCAGTTGAAAAGCATATAAAAAGATATTTTGATCTTCATGGCGATAGCTTACCTCCTCCAGGATTATATAATAGAATTTTAAAAGAAATTGAACTGCCGCTTATCGCATTATCCCTATCAGCAACCAGAGGAAATCAAATTAAAACATCCGAATTACTTGGTATTAATCGCAATACTCTAAGAAAAAAGATTAAAGATTTAGATATTGTAGTTACAAGAAGTAAAAAAATGATGTAACGATGCAACATAGTGTAGTAAATATAGAACTATAAGTAACAAAGACTTATGATGAAAAATATACTTGGCAAATTAAAGCAATGGCGTAATCGGCGTAAATTTTTAACAATTTTAGCTTGGTCTTTAATCTTACTTGGACCAATCTTAACAGGGCTTACTGTTTCAATATTACAGGGAGAATTTGGTAGTAAATTAAGTAATATTTTACGATTAATACTTCTTGCTGATGGAATTTATCTTTTAGTTGTTATTTCAATTGTTGGATATGCGGTTATGAGAATGTTTGCTGCTAGAAGAGCAAAATCAGCAGGTTCACGTTTACACATGCGCTTAAGCAGAGTTTTTGCTATTGTTGCGCTTATCCCAACTGTTCTTGTAGCAGTTTTTGCTGTTGTCACGTTAAGTATTGGCGTTGAAGGGTGGTTTTCAAAAAATGTTCAGAATGTTGTGAAATCTTCCTTATCTGCTGCAGAAGCTTATAAAAACGAACAAAGAGATGATTTGAAAATTGATTTAAGTTTTATGTCGGTAAGACTAAATGAATATAAGAAATCAAACTCATTCGTAAGTGATAGCGATTTAAGAGTACAATTGATTTCTATTCAAAAGCTAATCCAAAGAGGATTAAAAGAAGCTTATATCATTGATAGGAACGCAAATTTGAGATCAAGGGGAGAGCTTAGCTACTTGTTTGGCTACGAAGAACCTTCAGATGAAATAATGAAATCTGCTGAGCTTGGTGATTTAATAATAATTGAAGATTGGCCAAATAATGAATTTAGAAGCTTAATTAGATTAGAAAGTTTTGAAGATAAATATTTATACATATCTAGAACTGTTGATGGTAAAATTCTTAATCTATTAGATAAAACAATGGAATCTGCCATTACTTATAATACAATGGAGTCTCAGCGTGAAAAAATTCTTTGGTCATATGGACTTTTATATCTGGGGTTTGCAACATTTGTTATTCTATCCTCAATTCTACTTGGTATGTTGTTTGCTGAGCGATTATCAAGACCGGTGGGTCGATTAGCTGGAGCTGCACAAAGATTGGGTGCGGGTGACTTTGATGTTAAAGTGATTGAAGAAAAAGGTGATGATGAGATTGCAATGTTAAGTCGTGTATTTAATCACATGACAAAACAGGTAAAACGTCAAAGAGATGACTTAATAGCTGCAAATGATTATACGGAAAGAAGGCGTAGATTATTTGACAGTGTTTTATCTGGAGTTACTGCAGGTGTTATTGGCTTATCGTCTGATGGTAATATTGGGTTTATAAATTTAGCTGCACAAAAGTTATTAAATTTGAATTCAGATAATCATGAAGGAAAAAGTATTCAAATAGCAGTCCCTGAATTTATTGATCTATTTAGGCTGATACAGAAAAATGATAATAAAACCCAGCAACAAGAAATCAAATTAACACGTGCTGGAGCTATTGAAATTCTTTTAGTAAGGATTTCAGCAAGAATTTCTGAAAATGAGTTAGTTGAAGGGTATGTGATTACCTTTGATGATGTTACGAATCTAGTTTCAGCTCAAAGATTGGCTGCATGGGGAGATGTTGCCAGAAGAATTGCACATGAGATTAAAAATCCTTTAACGCCAATTCAGTTGTCAGCAGAACGCCTAAAGCGTAAATATTCACCAATTGTTGGCACTGAAGACAGTAATCTTTCACAATATTGTGATGTCATTATTCGCCAAACAAATGATTTAAGAAGAATTGTTGATGAATTCTCTAAATTTGCCAGAATGCCGGAACCTATAAAACGGCCAACAAATGTGACTAAGTTACTTAAAGATGTAATATTATTATTTCAGGTATCATCTCCAAAAATTAATATAGTTTTTAATAATTTATATGATGATTTTAATATCAGCATAGATGAAACAATGATTAATCAAGCATTTACAAATTTAATAAAAAATGCAGGTGAGGCTATTGAAAGTAAATTAAATTCACAGCCAGATCTTAAATTTGATCCTGAGATTAGAATAACTATCGATCAAATTATGAATGATCTTGAAATCACCATTGAAGACAACGGAATTGGTCTACCAAATCAAGGGCGGTCACGATTATTTGAGCCTTATGTAACCAATAGAGAAAATGGGACAGGGTTAGGTTTATCGATAGTTAAAAAAATAATTGAAGAACATAATGGATCACTGGAATTATTGGATGCATCTCCATTTTCTAAAACGGATAGTTTTGGTGCTAAAATGCGAATTGTATTTCCAAAAGAAATAATAATAGAGAATTAAAAATAGCTTTAATTAGCATAAAGGAAAAAAATATGGGCGATATTTTAATTGTGGATGATGAAAAAGATATCCGTGAGTTAGTATCTGATATCCTAATTGATGAAGGTTATACCACGCAATTAGCAGCAAACTCTGAAGATACGTTTAAATCAATTGAAAAATCAAAACCAAAGTTAATTATTTTAGATATTTGGCTAAAAGAAAGTAAGCTAGATGGAATTGATATACTAAAACAAGTGAAATTAAATAATCCGGATATACCAGTTGTGATTATTTCAGGTCATGGAAACATTGAGATTGCTGTAGCTGCTATAAAGCAAGGTGCATATGATTTTATTGAGAAGCCATTCAATATAGATCAATTGACAGTTGTAATTGCACGAGCAATGGAAACATCTCGCCTTAGGATTGAAAATGCTGCATTTAAAATAAAAGAAATACCATCCTTTGAGTTAATTGGTAATTCGTCAGTGTTTAAAAGTTTTAATCAACAACTTGATAAAGTATCATCTGGAAATAGCCGTATTATGCTAACTGGACCTTCTGGATCGGGTAAAGAAGTTGCAGCTAGATATATTCATAAGAATTCACCACGAAAAGATTTTGCATTTGTAACTGTAAATTCTGCTTCAATGTCCTCTGAAAGAATGGAAGAATTATTATTTGGTTCCGAGTCAAATGGAAACATACAATTAGGTTTATTAGAACAAGCCAATGGCGGTGTATTATATTTAGATGAAGTAGGCGATATGCCAATTGGTACACAATCAAAAATTCTTAGGGTATTAATAGACCAGCAATTTATGAGAATTGGTGGTAAAACAAATTTATCTGTTGATTTTAGAGTGATTTCATCAAGTAGTCAAAATCTAGTTCAAGAAATCCAAAACAAAAATTTTAGAGAAGATTTGTATCATAGACTTAATGTTATTCCAATTTCTGTACCATCATTAGAAGATAGAATTGAAGATATTCCACTGATATCAAACTTTTTCATAGATGAGTTGAGTGAGAAGCAAGGTTTACCTAAGCGAAAGTTAAGCCAAAAAGCAGTTGTCCATTTACAATCCCGCAATTGGCCAGGTAACATCAGACAACTTAGAAATGTTTTAGAGAGATCATTAATTTTGGGTTCACAATCAGGTGAAATATCTATTGCTGAATTACAAACTAAAGAAATAATCAAGAGCGATAATTCAGTCGAAATGGATGGAAATATGCTTGGCCTTCCATTGAGAGAGGCACGTGAGTTATTTGAAAAAGACTATCTTGTTGCCCAAATTAACAGATTTGGAGGCAATATTTCTAAAACATCACAGTTCGTTGGTATGGAACGCTCTGCATTACATAGAAAACTAAAAACATTAAATGTAGTAACTTCAACTGATACAGGTACACGGGTTGCAAAAACAGATGATGTTGATAGTAATGATTTAATATAAGACTATATTTAAGGCATAATTATTAATTAAAATATTAAAATTATGAGTTCTTTTGGGAGCATTAAATGAAGGTAATTATATGTGGG
>ERZ1027294.20-NODE-20-length-27372-cov-20.272724_pt1 | contig 27372 bp, 30 predicted proteins | sample MGYA00520857_ERZ1027294 | MGnify/ENA primary metagenome ERZ1027294 (study PRJEB33307, sample SAMD00078850) | marine metagenome | biome: aquatic biome; feature: sea water; material: coastral sea water | place: Japan | collected 2015-01 | depth 1 m m ... | reverse complement strand
ACGCTGGATCGGCGGTCTCGTGGCTTTAAATCTTATAAAATTAAAGCAAGAAACAAAATGACCTCAGACACCAATAAACTTGTTGGCATGGTCCAGCAAAACAATACTAACAAATAATATTAAAGAGGTGTATCGTGCATAAAGACGAAGCAGTCTGCGCTAAGAAGTACGAAAACCTATCCTCACACAGAACGACATATTTAGAGAGAGCAAGGGAAGCGGCTAAACTAACTATCCCTTCTCTCGTTCCAGAGGAAGGTCACACCTCTTCAAGCAAACTGTACACCCCATATCAAGGTGTTGGTGCGCGTGGTGTGAACAACCTAGCCTCTAAACTTCTGTTGTCTCTACTTCCACCTAATGCTCCTTTCTTCGCTATGCGTTTGGATGATTTTACAATCCAAGAGTTAGCTCAAACAGAAGGTGCAAGGGCCAAGGTAGACGAAGCTCTCAATAAGTATGAACGAGCCGTAATGACAGAGATTGAAAACTCTGGTATGCGGTCTCCCATATTTGAGGCTCTCAAACAGTTGATTGTCGCAGGTAACGTCCTTCTATATCTCCCACCTGAAGGTGGTGCGCGGGTTTTCCCGTTGAGCCGATATGTTGTTAAGCGTGACCCGATGGGTGAGGTGATCGAGGTTATCGTTAAGGAAACCATGTCGCGGGCTACATTGCCTGAAGACATCCAAGAAATGCTGACCGCCAAAGAGGGTGACCTCCCAAGCGATGACAACAATAAGAAATCTGACGAGATCAACCTATACACAAAGATGTATCGTGAAGGTAACAAGTATATCTTGTACCAAGAGCTAGATGGTATGATCGTTCCTAACTCACACGGTAAGTATCCATTGGATAAAGCACCTATGCTGGCATTGCGGTGGACCCGCATCGACGGTGAAGACTATGGTCGTTCCTATGTAGAAGAATACATTGGTGATCTGATCTCCCTAGAGGGCCTGTCTAAGGCTATCCTAGAGGCTTCGGCTGTGTCGGCTAAGGTTGTGTTCCTTGTGGCTCCTAACGGGACTACACGGGCGCGAGATATCTCCAAAGCTGAGAACGGCGCTATTGTGGCAGGAAACGCCGCTGAAGTGTCTACCTTACAGGTACAGAAACAAGCTGATATGTCTATCGCTTCTCAGACAGCCTCTACTATTACTGAGCGTCTGGCCTATGCTTTCCTCATGAACTCCGCGATCCAACGCGCGGGTGAACGGGTTACCGCAGAGGAAGTCCGGTATATGGCAGGGGAACTTGAGGACGCCTTGGGTGGTGTCTACTCAATCTTGAGCCAAGAATTTCAGTTACCATTGGTCAACCGCATCATTGCTCGGATGACTAAAAAGAAGAAACTTCCGTCACTTCCTAAGGGCGTGGCAAATCCAACCATCGTCACAGGTCTCGAGGCATTAGGCCGTGGGCATGATATGAATAAATATCAAATGTTCCTACAAGCTCTAGCCCCATTAGGACCTGAGGCTGTCGGCCAGTTCATGAACGTGAATGATTACATCACTCGTGTTGGGACTGCATTGGGTATCGACATGGATGGTCTCATTAAATCTGAAGAACAATTACAACAAGAACGACAACAACAGGCTCAACAGATGCAGCAAGCACAGATGATGGAGATGGCGAAAGCCGCTACTGGTCCTGTTGCTAGAGAAGCTGCGGGTGCAGCCCGTGATAGTGTCGCAGGAAATGGTGAATAAGAATGGTCGAACAAGTAGTTATCGACACATCCGCTGAAACAGCAGGTCCAAGTTTGGAAGAACAAGCCGCTGAAATGGATGCTGGTGTACAAGAACAGAACGAGACAGACCGCCCAGAGTGGCTCCCTGAGAAGTTCGGTTCTCCAGAAGATATGGCTAAAGCATACTCAGAACTAGAGGCCCGTATGGGTTCTCAAGAACCTCAAGCTGAAAGTGAGCATGAGGAAGGTGAGGTCCGTGAGGAACTAGATAACGCTGGTGTGGATTACGATGCACTCTCTCGTGAATTCTGGGACAATGGAGACCTATCCGTTGAAAGCTATGATATGCTAGAGGAAGCAGGTATTCCTCGTGAAATAGTTGATAGCTACATTAAAAGCCAAATCAGCGTTATGGATAGCCAACGGTCTAACATAATGAATGAGGTAGGTGGTGAGCAAGGTTACGAAGAGTTAACCGCGTGGGCCGCTGATAACCTAGATGAAGCTGAGATAGACTACTTTAATCGGATGATGGACAGCAATGACTTCAATGCTATCCGTATGTCTGTTCGATCCATTGCCGCACGGCGTGAAGCCAGTGAAGGTATTGAGCCTTCCCGTAACCTATCTGGCAGTTTGTCGGGTGGTACAGGTGGTTCATACGACAGTGTGCAGCAATTGATGACTGATATGCAAAGCCCATCCTACGAAAATGATCCAGCGTTCCGCGCACAAGTCGAGGCTAAGTTGGGACGTTCTAACATCCTATAGGAAGAACACATGAGCAAATCAGGACGGGTCTATTCAGACTATGATAAAGAGTATCAGGCTCGTCCTGAACAAGTTAAGAAGCGTGTGTCGCGTAATAAGGCGCGGCGTATGATGATCTCTAAACACGGTAAGTCCAAACTAACTGGTAAGGACATTGATCATTCAAACGGTAACGCTACTGACAACTCTTCTAGTAACTTAAAAATCATGTCTAGCTCTGCAAATAGAGCAAAAAAGTAGGGAGCCTTCGGGCTTCCTCGACCACGCCGCTTATTAGTGGGTGGCGAAAACAGGAACATCCAACGGCCACGGGTGTTCTCTTTTTTTCATCTAACTCAACCAAAGCAATTAATTACGTTGAGGCCCCTTACGAGGGATAACCTTATCGGAAAGAGCGCACACGGACACGTTAGAGAACAACCTAACAATCTAAACTCTTTTCCAAGGTGAAATAAAATGTCTAATGCTAATCCATCCCGCGTGGGTCAGGCTGGTCTAACAGGTGCAACTGACGCCCTGTTTCTGAAGGTCTTCTCAGGTGAGGTAATGTCTACTTTCAACGCACAAACTGTGATGAAAGAAAAGACCCGTATCCGCTCTATCCAGAACGGTAAGTCCGCTCAATTCCCAGCAATCGGTAAGACCGTAGCTGAGTACCACACTGCTGGTGCAGAAATCTTGGGCAACAACATCGAGCATGGTGAGAAAGTCATCACAATCGATGACCTGTTGATCTCAAACACTTTCATCGCAAATATCGATGAAGCTAAGAACCATTATGATGTTCGCGCTGAATACTCAAAGCAAATGGGCCAAGCTCTCGCACAAACATATGACCGCAACTTGCTGTCTATGGCTATCAAAGCTGCTCGTGACCCATCTGGCCTCGGCGCTGGTATTGCTGGTCAAGGCTCCGCTGCTTCTGAAGCTCTCGGTGCTACTCCAACTACAGCACAAATTGTTGCTGGCATCTATGACGCCGCTGCTACTCTTGATACACGCAATGTACCAGAAGCAGAGCGTTTCGTGATTGTATCGCCAACCGTCTATTACGCACTCGTGCAAGACGATAAGCTGATCAACCGCGACTTCGGTGCTAACGGTTCTTACTCTGACGGTTCAGTAATGAACGTGGCAGGTATGACTATTGTTAAGTCTAACAATGTAGCCGTAGATCACTCTACAGCCGCTGCGTACCCAGACTTTAACGCCAAGTATGCCGTAAATGCTACAGACACATCTGCATTGATTATCCAGCGTCAAGCTCTGGGTACAGTTCAGTTGATGGATATGGCCACAGAAATGGAATATGACATCCGCCGCCAAGGTACACTCGCTGTATCTAAAATGGCTGTTGGTCACGGTGTATTGCGCCCAGAGTGCATCATCGAACTCCGCGCTGCGGCTTAACAAAACATGGGCCTCTCTAGTTAACCTAGAGGGGTCCTTTTTTACATTTACAGGGATAACTCATGGCAACTCTTTTGACCCCAACGACAGAACTCGAAGCTGTCAACGTATGCCTTGCGAACATTGGCGAGTCGCCAGTGAGTGCCATTACGGGTAATATCACCGTTGATGCGGCTCTAGCGAGAGACCTACTTCGACAGGTGACCCGCGAAGTTCAAACACACGGGTTCTATTGGAACACAGAACTTAACTATAAACTAATTCCAAACACAGCCGACAACCTTGCTCTACCTGCTAACGTGTTGTCAGTAGACACCACAGGTGACGATAAGAACAAAGACCTCGTTGCCCGTGGACGCATCTTATATGACCGCGTTAAGCACACATACACATTCACAGAACCAGTTTATGTAGACATCGTTGTAGCTCTTGGTTTTGAAGAACTACCAGAAATAGCTCGCCGCTATATCGCGGTTAGAGCCGCTCGTATCTACCAAGAACGGGTGATGGGTAACGGTTCTATTTCAAACTTTAACACATCTGACGAAGATATGGCCCGTGCTGCTTTACTGGCTGAGAACATGGAAATTGAAGATAATAATATGATGACAGGAAACGCCTCTGTGTTTGGCATCCTCTCCCGTACAGCGTATTAAGAGGTGAAATAATGCCCTTAGTCTCAACAACTGTTTCCAACCTAGTAAGTGGTGTTTCACAACAACCCGCACCACAGCGTCTTAGGACTTCTGGTCAGGAAATGAAAAACGCATACCCGTCTGTTGTGGCTGGTTTGCAGAAACGTCCTCCAACCCAATTTGTATCACCACTGAATACTAACATTACTGACGATGACACCACAGCGATCCATGTGATTAACAGAGATTTCAACGAGAGATATATTGTTGTCGGTGGTTCAGGTGATGTTGAGGTTTTCGATACTGATGGTGTTAAAAAGACCGTCAACTACCCTGATGGTAAATCATACCTCCCCACATCCGATATGTGGACAAAGTTACGGTTTGCCACGGTAGCTGACACCACGTTCATTCTTAATACTGAAAAGACAATCGAAACCGTAGCTCTACCAGAGACACGTTCTGACCCCAGTGCAACTGCGTCTGTTTTCATTAAACGTGCTGTGGCTTCTACAACCTATGCTGTGTACATAAACAACGTACTGGCCGCGACAACTGCGACAAACGACAATACCACTGCTCAGACTGCCCTAGAGGGTACTTCAGACATTGCAGAGGAACTAAAGGCTGATGCAATTAGCCGTGGTTATTCTGACGCACAAACATTTGGACCCACTCTTACATTCTCTGTACCCGCCGGGGCCGATATCAGGGTGCTCGACCAGTTCGGTGGTTCGGCTATGGAAGCATTTACAGACCGCATACAGTCATTCGACAAATTACCTCCCTCTGAGAAGCAGGGGCGTATCGTACAAATTAAGGGTAACCTTAATGACGCTACAGAGGATTATTGGGTCGAGTTCGACAACAACGTGTGGGAAGAAACCGTAGGATATAACGCGGGTGAGGGCTTCAACGCCTCAACAATGCCTCATGTGCTCGTGAGGGAAGCTGATGGAACCTTTACGTTTAAACAACACACATGGGGTGAACGTACAGTAGGTGATGGGGACACTAACCCTGCGCCTAGCTTTGTAGGTAAAAGAATTAACTCTTTATTCCTTTTTAAAGGACGCATGGGCTTCCTTAGTGAAGAGAACCTAATCATGTCCGCAGTAGGTGAACTAGAGAGCCTGTATCGAAGTACAGTTGTTCAAGTATTCGCCTCTGATAGGATCGATGTGGCATCTATTACTGGTCGAGTTAACAACCTATATCATGCTGCGATGTTTAGTGACACACTGGTTCTGTTCTCTGATAGCCAACAGTTTAAGCTGGTATCTGAAAACGTACTATCGCCTCTTACGGTCGGTATTGTTCCCTCAACAAAGTTTGCTTGTTCTCCATATACAGCACCTGTGGCTTCTGGGCCTATTGTGTTCTTTGTTACGGACGGATCGACAAACTCAACAGTTCGTGAACTCTATATCGATGAAGAATTGAAGACCGTGGATGCGGATGAAATTACAATCCAAATCCCTAACTACATTCCCAATCAGGTACGCACACAAGCTGTATCAACTTATGACGATGTTATGGTGCAGCTATCAGCCTTAGAACCAAGTAAACTCTACGTCTACAAATGGTACACATCTGGTGGTGAAAAGATACAAACAGCGTGGTCCCATTGGGATTTCGGTGAAGATGTAACCATCATGGGTTGTCAGTTCCTAGAGGACTTCTTGTACATCGTGTATAAGACAGGTGGACAGGTTTATCTCGATAAGATGTTCTTGGATACCAAGCCTAGCGACAAGGCTCTCTTGGATCACCGCGTGGACGAGACAGCAATCACAGTCACATACAACCAAACAGACAATCGTACAGAGCTTGTGCTTCCTTATTCCACCCCAGCTAACCTAGAGTTCTTTAAAATGGAGAACCCTAAGGGTCAAAAGATGGCGGTGACTAAGGTTAGTGATAACACTTATCATTTAGCTGAAGTTGATGCGACTTCGTGGAGTATAAATGCTGGTGTACCTTACGTCTTTGAATACGAGTTCTCTCCTCAGTATATACGAGAGGATACACCTACGGGTGAAGCCGCTATTCAAGAGGGCAGGGTACAGCTAAGATATATGTCCCTAATCTACACGGACAGTGCTTACTTTAAAATCCAAGTCACACCTAAGAATAACGACACGTTTGAGCACTTGTTCAACGCGCGTATTCTGGCGGATGAAGACAACGTAGCTGGTCTGATGCCCAGAGACACTGGTGAATATAAGTTCCCTGTGTTTGCTCAAAACGACAAAGTTCAAATCAAAATAATTAACGACAGTGCCTTTCCATGTGCCTTCGGGTCTATGGAGTGGTCAGGTATGTATGTCGGGAAATCACAGAGGCTATAATGAATGTATACGTCCGCAACACCCATAAGGATGACCTAGACCATCTAGCGGAAAACCTTAGGGAAGCAGACGTTCAGGAATTAAACGCACAAGCTGGTTTGCCTCCCAAGGTAGCATTAAAGTTGGCGTTGTTGTTCTCACGACAATGCAAAACCATGTGTGATCCTGAAGGTACACCTATCGGGGTCTTTGGCGTTAACGACACACAAACGGTTGGTTTGGGGTCCATCTGGATGATGGCAACCCCAGACCTCCTTAAACATCAACGTCAGTTCCTACGAGAGTGTAGGGAAGGTATCTATGAGGTGTCTCAAGGATACTCATGTGTATTCAATTGCACAGACGCACGGAACACTGTCCACCATAAGTGGCTAAAGTGGTGCGGTTTTACCTTCATTAAAGAACACGAGAAATTTGGGCGCGGAAATGAGCCTTTCTATGAGTTCGTAAAAATACTTTAGGATATAGATATGGAACCAGTAACACTAGCGTTACTCTCAGGTGGCATGAACCTGCTTGGCAGTATGTCTGAGGTTAACGCCCAGAACCAAGCTGCACTAAATAACGCCTATATGGCACGAGGGGCGGCGGCGTATAAACAAGACCAAGAAATGCAATCCTATGTAGAGATGAACCGTCAGTTACTGATGACATCGATGGATCGCGCATTGCAAGCCAGATCGAACACAGACCTCGCTATGGTTAGTATGTTTGAGACAGGTGGAGGTGGTCAGGCGATGACAGATATGATCGCAGAACGCCGATCTGTTGAAGCCCGTAATCTCTACAGAGACCGTCTAGAGCGCAACAGCCTCAAGATACAAACCAACCGTAATCTCAAAGGATATGAGCAGGAGGCTAAAGGCCGTATTGCGTCAGTCTCGACAACACAACTTAACATGGGTCACATAATGAAAGCTGGTAGCGCCAGTTTGCCTTATATGACGTAGGGAGCAAACATGGCACGAATTACACCTGATATGCCCCAACGTGGGGCTGCACGAAACCTGTTGCAGGTCGTTGATAATTACTACAGACCCGCAAGGGATCGAGTTGGTGAAGCTGCAATGTCCCAAGGCTTTCAAGCTGCATCTAATTTCCTAGGGAACGAGGCAGGGAAAGCTAAGAAACAACAATTAGAAGAAATCTCTCTACAAGCACAACAAGACGCCTTGCAGGGGGATGATCCTGATGTGGAACTCTCAAAGGTCCGCAATGGGTTACTGTTCCGCTCCAACTCACGCGCGTATAACCAAACATATGCCGAAACGATGGGTAAGAAGGCGGCTATTGAGTTCAAAGAGAACGCCACAATAGAGTATGAAAAGTCTGGTCTAAAATACAGCACGGACCCCAACAAGTTCCGTGAGTGGATGAACACAAAAGTTCACGGCTTTCTGTCTAATGAAGCCAACCAAAGTCCTTACTTTCTAGCAGGGGCTATGCCTTACATCGAACAAACTACGTTCAACATGGGTGCGGCCCATATGAGCAACGTATCTAACCAGATGGAAGCTAACCACCTAGCGGCGATCCAGAAGCAAGCTGATGACACCATGATGAAGATGTCTACTGGTGAGATATCTATCGAGGATGGCATTTCTGAGATCACTAAGTTGAACGGTCAGGCTTATGGTACAGGTCTTAGCGGCCCTAAAGCCCGAAAAGCGTTGATTAGTTCGTTCCTATCAGTTGCTGATGCTACAGATAACCCAGAGATGATTGAGGCTTTAATAGCGGCACAAGAAAGCGGTGATTTGAAGCTGACCCCAGCGGAATGGAACGCTGTTACTAAGCAAGGCGAGGGTATCCAACGGGATATCAATTTCCGTACAGCTCAGAAAGAACGCGCAACCAAAGCTCAACGTGAAGCAGAGGTTAGTCAAGCTGAAGAGTTAGTAACTGACTTCTATAATAACCCAGCTAATGCGGGTGCTTCCTTCCAACAATTCTTGAATACACCCACAAAAGAGGGTGGTCCTACTATTGCTGAAATGATTAACGCTAGTCCTAATTCAACTGAAATTTTGAACAAAGCTAAAGCTGCGTATGAAACAGTTAATACGATCTATGAAATCCCTAAAGGGCAAGAGTTAGCGAACAATTATGCCCTAACAGAAGCCTTCGATACAGGCGCAATTACTAACCAATCTGAAATGATGGCGTGGATTCAGGGAGCGCAAAAAGACGGTTTTAGGTTCAACGATGAAAACTTCACACACGCCTATAGTGAACTAGAGAAACGTAACGATCCAGAGGCTCCGTACAGTAGTCAGACATATAAAGACTACAAACAGGCGACACTGAACCGTGTTATTAACGCCATGACCCCTGAGGGTTCTTCACTGATAACTTCCTTCGATGGGAGTTACCAAGGTGAAATGGCGGATGACATTAAGATCAGGTTCCAAGGTTATCTAGATGACCACCTCAAAGGTGTCCCAGACAATAACCCTGAGGCTATTAAAGCCGCTATCGCTAATGCAGAGCGTTCAGTCATGGAGTTCTATAAACAGAACGATCCTGATCTCTTTAATAAACAGTTTGATGCGTTTGAAACAGCCGTTGATAAAAATGAATTGTCGTGGACAGCTAACCCGTACTTCGCACAAGAGTCGGCTAGGTTGCTGGCAGAACAACAAGCGTTTGACGCAGAGCAAAACCGTCTAATTTCCGCTGAACAAGCTAATAAAACGCTGGACGCTCAAGAGGGTGGCCGACTTGATATCAATATTCAAGCGGGTGAAGCTGTGTTGTTTGGTGAACAGGTTGAAGAAGGTACTATCGTTGTTCCTCAAGACCCAGCACAAGTTGAAATTGAAAACTCGGTGCAACAAGCAAACGCACAAGCGGCAGAGCGTAAAGCACAAGCCGAAGCTGAAGCTGCTGCTCAAGCTGCAAAGTTAGAGACTGAACGTCAAAACAAGATTGCTGCTGGTCAGGAGTTAATAGCTGAGGCCACTCAGGTTGTTGGGTTTTTGAATGAAATAGTTGTGGAAAATACGTCTCCTGAAGAATTCGATCAATGGCTCACGAGCATACAAAAACAGTTTAATCTGACGATACCTACTAATTATCAAGAGGTAAAATCCTTGGCTGAAGATTTAGGTGCAATTCAAGAAGAGACTGGTTTGACTATTAACCAAGACGTTACACAACAACTTCTATTGGCTGCAATCGCACGATTTAAATAAGGTAAAATATGGAAAATAACCAAGAGCAACCATCTCAGGTGGTTCTGGATCGTCTCTTTGAAAACAGAGGTAATCCTGATGTTCTTGGCGCTTTCAACAACCGTTACGGTGTTGGGGCCGCTGAGAGATATTTGAACGATACAGCAAGTGCAACTCTAGAAGATGAAGCCTTGGTCATTCCCCAATCCCATATCGACCGTTTGAAGGAGATGCACCAAAAAGACCCTCGTATTATAGGGTGGTTCAATAGAACGCACGGTGCTGGTCAAGCTGAAACAATTCTAAGTGGGGCTACACAAGCGGCCCCACAAGACGCCCCACAAGCTGACGAGAAGAATGGCTATATGTACGACACGCTCGTGCAAGCACCCCTAGCGGGTGTTGAAGACGTAGCTGACGGTCTCCTCAAGGCTGGATCGTGGATTGCTGATGCAGGTTTCGGTGTAAAGTCTCGTGTCATTGCTACGAGCGATCTGGGGTTCCAGATTGTATCTGGTGAAGAATATGAGGAACTCCGTTCTAGCGGTAAACTCGGTGACGGTCTTATCGACTTTGTTGATGACGCTGACACAGGGGTAGGGCGCTTTGTACAAGGACTCACTACCTTTGCTGTCCCGTATTTAGGTATTGCATCTAAGGTCGCAAAAGGTGGCAAGATTGTTCAAGGTCTCGCTATCGGTGCGGCTGTCGATGGGGTCATCATTGATCCCAATGACGCTAACCTCACAGCGGCCCTGAAGGACATGGGTGCTGACATGGGGTACATGACAGAACTCCTAGCTACAGATCCTGATGATCCTGAGTGGCAGAACCGTGCGCGTAACGTGGTTGAAGGTAGTGTTCTCGGTCTAGCGATTGAGAGCATCTTCTACGGCCTCAAGGCTGCTAAAGCGGCTAAGAACGGCGATACAGAAGCCGCAGCGGAATTCTTAGCTACATCTAAAGAGTTCGCCGCAGAGATCGATACACCTATCCTAAAGGCGGCTGATGAAGTCGCTGTGGACGCCCAGAAGACCATCGACATGACCGATAGGGTCTTCCCTAAGGAAAATGCAGATGGGCAACTGTCGCTCGACCTAGAGGCTCCCAGAGGGCAGTCAGCGGAAGAGATAGCTAAAGCTGTTAAGGTTCCTTATCGGTTAACCTCAGAGCAAATCGAGAACATCCGAATGATGACCAAAATTGGTGATCTTGATCCTCAAGAAGCCGCTCGGATGACTAAACTATCTTTCCGTTCTGTAGATACTATGAACGACTATGATGATGTTCTTTCTCAGATGGCGGCAGTTAAGCACGTTATGGAGAAAGAGTTTCTTGCGATGCGAGGTGGTGACGTACAACGCTGGTCAACGGTTAAAGCACAAAGCACAAAGAGTGTACGGCACATGGCTGATATGCTTGGTAAGGACCCAGAGGCTTTCTTGGCAGAAATGACAGGAGGCATTAACGTCCCATACCACAAACTCGCGGCTGATATCATGGCTAAGGATCGTATGCTCCTAGCTATGGAGACTGAGATTAAAGAACTTGGTCAGATGATTGATAGCGGTAAGGTCACAGGAAACTATCAGAGCATGGAAGAGGTCATGATGGCCTTTAATGCTCGTCGTGAGATAGCCGCTAATGTCTTGATGTCCGTTGATGCAGCTAGAGCAAACGTGGGTCGTGCGTTGAACGCTATGAAGATGACACGCACCAAAGATAAAAAGCTCATGGATATGATCAAGAACTCTGCGGAGAACTCAGACGCCCGTGCGGTGGCTAAAGCGGTTGTTAACTCTGATCAACCTCTGAAGACATCTTTGCGTCTCGGTAAGTCCCTACAGAAGACTATGGATATGGTTAACCACTTCCGTATTAACGCTCTGTTGTCTGGTGTCGGTACACAACAGGTCAACATGATCGGCACAGCCGCTAACTCTGTTATGATCCCTTTACAGCAAATCATGGGTGGGCAGGTTAAACACGGTGTGAGAACCATTGCTTATCAATTATCATCGTCTCTAGAGGCACTACGGATGGCCACAAAGTCGTTCAAAGATGATACCTCTATTCTCGATGTTTTATCTACTAAGTTTGATATGCAGACTGATATTGGTAAGGGTTCCAAAAACCTACCAATGAAGGTCGTATCTTTACCTTCACGTTTCTTGCTTACAATGGACGAGTTTTTCAAGCAATCGACATATCGTGGGCGCATCATGGCTGACGCAGCTATGGAGGCAGACAATCTAGGACTTAAAGGTGCTAAACGCTCTGAGTTCATCAACAAGTATGTTGCAGAGAGTTTTGGTAAAGAAGGTAACGCAATTCGACCAGACGCACTTCTACAGTCACAACGTGCATCTTTCACGGAAACACTTGAAGCAGGGTCAATTGGTCAGAAGTTTCAATCTTTGGGACGAGGTGAGGGTGTAGGATCGGCAATGTTCCGTTTTATCCTTCCGTTTGTTCGGACACCTATCAACATCCTTAGCCAATCGTTTCAGAATATGCCTGTTTTGCAGTTTGCGTCACAAAGGTTCCGTAATGACCTGTTCAGTGGTGATCCTATCCTAGCGGCTCAAGCCCGTGGTAAGATCATGACAGGTGTAGCTCTTACATCTGTAGGGTACTTCTTGGCTGGTCGCGGGGACTTTACAGGTTCAGGACCAACTGATCCTCGTATCCGTGCTGAGTGGCTGAAAAACAACCAACCTTATTCGATCAAAATCAATAATGAGGACGGTAGCTTCTATTGGATGTCATACCAACGTCTTGAACCACTAGCTAACGTCTTGTCCATCTTTGCTGACGTTAATGAGATCGTTCGTGACCCTTATAACGAGCGTGAAACCTCTAAGATGCACATAACAGGAGCATTAACCCTTGCTATTGCTGAGAACACAATCAACAAAACATTTACCAAAGGTCTAGCTGATCTGTTTGGTATGATGACAGGTGATCCCATTAAGTCTGAGAAGGCTTTCTACAACATGGTAGGGTCGTTTGTTCCTAACATTCTAAACCAGACTAACGGTGATGAAGCGTTCCGTGAGGTACGGAGTGTAACTGATACTTTGCTATCCAGAACAGGATTGTATGAGGATGTTGATCCAAAGCGTAATGTCTTAGGTGAAATCATTACACGACCAACTCCTAAGTACGATCCTATGGGTCTATCTAATATCGGTAATTACCGTGAAGAGGATGCTGTCGTAGGTGAACTAAGTCGCCTATCTATCGCAGATGGAACAGCTTTTTCTCAGTTGAGCGCCACGATGTTTATTAACGGTAAGAACGAAAACCTAAAGGATGTTCCTTACGGTGATGGTCCTCAGTCGATCTATGATAAAGTTCTAGAACAAACATCAACAACCTTGATTGATGGTTTGACCATGCGTGAACAGTTAGCAAAAGTCATGGCGTCAGACGGTTACAAGAGAGCAATAGACGGCACTAAAGGATTAGGTTCAAAAGGAACTAAAGGTCAGATCGTCAGTACAATTATCAACGCTTACAGAAACAAAGCTAAGAGTGAAATTCCTGAATACATGGAACTCGAAAAACAAAGTGAGCAAAGCAAGATTGACACAATTAAGTCTCAGTTGATTGAGCAAGCACCTACGATCTCCAAGAACAGCCGTGAGCGGTTCCGTAGATTTAATGAAGTATTTCAAGAACAATAGGATATAAATATGCCAACGGTAAAGTATTCTGTCTCGGCCTACATAGCCGATGGCACGACGACTGACTACCTGATCACTTGGGATTACCTCGATGATGACCACATCACGGTCGAAATCGATGGCCTATCAAACGCTGATCCAACAGCCAGTCACACATTCACAAAACTTAACGACACAACGGTAAGAGTAACAGATGGTATCGGGGGTGCTATTGCGGCGGGTAAAGAAATCCAACTACGCCGTAGTACACCAATTACAACACGACCTATTAGTTTCTCTGATGGTTCTGCGCTACTCGCTGCGGACCTCAACAAGAACTCAGACTACTTGCTGTATTCCATGCAAGAAGCCTTAGATCAGGTGGACTTTTCCGTACAGTATCAAGAGGAAGCTGAAGGTTTTAGGGACGCTACACAAGCGCTCCGTGATGAATCCCAAGCGTTCCGTAATCTATCTGAGTCTGACGCTGCGGAAGCTGATTTACACCGCATAGCTGCCGCTTTAAGTGAAACCAACGCTGCGGCTAGTGTTGTCACAAATACTGCACTGGTGAGCGATGCTGCGGCTTCTGAGGCTGCTGCTCAGGTTTCTGCTACAAATGCTGCGGGTTCAGCTGTCACGGCGGCTACGCAAGCTGCCTTAGCGACAACTAATGGTGAAGCACAGGTAACCCTTGCGACAGCCCAAGCTACTCTAGCAACAACCAACGGGGCCGCTCAGGTAACCCTTGCGACAGCCCAAGCTACAAACTCTCAAGTAAGTGCTGCGGCTTCTGAAGCATCTAAAATCGCCTCAGGTGTAAGCGCGTATAATGCGTCTGTTTCTGAGACTAATGCTGCATCCAGCGCGACCAACGCCGCAACTTCTGCCACATCCGCACAGGCATCTAAGGACGCCGCTCTTGCTGCATTAGATTCATTTGATGACAGATATTTGGGGCAGAAGACTTCTGATGTAACTGTTGATAATGACGGAAACGCTTTGGTGTCTGGCGCTTTGTACTTTAATACGACTGATAATGTCATGAAGGTATACGAAGGCTCTAGCTGGGTTGCCGCTTACGCATCCCTGTCTGGTGCTCTGATATCTAATAGTAATCTTAGTGATTTGGCATCTACATCTGAAGCTCTAAGTAACCTTGGTTTTACTGCAACTCTGCCGGAACTTAACAATGTGGCTGGCATTAACACCTCTGTGCAAACACAGCTTGATGCAAAGGCTTCAGCTACTGATCTAAGCACAGCAATTGCAGGTTTAGGCACTGCGTCAGCACTCGATGTTGGCACAGGTGCAAACCAAGTCGTTCAACTCGATGGGTCAGGACAGCTACCCGCACTGAACGCATCTAACTTAACTGGCATTGACGGTGTTTCAGCCGCAGCCCTAATCAAATTTGGAGCTTTATAATGGCTGATACACTAGACCAAATATACATGAACACATCATTGGGTGAGACTGAGCTTACTGATGGTGACCATACTCTATTAACAACAGATGCTAACACAAGTTACGTTGTTAAAGATATGAACTTAAGTGGTGATTTTGCTATGCTTAATGCAGGTTCACACCTTGAGCTCAATGGCTTTGATGTAGGTAGTATAACCAGTAACGCAACTGGTAGTTTAATTATTCCCCCAAGCTCAACTTTAAAAATTAAAACGGGTAGTACTTATCCAGTTACATATGAGCAAACAGAAGCTATTGGTTTGGATAATTCAAACATTGCTTATATTGAGCGAACCATTAATAAGAAGGGCAGTACGACTGTACTTGATACTCCATTAAGTATTACATCTAGAACTGGACTTAGCGGGGGTGCTGTAACTGACATTATTAATATAGATTATAATGTAGCTGATGATGGGAACGGATATTGGTATACCTCACAGCATGATGGCAACTCGGCGCAACAAGCCCATTATGTTGGGCAAGTGTCTGGATCTGGTCAATTAGACTATAGAAATTACTCTGCATTGGGCACAGGTAGGATGCTTAACGGAGATTATATAGGTTATGCGAGTGTTTCAAATGATATGTACGTTAAAGACCTTGACGGTTACCCAACAGCTACTTTAATTAGTAATCCGGGCTTAACAACTTGGTCTTCTTCTATGAGTCCATATCCTAGCTCAAGTTACCCAAGGCATTTCTTTGCATATGACCATGTTTGGTACATGCCCACAAGCAGTTATACATCACAATTTTATGCTGTAAATCTTAACAATGGTTCTTTCAAAAGTTACAGCTCTGTAAGTACTATTGCTTACCCGACTTCTCCCTATCACATGTGTGTTTCTCATGATGAATCTGACGATAGCATTTATGTATGGAGGCCAGACGGTACAAACCACTTCGAAGTAACAAAGTTAAATGACACACTTACAACTTTGTTGGCTGATACAGGCAGTGGGAGTAGGTCGCATACAAATCAATCCAGAGTTGCTTTGCCAACGGCAATAACTAGTTCGCAAAGTATAAAGGGTCAACCTGTTGCTGTTAGTGGTGGTGGTATACGCTACATGAACACATCAAATGAATATGTTTCCATTTACCCTGACGGAACAGAGCATACGCCTAGCTTTACAAAAACTAGCATTACTATTGGAGGAGCATCTAGGAGTTTGCAATATTACAAGCAGTCTACAAGGGTTCTTTCCGCAGCAGAGATTGCGGCTAATTCTAATATTAGTCAGCCTGTATTCGGCATCCAACTTCTTGGCATTAAATCGGAGACTTAGAAATGGCATTAACTACTATATCTACTGCTAGTTCGACTACAACCCCACAAGCTGACAAGCAAATTAGCATTACTCACTACAATGGCAGTACCGCTACAAATCAAACTTATTACACCGTGCCAGCTGGTCGTAAGTTTGTTGGGCTTTATTGGGTTAGCGAGGCAGGCCAGACTATGGGGAAACTCCCTAATTGGATCAATTCAGGTGAAAGCAACACTCAAATGATGCCCGGCGCAACAAATCATTTTAGTTACCCTATAAAAATAACAGCACTTGCTGGAGACTTTGTAAGTGGTCAGACCAACTATGCTTATCATTCAATTTTTGGGATAGAATCTGATGTCTAATACATTTACATTTAATGAGGACTTAAGTTGTCGTGTTGTAAGTGAAGATGGATTAAGGCAGATTAATCTTCCGAACTATAACCCAAGCACACAGTTAAGTTGGTCTACAGAGCAACAAGTTAAGGATTGGATAAATAACAATAACAATCTCACTTGGACTTTAATCTCTGAGATACCTACTCAAGAAGATCAAGATGCTTTGGTTGCAGCTTCCAAACGTGCCACACGCAATCAGTTACTCAGTGACAGCGATTGGACACAGATGGCAGACAGTGCATTGACTGATGAAGCGAAGGCTTTGTGGGTTGCCTACAGGACTGCGCTTCGTGACATTACATCGACAGATGCATGGCCTAACGTATCGTTCCCAGATACGCCCTAATGACCACCCAAGAAGGTTGGCACATATCCCGAAGTGTCCCCGCAACTCTCCTTCTTGGCCTAATCACACAAGCAGCCGCCATTGTCTGGACAGTCTCCATGATGATGGCGGATATTCAACAGAATACTGAGAAGCTCATAGCTTTCTCAGAGCGGGTGTCTAAGGTCGAGAACATGGTACAAAGCCAAGCGGTCAGTATGGCTCGTATCGACGAAAATATTCAACATATACGCGGTGCTGTCGAGAAGATGGCACAACGAGACTGAGAGAACTAAAATGCTTGCTGAACTAGCCGCGTGTAACGCTGCTTTCGGCATAGTCAAAAAGTTTGTACAAAACGGCAGGTCAATAGCCGACTGTGCGAAACAGATAGGCGTCATTGTCGAGAGCAAAGACAAACTCCAGAAAAAAGTACAAAAGAAGCGCAACGGTTTTATGGGTGCGCTGAGACCCCAGCAAGCTACAGACCTAGAAGAGTTCATGGCTTTGGAATCCATCAAGGAAGCTGAAGCTGAACTAAAGCAACTCATGATATACACAGGACGCGCTGGGCTATGGGATAGCTGGCTGATGTTTCAGAAAGAAGCGCGAGTAAATCGCAGGGAAGCTGAAAAGGAAGCACAGCGTCTACGGGAAGACATGATGTTTAAAATCTCTGTAGGTGTTGCCATAGCACTTTTCGTTAGTGGCTTGGTTGGTTTCTTCTATTTTGTACTTTTCTTAAAATCCCAAATGTAAGGAAACCAACACATGAACCTCAATCCTATCGGCGGTATCGTCGATGGGCTTGCGAAAGGTTTAGATGAACTCTTCACATCTGAAGAAGAGCGGGAAGCTGCAAAGCTAAAATTAGCTACACTAATGCAGCAACCGCATATGCTCCAAGCAGTGGCGAATATCGAGGGTGCAAAGCATCGATCAATATTCGTTGCTGGGTGGCGTCCAGCTATTGGCTGGGTCGCTGCATGTGGCTTGGGGTATCAGTTCCTGATCTTACCATTCGCAGGTCTAATTAACGCATACGCAAAACTACCGGTAGAACTCCCAAGTTTAGCGGCGGAACAACTCATGAGTTTAGTCATGGCATTACTAGGTCTTGGCGGCATGAGAACATTTGAGAAATACAAAGGCGCATCTAAGTGAAAGATAATTTTGAACAGAGTTTAAAGATGATCCTGCACCACGAAGGTGGGTTCGTGAACCACAAAGACGATCCCGGCGGTGCGACAAATCTCGGAGTTACCCAAGCGGTTTACGAGGGGTGGGTCGATGCGCCTGTGACTGTAGATGACATGAAGGCACTCACGGTTGCCGATGTCACCCCGATATACAAGCGTAACTATTGGGATCGAGCTAAATGTGATGATCTACCATCTGGCGTTGATTTCGCGGTCTTTGACCTCTGTATTAATGGCGGCGTGGGTCGAGGAGTTAAGATGCTCCAAAAGGTCGTAGGTGTACCACAGGACGGAGCGATAGGTCCTCAGACCTTAGGGGCTGTCGGTAGAATGGACCCAGAAGACATCATCGAACAATACGCAGCGGAGCGTGAAGCGTTTTATCGCCGCCTGAAGACATTCTCCACATTTGGACGCGGATGGCTCAGGCGTAACGAAGAGACCCGCATTGCTGCTTTAAAGATGGCAGGAGGATAATATGTCTGCATCAAAAGAATTACTAGGAAACCTACACTCTGCAATCGCGGCTGACTTACTCGCTCGTATCCAGAGTGGTGAGGCAAGTGCCGCTGAGTTGTCTACAGCAATTAGGTTTCTAAAGGACAATAATATCGAAGCTATTGCGTCAGAGAATGAGGGGCTTACCGCATTGATGGAAGCCTTGCCTGATTTCGATAGTGAAGAATACTACAACTAGAGGCCATTAATCACCGTTCCTAGGTAACCCAAACTTAGGAGCAATAATGGACCTCGCTTTTTATCAACGTAAGGCAATAGAGACCGCAATATACCCAACCGAATACCGTATCTCATACCCAGCTTTTGGTCTCGCAGGAGAAGCTGGTGAGGTCATGAATAAGATCAAAAAGGTCTATCGTGACAATCAAGGTGTATTCGATAAAGAAACCAAAAAGGAAATCGCTAAAGAGTTGGGCGATGTTCTTTGGTATCTTGCAGTCCTTTCACAGGACTTAGGTCAAAGCCTAGACCGCACCGCTGAGATGAACCTTGAAAAACTATCGGAACGTAAGAAGCGTGGGACCTTAGCTGGCTCAGGTGACAACCGATGAAAACAAGGTTTGTAAACAACATCATCGTTAGGTTCATGAGATATTGCGTCATGTGGTCAGAACACAGGGCAGCAATCAAAATACTTAACAGGCTTTCAGAGCGTGAATTGAAAGATATCGGAATTAATCGTTCTGATATTGATCGGATGGTTTGGCTGAAAGAAGACAAAGACCAGCGGGGCCGTGGCGAATGAACAACTATCTACCTACAGACTATCAAGCATTTATTCACACATCACGTTATGCACGGTGGCTCGATGACGAGCAACGCCGTGAAAGCTGGAGTGAAACAGTAGAGCGTTATATCGAGAATGTTGTCGGTAAAACTCTACAAGGAAAAGACAGCTTATCTGCTTCCGCTGTTAAAGATATCCGTGAGGCTATCCTTAGCTTAGACGTTATGCCTTCCATGAGAGCCTTGATGACCTCAGGTCCTGCTTTGGAGCGGGACAACACCGCAGGTTATAACTGTTCCTATCTACCCGTAGACGATCCCAAATCATTTGATGAAGCCATGTTTATTCTATTGTGTGGCACAGGTGTAGGGTTCTCGGTAGAGCGGCAGTACATTAAGAAGTTACCAGAAGTTCCTGAATTGATGTTTGATAGCGATACAACCATTATCGTTAAAGACAGCAAAGAAGGTTGGGCGAAAGCTCTGCGGCAACTCATTGCTCTTCTGTATTCAGGTGAGGTTCCATCTTGGGATGTCTCTAAGGTACGCCCAGCGGGAGCCAAATTGAAAACCTTTGGTGGCCGTGCTTCTGGCCCAGCGCCTCTTGTCGATCTCTTCAACTTCGTTGTTGATGTCTTTAAGAAAGCCGCTGGTCGTAAATTGTCATCCTTGGAGTGCCATGATCTGATGTGTAAGATCGGTGAGGTGGTTGTCGTAGGCGGCGTTCGGCGTTCAGCTATGATTTCATTGAGCAATCTTTCGGATGATCGTATGCGCCACGCTAAATCAGGGCAGTGGTGGGAGAATGACCCACAACGTGCTTTGGCTAACAACTCAGTATCCTACACTGAGAAGCCTGACAGCCTCTCGTTCATGCGTGAGTGGATGGCATTGGTTGAGTCAGGTTCTGGTGAACGTGGTATCTTCAACCGTGAAGCATCAAAGAAACAAGCTAAAAAGAATGGCCGCAGGGATGACTCTTACGATTTCGGGACTAACCCGTGTTCGGAGATAATTTTGCGACCGTATCAGTTTTGCAACCTAACGGAGGTCGTGGTTCGTGCTACAGACAATATTAAAGACTTGGAACGAAAAGTTCGACTTGCGACTATTCTCGGAACTATTCAGTCCACTTTCATACAGTTCCCATATTTGCGTAAAGTGTGGCAACGAAATACAGCCGAAGAACGATTGCTCGGTGTGTCTCTCACGGGGGTAATGGATAATCCATTAATGAACCTGAAGAACAAAGGTCTTGATAAAACACTTGAGCACCTAAAGTGGATCGCAGTGGAAACAAATAAGTTGTGGGCTGAAAAGCTAGGCATCCCTGTATCCGCAGCGATTACTTGCAATAAACCTTCGGGAACGGTGTCACAACTGTGTGACTCTGCGAGTGGGATACACGCGCGTCATAGTGAGTATTACATTCGTCGTGTTCGTGGTGACATGAAAGACCCTCTGACACAGTTCATGGTTGATCAAGGTATTCCTTCAGAACCTGATGTGTTTAAGCCTGACCAAACTATGGTCTTTAGCTTTCCACAGAAGGCCCCTGATAACGCTGTGGTCACCTCAGATATGTCCGCGATTGACCAACTAGAGATGTGGTTGGCCTACCAGCGTTCATGGTGTGAGCACAAACCATCTGTAACTATAAATGTTCGTTCGTCTGAATGGTTTTCTGTAGGCGCATTTGTCTACAAGAACTTTGACGAGATGTCTGGTGTGTCGTTCCTGCCTTACTCGGAACACACATATCAACAGGCTCCATACGAGGAAATCGGTAAGTCAGATTACAAAAAGTTGTTGTCTGTTATGCCTGATAACATCGATTGGGCGAAACTCAAAGAATACGAAGCGGAAGACACAACAATCGGGTCACAAACATTGGCTTGTACTGGCGGGTCCTGCGAAATCGTAGACTTAACATAAAAAATTAGGGGTCCCTTAGGGGACCTCTTTTTTTGATCAAGGATAATTATGGCTATACCTGAAACCCCATTTCACAAAAAAATAAGATCAGACTTTAAGATATTCGTTTACTACATCCACCAACACCTCGGCCTTCCAGAGCCAACCCCAGTACAGCTAGATATCGCAGACTACTTGCAGCATGGACCTAAGCGTTCCATCATTCAGGCTTTTCGTGGGGTAGGGAAGTCACACCTCACAGCGGGTTATGTCGTGTGGCGTCTTCTCAAAGACCCTGAAGCTAAGATACTTGTTGTATCAGCATCCAAGGAACGTGCCGATGCGTTCTCTACATTCTGTCAGCGCCTCATATGGGAGCTAGAGGGTCTAGAGTACCTGAAGCCCCGATCAGAACAACGGCAGTCTAAGATCAGCTTTGACGTAGGCCCAGCGACAGCCTCGCAGTCTCCTAGTGTTAAATCCGTGGGTATCACCTCACAGATCACAGGGTCTCGTGCTGACCTGATCGTAGCAGACGATATTGAGGTATTGAATAACTCTGGTACGCAACAGATGCGAGACAAGTTAGCTGAGACTATCAAAGAGTTCGATGCGGTTCTTAAACCACTCCCGACATCCCGTGTGGTGTTCTTGGGGACCCCTCAGACTGAAGACAGCCTGTACGGGAAACTCCCTGAACGTGGCTATCAATGCCAAATATGGCCAGCACGGATGCCTAAGCCTGAAGAGATGGATAAGTATGGTGAGAGCCTAGCTACGTTCATCAAGGGCCTCGATCTCAAACCTACAGAGCCTACAGACCCCAAGCGGTTTGGAGAGGCTGACCTTTTGGAGCGAGAAGCATCCTACGGTAAAGCAGGGTTTGCGATGCAGTTCATGTTATCGACCCAGCTATCCGATATGGAGCGTTTCCCTCTCAAGGTACGAGATATGATCATCATGTCCGTAGACGATGAACAGGGACCCCTGAGATTAACTTGGGGACCTCTAGAGGACCGTGCGCTAAACGACCTACCCAACGCAGCGATGCGAGGGGACCGTATGTACCCACCAATGAACGTGGGGGATGTCTTTAGTGACTTCACTGGCAGTGTCATGTCTATCGACCCTAGTGGTCGTGGGGCAGATGAAACAGGCTACGCTGTCGTTAAGATGCTCAACGGTTATCTCTATGTGGTTGCCTGTGGGGGTCTCAGTGGTGGTTATGATGATACCACGCTCACTGAACTCAGCCATATCGCAAAAAAATATAAGGTTAATCACGTTGTGATCGAGAGCAACTTTGGTGATGGTATGTTCATGAAACTGCTACAACCCGTGCTTAGTAAGATACACCCCGTGTTGATCGAAGAGGTACGCCACAGTAAGCAGAAGGAACGTAGGATTATCGACACACTTGAACCTGTGATGATGCGACACAAGCTCGTCATGGACCCCAAGGTGATCGAGGAAGACTACAGGACCGCTCAGAAATACGAGCAAGCCGTAAGGTTCCACAAGATGCTGATCTATCAACTGACACGCATCACAACCGACAAAGGTTCACTGAGACACGATGACCGCCTAGATGCTCTAAGCATGGCCGTGGGTTACTTCGTGGAACAGATGAACAAAGACGAGGTTGCAGGTGAACAAGCACACAAACAAAGCATCTTAGATCAGGAACTAGAGAAGTTCATGGATAACGCATCTAACCCTAATAAGGTTAGGCGCCCGATCATCTCTGAAGAAGCTACCATGTTCACATCCTTTAGGTAGCCCTGAGAGCCACGGAGAGGCCCCCTAGAGGGGCCTAACGTGTTTTCATGGGGTCAAGGTGCTGAGGGGTCTTATATGGACTCAGGAGTCTTGTCTTGATCGAGTATCCAATTATAGACATCATCAAGATCAACCTTGGTAAGACCACAGTACAGCAAGAGCTTTAGACCTTCCTCTTGGGCTAACCCAGAGGCTTTCTCGTCTAGGTCGAATGTATATGTAGCACCGCCATCTTCGTTGATCTTGATGTCTTTAACTTCAATCGTTCCTGTCATCATCACTCTCCGTAAGGGCATCCCACGACACTGGGAACAACTCAATCATCTTGTGGTCGATCTGCCGTGCTACCTCACGGGTCTCTGCCTGTGTGTCAGGCTTGCAGCGCAGGTTGCACATATCACTGAAGGCATCTAGCGAACCCGACCAGTACCACTCAGTCATGGTATTCTGAGGTAGCACCATACGGGCCTGTTCCTCACACACGTTCTGCTCCAGAAGGTTATCGTAAAGCATAGCGACTAACCGCTGTGTGGTCTTGATGTTCACATCTTGGACAACACCAGAGCTACCTTGCTTCTTATCAGCAGATTGACCACGCCACTCCTTAGGCTCAAAGAACTCTGGAGGGTCACTGACATACCTACGGCTGATCTCATTCCACCTAAGAAACTTATGCTTCACAAGTTGCCTAGCGACAAAGATAGGGGCCTTAACGTGGAACGATGCAAAGCAATGACCAAAAGGACTGATGTGCTTGTGCTTGGCTAGGTAACGGATCAACCGATCATCCTTAGTCTTGAGCTTCGGGGGACCCCAAGGGTCATCCTCCATCTCACTGGTCTTACCAAAGGATACCCTAGCAGCATTGGCAACAGACAAGTCACTACCCATATGGTCGATGTACGTTACTTCAATCATTCGTAGCATCCTCATTCAGTACGTCAGCAACATCCTCTAGGTCAGCCACTACAGCCTCCCCAAACTCCTGAAAGGCTGCGGTGAGTTGGTTGTGTTGGTACGCCACTTCCTCCAGTAACCTCTGGGTCTTGTGGTTCTCCCAAAGCATAAACATGATGACGACAATGAACCCTACATCTACCAGTTGGTTAATCTCGATCATGCTTGGGTACTCATGGTGTTCAGGTGAACCACAAGATCATCATAGCCACCTATGAGATCACCCTCAGGAGAGAACACCTGTGGCACTGTCTTTAGCTTGGCGATCTTGAATAATGATAGGACCCACGGGTTCTTCTCTAGGTCATAATATTGGTAGTCAGAATACTTATCCATCAACAAGGCTTTCGCCTGTGAACAGTAGGAACAGTTAGGTGATCCTATGATTACATAAGGGTGCATGAGGTTATCCTTTTGGGGTTTTCTAGTAACGGTGATTAATCCCGCAGAAACCCAATGAAATAAGGATAATTAATTATTCACCGTATCTAGAATAGATCCCCCAAAGATACACCTATAGGGTACTATAGTATAACCTCGTGTTTAACCTCAGGGTAAGCTAAGGATGTACACCACCATGTACCTCCCCCATTAGGTATCTTTAGGATTACCTCGTGATTAACCTCAGGGTAACCTTTAGGACTTAAAATGACAAAAATATCTGTTAGGTCTTATATATACGCGGCCCCTGTCGGCCCCCCTCATGGGGGTGCGTGGGCGTGATAATATAACATAACGATAGGGGTGGTCTGGGGGTGTCTGGGTCGCAGCGTTGTGACACGATAGGCATTGCCTCGCCTTATTTATATAGGGTCGCGGTCCAACTCACAGTTTGACAATGATTGATTGCGGTTGATCATGGGTTGCAATGGGTCCGCTTCGGTCCTACTTATGGCCGCTTCGGTCCTATCTCTTGTCTTTGTTTCTTCCGGCGTCACCTTATTTTTTTTTCGATAGGTCACCACGCGGCAACCACGCGCACAGTCATTTTTACAGTCACAGGTATGCACAGGCTGCATGGGTATCTTGCGTTAAACGCATGGCTATTCATTGCCTATTTTTTTTCGATTTATCACATTTAATTTCACACCAACTGTTTACTTCGCGGATGATATACATTAATGGTTGTGTAGAAGTTAAAACAAAGGAGAAGTCACTATGCTAACATTTATCAAATTCATAATATTAACTTTGGCAATCATCACAGTTGCGGGTTCATTCTTAATTGGTGCGCAAGGTGATCCCGTACTAGGCGCAGCGACTGGCATTACTGCTGTTATTGTAACGCTTTGCGGGCTTATGATTGCGGATCATAACTCATGATTAAATATTCAACCTGCACAGTCCGCGAGACACAAACAAGACATCACGCGTTGTTTGTCTTTGTACCATTCAAGCGCCGCGCGTTGTTCACAGTCACATGGTCCCGCAATGACGCGGCCATTCAATCACTCTAATACTTACGATATAGGAATAGTCCAATGACATATACAATTAACGGCTTCACTTCTAAAGCGTCCGCAATCCGTCACCTTCGCGCCCATGGTCACGCTATCTGCACGATACTCGCGCAACCCGAAAGCAACCCCAAGGTCGCAAAGAATGGCAAGGTTGTCGATGTAATGACCGCGCCCATGCATCTTGCACCTTTTAACCTTAGCGGCTTTCAAGTGTGTCCTAAGGCGTCCGATGGTTGCGCGGCGGCTTGCTTACATACGGCGGGCAATCCCGCATATATGGACCAGAAAGAGAAAAGCCGTATCACAAAAACGCAAGCCTATTTCAAACAACGCGCCGCTTTCATGGCCGTGCTAGTTTTTGAGATGTTAGCACATCGCCGCAAATGGACCGCGAAAGGTTATGACGTAGCCTATCGGTTAAATGCCACAAGCGACCTGCCATGGGAAAACCGCAAGGTTGATATTAACGGCGTTACAGTCACGCTTATGGAATTCTTTGGCGATTGCTCTTTCTATGATTATACCGCCGTTACTAAACGCGCGATTAATTGGGCGCGTGGCGATATGCCTAGCAATTACCATATTACCTTTTCACGCAAAGAGGATAATGACGTTGATTGCATCAAGGTATTATCAGCAGGTGGCAACGTGGCGGTTTGCGCGGAACAAGCGCTCTATAAGGCGTCACTGGTACGCGGCAAGGTTGCAGCAATGGCTGGCGAATGGACCGTGACGGACGGAGATGCGCATGATTATCGCCCAGCGGACCCGAAGGGGGTTGTGGTTATGCTCAAAGCAAAAGGCGATGCAAAACATGATACCAGCGGCTTCACTCTTCGCGCTTAACTCTTACGATATAGGATTATAACCATGAAAAACAGTCACAACCTCCGCGATATCCTAGGCGATATCCTAGGCGCTCTTTGTCTCTTTGGGACCATGTACGGCTTATTAATAATAGGCGCGGCGTTCTCTTAAATTGTATCGGTGTAGAGCGTTGCGGCGCTCTTATCCCATGCAATTCCGCATGATAACGAAAGGAAAGTTATGACCCATGATATAAACGGCGAACCATACGTTGTCCAAATGGACAACTACATTGCCCAGCAAAAACGCGACCTATCACATCTAGAATTTGATGACCCCGAATTCGACCTTGTGAATGAAAGGTTGATCGAAGCCTATGCGGCACTCGCGGCGGGTGAGGCGTATCATGTACGATTTTAGTACAGTCATAATGCGTGACCCTTCCCTCGCCGCAATAATTGCGCTAGTGGTATGGTGGGTCATTGAAGAAATTAAATAGAAAGAGAATGACACTATGAATAAAATACTTAAAACACGAGGCGGCAGTTGGTGGCACATTTCAAGCTGGGGCTGGGCTGCACGAGGCCCAACCCTTGGGGCGAACATATTTTCACAAGAGGGGGAAGGTTTTATCACTGACGTAGACCGCTCGACCCTTTCGGCGTCCCAACTGTTATTCATTAAGTTGATGCGGTATGTCGAAAGGGTAGAAGACCAAAGAACAATAGAGGCATTTAATTTGCCCTTGAAATATACAGGCCAGAACCTTCCGATCTCGGAAGTAATCACAACAGAAACTGAATGGAGCGAAACCCTAGATGCCCTTTTAGATGCAAT
>ERZ1027294.15-NODE-15-length-31303-cov-26.548099_pt1 | contig 31303 bp, 31 predicted proteins | sample MGYA00520857_ERZ1027294 | MGnify/ENA primary metagenome ERZ1027294 (study PRJEB33307, sample SAMD00078850) | marine metagenome | biome: aquatic biome; feature: sea water; material: coastral sea water | place: Japan | collected 2015-01 | depth 1 m m ... | reverse complement strand
TAAAAGCGAGTGGTTTTTTTCCTGGGCTGCGTGCAGTATTTGTTGAGGGCGCAACGGATACAAATTCAGCAGTTATTGATGCCGCAATGCAAGATTGGCAAAAGGGTGATGCCATACTGGTTTTAACTGCAAATCAATTAAATGCGCGATCAAAATTACGAAAAATGCTTGAAAACAACAATAACTCAGTAGCAATTGGTATTTATAATGACCCTCCCAATGAAAAAGAAATTATTTCTATTGCCTCAAAATATAACCTTAATAATTTTGAAAGTGACGCAAAAAAAGATTTAATTGCACTGGGAAGAAGTCTTGATCCGGGCGATTTTCAGCAAACTTGTGAGAAATTAAGCTTATATAAATATAAAGATGACAGCGTAATAACCTCTAATGATATAAATTTATGTGCGCCAGTTACAATTGATGCAGCTTTAGATGAAGCAATACATATTATTGCTGATGCAAGATCTGCTGAGGTTGGGCCTATGCTTAGTAGACTTTTTGGTCAGGGTATAAATCCCACCACTTTGTGTATTGCTGTCACGCGGCATTTTAGAAATTTACACTCAGCAGCTTCACACCCCTCAGGGCCAGATGTTGGATTATCTAGAGCAAGGCCACCTGTTTTTGGTCTTCGTAAAGAGCGGATGGTACGCCAAGTTCGACAATGGGGTGGCATGCGATTAGAAAAAGCTTTGGGCGTTTTAACAGATACAGATTTATCATTAAGATCATCATCTAAAGCGCCTGCTCATGCTATGCTTGAAAGAGCATTTATAAGAATATCTATGATGCGGCCAAAATAAGGATTGCTTATGTATAAAGTTATTGGGAAGACAAACACACGTGCAATGCGAGTTTTGTGGGCAATGCATGAAATTGGATTAGAGTTTGATCATATAAAAGTAGCTGCACAATCAGCTGAAGCACAAAAAGCAAATATTTCAGGTAAAGTGCCGAGCTTAATATTAAATGACATAACTATAACCGACTCTACTGCAATAATTACATATTTAGCTGATAAATATTCTCAATTAACATATCCTGCGGGGACTATTGAACGCGCCCAACAAGATAGTTTTACGCAATTTATTCTTGATGAATTAGACTCAATTTTATGGTCGGCTGCAAGACATAGCTTTGTTTTACCAAAAGAACTAAGAGTAAATGAACTTAAAGATACATTGCGGTGGGAATTTACAAAATCTTTGAAAATTTTAGAATCTCGTATGAATAGTGGACCAAATTTAATGGGAGAGAGATTTACAATTCCTGATATTATATTGACGCATATTGGTGGATGGGCACGTGTTGCAAAATTTGATATCCCTGATGGTATATTGAAAGATTATTTTCGACGCCAAATTAAGCGCCCTGCATATATTTCAGCAATAAACCTTTAATTTTTCAATTATTATGATTGTTTTCTTATATAATTTGCTGCCCCTTGCCCTGCCCATACTCCCGTAGCCAGACATGCCGTTATGAGGTAGCCACCTGTTGGAGCCTCCCAATCCAGCATTTCGCCAGCACAAAAAATACCAGGCTTTGATTTTAGCATCAAATTATGATCAAGAGCATTCTTAGGCACACCACCTGCAGTAGATATTGCTTCATCAATGGGACGGGGCCCATCATGCGGTATTAGAAGATTTTTGGAAGTTATAGAAATATCTTGCTTAGAAATATTTTGCGAAAATTCATTAAATAATGCTGTTTTTTCCTTATTCAAGCGTAACACTTTACGGATGAAAGTACTCTTACTTGCTTTTTTTGGTAAAAGTTTTTCTCTTTCATTTAAAGCGTTGATATTTGTACCTGGGAGTAAATCTATCATTAATCTATGCCCATCTCTCATAAATTTACTTGCTGCATAAATGCCACTGCCTTCAATGCCCTCCTTTGAAATTATAAACTCACCAATTGCGGAAAATTCTCCTGAAGATATGCGAACTGACTTTATAGGTTTTCCAAAAAATGGCTTCATATGTTTTGACCATTGAACTTTAAATCCCATGTTTGATGGTTTAAATTCAATAATTTCCTGACCATGATTTTTTAATATATCTGCCCATAAACCATCTGAACCAAGCCTTGACCAACTTGCACCACCCAAAGCTAAGATTGTAGTATGAGATTTGATGAATTCTTTACCGCCTTTGGTATCAAAAGAGTTTAGATTTTTTTCCCAGCCAATCCATTTCCAGTTGTGGTAAAATTTTATTCCCTTGTTTGCTAACCGTTGTAACCAAGCTCTTAGTAAGGGTGAAGCTTTCATGGTTTTAGGAAATACATGGCCAGATGAACCTGTAAAAATTTCTTGACCTAAGTTCTGAGCCCAATTCATAACGGCTTCATTATCAAAATTATTAATTATGGGTGTTAACCAATGTTCTGCATTATAATACATCCCAAGAAAATCTTGTTTATTTTGGTTTTTGGTAATGTTTAACCCAGACTTTCCAGCCATTAAAAACTTTCGCCCATAGGTGGGCATTGCATCAACAATAACAACTGAAAGTTTGTTGTCAGCGGCGATTTCAGCTGCCATTAAGCCAGCTGGACCCCCACCAATTATACAAACATCATACATTATAAAAAAACTTTTAGAGTAAAATTATTATAAAATAATAACTAATTTATTTTCAGTATTTCAAGGTTAGGCATTATCTAACTGTGCTTTAAATTCACGTATCACTGTTTCATATGTATTACGTTTAAATGGAACTATTTTGTCTAATAAATCTTCTGATTTAAGCCAACACCACCTAGAAAATTCAGGTATTTCCGTTTGTATATTTACCATGCTGTCATCACCGATGAACTGCATCAAAAACCAACGTTGCTTTTGACCACGAAATTTACCATTCCATAATTTTTTTACAAGATAATGAGGTAAGTCATAAGGTATCCAATCTTCTGTCTCCGCTATGACTTTAACAGCACTCGGTGGGATTCCTGTCTCTTCTTCAAGCTCACGTAATGCGGCATCTTTTGGATCTTCATCTTTCTCTACACCACCTTGTGGCATTTGCCATGCATCTTGTGCACTATCAAGTCTTTGGCCTGCAAATATTCCACCTTGTGAATTACACAACATAATTCCAACACAAGGTCTGTAAGGTAAATTTAAAATTTCATCTTCAGTCATAAATATTATTGCGACAACGTCGCAAGACCTTTCAATACGTCTAATGCATATGATAGCTGATAGTCATCATTTCGCATTTTTGCAGTTTCTTCCTGTTTCTTTCTTTCGTCCTCTAAGAATTTGCGTTCATCATCAGTTAAGCTATCATTTGATAAAGAGTTTTCTAAATCTGCCTCAAACCTTTGGAAGTTTCTCGCTTCATCTGGATCTTCATCAGATCTGATACGCTGTTCAACTAATATATCTGGGGATACACCGAGTGATTGGATAGATCTTCCAGAAGGTGTATAGTATCTCGCAGTTGTTAGTCTCATTGCAGCACCATCTGAAGATAATGGGATTATTGTTTGGACAGACCCTTTTCCAAATGATTTTGTTCCAACAATAATTGCTCTATGATGGTCTTGAAGTGCCCCTGCAACAATTTCTGAAGCTGAAGCAGAACCACCGTTAATCAATACAACGATTGGTTTACCGTTTGTTAAATCACCTGGTGTTGCATTATATCTTTCAGCATCTCGAGCACCTCTTCCTCGTGTTGAAACTATTTCACCACTTTCTAAGAATGCATCTGATACGCGAATTGCTTGATTAAGAAGGCCACCTGGATTGTTTCTTAAATCCACAACAACACCATTTATATACTCAAGGCCACCAGCGGCATTGATTTCTTTTTCTAGGCTTTCTTTTAGATTTGGATAGGTTTTGCTCGTAAATGACGATACTCGTAAAACAACTGTTTTACCTTCTGAGCGTGCTTTAACTGCTTTGATTTCAATCGTATCTCTTATTATACTTACATCAAAAGGTTCCTCTACACCTTCACGAACAACAGTTATAATGATTTCAGAACCAACAGGTCCGCGCATTTTATCAACTGCTTCATCTAATGTTTTTCCTAACGTACTTTCCCCATCAACTTTTGTTATAAAATCACCGGCTTCTATTCCAGCATTATCAGCTGGAGTATCATCAATAGGTGAAACAACTTTAATAAATCCGTTTTCTTGGGTTACTTCAATTCCTAGACCTCCAAATTCGCCGCGCGTTTGAACTTGCATTGTAGAAAAGTCTTCAGGTGCCATGTAACTTGAATGTGGATCTAGTGATGTAAGCATACCACTAATTGCACTTTCAATGAGCTTCTCTTCATCAATCTCTTCAACATATGAAGAGCGAATTCGCTCAAAAATATCACCAAATAAGTCGAGATTTTCATATGTAGATTTAACACGTTTAGTTTCTTGGGCAATTAAAGGATCAGTAAGTTGCGTTGTTATTAAAGCTCCAGAAATAACTCCTGCTAAAGCTATTAAGATAAATTTATTCATTATTATTTTAACCTTTTATCAAGCAAACTAATTGTTAAATTTGTCTAGTTACTTTTATTTAGAATTTTTAATTTTATAATTAAAAAAGTGTTTGTTTAGTTTCTATTAATTAAATGCAAAGTTCCAGTCGATTATGAGATTTAAAAGATATGAGTTATTTTTTGCTAAAAACCTAATTAATGACTTTTATATAGTGTGATTAAAATATAAGTGAACGCCCCGTCATTTCATTTGGTTGGGTCAAGCCCATTAATTCAAGAAGAGTAGGAGCAATATCTGCTAATTTTCCACCATTACGCAGCTGAATATTTTTTGATTGGTCTACTAATATTACTGGAACTTGGTTTGTAGTATGAGCTGTATGAGGGTTTCCTGTTTCTAAATTTATCATAGTTTCACAGTTTCCGTGATCTGCACATATAATCATTGACCCACCAATGTTATTTATTGCCTCTGCAACTTCAAAAAGAGCGTCATCTACTGCTTCACAGGCTTTTATAGCGGCTTGTAAATCGCCCGTATGGCCAACCATGTCCGGGTTTGCATAGTTTGCTATTATTAGATCATACTCGCCAGTATCGATGGCTTCAACTAAGTTCTCTGTGATTTCTTGTGAGGACATTTCTGGTTTTTGATCGTATGTCGCGACGCTAGGGCTGGGAGCTAAGAATCGTATCTCTTGATTTGCGGGAGTTTCAACGCCTCCATTCATAAAAAATGTTACGTGTGGATATTTTTCTGTTTCAGCAATTCGAAATTGTTTCAGTCCCTGCGTAGAAACCCACTCTCCCAAAGTATTAACTATTTTTTCATTTGGAAAGATACAGTCCATATAGGCATTGTGTTGGTCAGAATATTCGGCAAAGCCAGATAAAATTGATAATTTTGGCCTTATGCCAACATCAAACTTATTAAATGAAGGCTCACCAATTGCAGCCATTATTTCTCGAGCTCGGTCAGCACGATAATTCATGCACATTAAACCATCGCCATCTTTTATCCCTTTGAAATCACCAATCACTGACGAAGGTATAAATTCATCTGTGAGGTTTTCACTATAAGCAGCCAAAATAGCATCGTTTGCATTTTTATAGTGGGCGCCTTTACCATGAATTATTGCATTGTAACCTTGAGCAACGCGCTCCCACCGATTGTCTCGATCAAGGGAGTAATAGCGACCAGTTAAACTACCAATCGTAGTATTTATTCCAATTGAAGAATTTAAATGCTCTAAATAAGTTTGAATAGATTTTGGGGCTACATCACGTCCATCCCCAAAAAGATGTAAAATTACCTTCAATCCTAAATTTTCTAATATTTTTGCAGTTTCAATCATATGGTCAACATGACTATGAACACCACCATCTGACAAAATCCCACATAAATGGGCGTTACCTTTTTCTGCTTTAATTGCGTTTGCAAATCGCATGAGTCCAGGAAGGCTTGAAAATTCTTTATTTTCAATACTGCGTTCAATTTTTCTTAAATCCATATCTACGATGCGGCCTGCACCTATGTTCATATGGCCAACTTCAGAATTCCCCATTTGTCCTTTTGGAAGGCCTACTTCAGGCCCAAACGTGGTTAACGTAGAGCTAGGATAATTTTTGATTAAATTGTCAAAGCAGGGTGTATTTGCCAAAGCAACTGCATTCCCTGTTGTTTCTTCGGATATTCCCCATCCATCAAGAATACAAAGCAAAACTGGTTTTTTTGGAGGCATGTTTCGGTCCAACTTTTTAGATCATCTTAATACTAATATCTGTACAGAGGTACAACTCAAAGGTGATATTTGATTACTATAAGTCAAACTATAATTAAGTTCTATGATATGGGCTGCCTGCTAAAATAGAGGCTGCCCTGTAAAGTTGCTCAGCAATCATGACACGAACTAATGCATGGGGCCAAACCATTTTTCCAAATGAAATCTTATAATCTGCTTTTTCGCGCAGCTTTGAGTCAATTCCATCGGCTCCACCAATAATTATAGCTAAATCTGATACGCTATTATTTACATAAGTAATTAGTTTTTTTGAAAAGCTTGGGCTACTTATAACTTCACCTCGTTCGTCTAAAGCTATAATTGCTGAACCTTTTGGTATTATTCTCTGCAGAAGTATGGCTTCATTTGACATTCCACCATTTTTTTTATCTTCTACTTCAACAACAGAAACAGGACCTAGACCGTAAGAACGGCCAATTTTCTCAAAACGATTTAGGTAATCATCAACAAGATCTTTTTCTGGGCCATTACGTAATTTTCCAACAACACAGAGATGAATCTTCATTATTTTTTTTCTGGATTGGTCGGGTCTGTCAGCCACATTTTTTCTAGCTGATAAAATTCGCGAACTTCTGGTCTAAAAACATGAATGATAACATCCCCAGCGTCGAGTAAGACCCAATCGCCAGCACCTTTACCTTCGATTTTTGATATGTACCCAGTTGTGTCTTTGATACGTGAATGTAATTTTTCAGTAATTGCAGCAACTTGCCTTGTCGATCGGCCAGAGGCAACGACCATATGATCTGCAATAGATGATTTACCCTTCAAGTCTATCGTTACAATATCTTCGGCTTTGTCATCTTGCAGTGAGTTTAATACTAGATCCAACAAGCTCATGCTTGGGATATTTATAGCGTTGGCAGTGTCGTCTGCTTCAACAGTTCTAGTCAGAACCGTATCCTCCATGTAAGGCACCGAACCTTGGTGCAAAGGTGAAAGTTTATTAGCACCACTTTTAGAAACAGGCAAGTGGTGCTCAAATTACTTAATTTTTGATTTTAAATTTTTATGTGCGTACAAGCTTTTCATAAGTCTCAGAAATATCACGGGCCAAATTACCAACTTCAAAATTATAATTTCCAATTTGATTGACGGGCGTTACTTCTGCAGCTGTTCCAGTGAGCCAACACTGTTCAAAAGTTTCTAGCTCTTCAGGCATGATGTGTCGTTCATGAACTTTGATACCTTTTTCACTGAGCATGTTAAGTACAGTTTGTCGAGTAATACCGTTTAAGAAGCAGTCAGGCTTTGGAGTGTGTACCTCACCATTTTTTACAAAAAATATGTTTGCCCCAGTTGCCTCTGCAACATACCCACGATGATCAAACATCATTGCATCAGAGCATCCTTTTGCTTCGGCCGCATGCTTTGCCATTGTGCAAATCATATATAAACCAGACGCTTTTGCGAAACATGGGATTGTTTCTGGAGAAGGTCTTTTCCACTTTGAAATGTCAAGTTTTGCACCTTTTAATTTTGCGTCACCATAATATGCGCCCCAAGTCCATGCAGCTACAGCCATACGAACTGGGTTGGATTTTGCAGCAACGCCCATATCTTCACCTGATCCACGCCATGCTAAAACTCTAACATATGCATCAGATAAATTATTTGCTTTCATGACTTCATATTTTGCAGATTCAATTTCCTCAATTGTATATGGAATTGGAATATCAACGTCTTCTCCTGATTTTATTAGTCTTTCAGAATGTTGAATGCTTTTAAAAATCTTGCCATTATATGCACGTTCACCTTCAAATACAGATGATGCATAATGCATTGCATGTGTAAGAATGTGAATGTTTGCATCACGCCATTCGATTAATTTGCCATCAAACCAAATTTTGCCATCGCGATCATCATATGCACCGATCATGAAAAGTCTCCGTAAATCAATAATTAGTTTTAAAATAGTCCCGAAGTGGACTTATTTTATGTATTAAAGTTAAAAAGGGCTATCATTCGATTCTTATAAAGTCAATAATACTGACATATATTAGTTTCGTTTATAAAAAGGAAATAAGATGGCAGATCATAATAGGGTTGTAACCAATAGTATGGATGCAATGCTTTTTCTAACTGATGATCAATTACTTCAAGGAATTGAATTAATGTATTTTGCTTATAAAGGATTTACGTCAGATCCAGATTTAATATTGCAAAATTATTCTTATGGTCGAGCACATCATCGAGCTGTACATTTTATAAACAGACGAAAGGGATTAAAAGTTAATGATTTGCTTGATATACTGGGTATTACAAAGCAATCATTAAATAGAGTTTTGAGACAATTAATTAATGATGGACTTGTTGAAAGTAGAATAGGACGGCAAGATAAACGAGAAAGAAATTTATATTTAACGGAAGATGGTAAAGCTTTGGAGCGCCAGTTATCAGATGCACAGAGAAAAAGAATGCGTGCAGCATATAGGGCTGCTGGTTCTGATGCGGTTCAGGGATTTCGCCTTGTTTTAGAAAAAATTATGGATGTTGAAACGCGTAATCGTATCACTCAAGATAAAGAATAACTGAAATGGACACAAATCATAATCAGGCACACATATTAATAGTTGATGATGATGAGAGAATACGAAACCTTTTGCAAAAGTTTTTATTACGCAATGGTTTTTTTGTGTCTGTTGCTCGTGATGCAGCACATGCAAGGAGTTTATTATCAAGTCTAGAATTTGATTTGATTGTTTTAGATGTTATGATGCCTGGAGAAGATGGGCTTAGCTTAACAATTGACCTTCGTAAGATATTAACAACACCTATTTTATTACTGACAGCTAAAAGCGAAAGTAATGAACGTATTATGGGCTTTGAGGCTGGGGCAGATGATTATTTAACAAAACCATTTGAGCCTAAAGAGTTAGTTTTGCGTATAAATGCAATTTTGAGAAGAATGCCTAAGGAAGATTTAAATTTAGCGCCTCCAAAATCGATCCAAATGGGTAAAGTTCGATATGATATTTCTCGTGGAGAGCTTTGGGATGATAATGCTTTGGTTAAACTAACAGCGACTGAATCGGCTTTATTAAAAATTTTTTCATCCAGCCTTTATAATCCAGTAAGTCGACCAAAACTTGTGGAAGATTTAACAAAAAATGGAGTAGCTAGCCAAGAAAGATCAGTAGATGTGCAGATAACTAGATTGCGCAGAAAACTCGAAGTTGATCCTAAAATGCCAAGATATCTGCAAACTGTTAGAGGTGCAGGATATATGTTAGCGCCAGATTAGATATGAAAACAGCTTACCTTACACATTCAGATTATGATTTACATCTAACGCCTGCCGGTCATCCAGAGCAAGTAGATAGATTAAGCGTAATTAATGAGAGATTGTCTAAACCAGAATTCAATGATTTACATAAATTAACTTCACCAATGGGAACAAACGAGCAAGTTACCTTGTGCCATCCTGAGAGCTATGTAAATTATATAAAAAATTCTTGTCCTTCAGAAGGATCGATTGCATTAGATGGTGATACACATGTAAGTGCTGAAAGTTTCAATTCTGCTATGCGAGCTGTTGGCGCTGTATGTGAAGCGGTTGATTTGGTTTTAAATGGAAAAGCAAAAAATGCATTTTGTGCTTCAAGACCACCGGGCCATCATGCAGAAAAATCTAAACCAATGGGGTTTTGTTTATTTGGTACAATTGCAATAGCTGCAAAATATGCAATGAAAACTCATAGGTTATCTCGAGTAGCGATTATAGATTTTGATGTTCATCATGGAAATGGAACACAAGACCTAGTATGGGATGACCCAAATATAATGTTTATCTCCTCGCAACAGATGCCTTTATGGCCAGGTACAGGCTTTGAGAACGAAACTGGAGCATTTAATAATATTATAAATTATCCCCTAAAACCTGAAGTGGATGGCCAAGATTTAATTAACGCATATAAAAAAGAAATTTTGGAAAAGGTTTCTGAATTTAAACCTGAAATGTTATTTATTTCAGCAGGATTTGATGCTCACAAAAACGATCCACTCGCTAACTTAAACTTTTCCACAGATGATTTCAGGATAATTACAAAATTATTATGCGAATTTGCAGCCAATCACTGTAAGGGTCGTGTTGTCTCGACACTAGAGGGTGGATATGATTTACCTTCTCTAGCAGAATGTGTAGCTGCACATGTAAAAGTATTAATGGAGCATGCAAAATGAGTGAAACACCGATTGCAGAAATGAGCTTTGAACAAGCAATGAATGAACTTGAGACAGTTGTGACAAACCTAGAGGGAAGTCAGGTTGCTTTAGATGAGAGTATTGCAATGTATGAACGTGGAGCTGCATTGAAAGCTCACTGTGAAGCAAAATTAAAGGCTGCAGAAGAAAAAGTTGCTAAAATTACATTTGGCAATGATGGTCAGCCAGCTGGTTTAACGCCGTTCGATAATTAAATTTCACTATGCCAAGTTTTCAATCACTACTTAACGATACAGCTTCTTCTGTAGAGCTTGCACTCAGTGAGATGCTTGAAAAGCAAGGTGATAATTTAATGTCTAACCCTATTAGGCATGCTGTTTTGGGCGGTGGGAAGCGTTTAAGAGCTTTTTTAGTTATCCATTCTTGTAATATATTTGATGTACAAAAAGAAACAGCAACCCAAGCAGCTATGGCCATAGAATGCTTACATGCATATTCATTAGTGCATGATGATTTGCCCTGTATGGATGATGATGCATTACGTCGTGGCAAACCAACTGTTCATGTAAAGTGGAATGAGGCCATTGCAACTTTAACAGGAGATGCTCTGCAAACATTAGCTTTTGAACTTATTGCTTGTTTGCCAAAGGTTGATGCAGATAGAAAAATAGAATTATTAAAAAAATTAGCAAAAGCTTCTGGAATGCAGGGAATGGTTCTTGGACAAGCTCAAGATATTCAAGCAGAAAAATCTGAAAGAAGTTTAAACCTTGATGATATTAGCTCACTACAACGAAATAAAACAGGCGCACTTATTGAATGGTCTGCAACAGCTGGTGCAGTATTATCTGATAACAGTGATAAAGAGTTATTAAACTATGCGAGGTCTATTGGTTTAGCTTTTCAAATCCAAGATGATATATTGGACATAGAGGGAGACACAATCTTGGCTGGAAAGCGTTTGCAAAAAGATGTTACTGCTGGGAAAGCAACTTTTGTATCTCTTCTGGGAATTGAAAATGCAAAGACTCGTGCGAAACAATTAGTTGAAGAAGCCATTCAAGCATTATCTATATATGGAGATAAGGCTGAGCCGATGAGGCAAGTAGCAAAATTTATTATTGAGCGAAAATTATGATGTTAAATGTTAATAAAGAGTACTATTAAGATACTATGACTGAAATTCGCCCAAATACACCGATACTAGATCGTATTAATTCACCAGAAGATATGAAAAATCTATCGGATTCCCAGTTGCACCAATTAGCAAGAGAGTTACGATCCGAAACAATCTCTATTGTGTCAGAAACTGGTGGACATCTCGGTGCAGGACTTGGTGTTGTAGAACTAACAACTGCTATCCACGCAGTTTTTGATACGCCAAAAGATCGCTTAATATGGGATGTGAGCCACCAATGTTACCCACATAAAATATTAACAGGTAGGCGAGATCAAATGCGTACTATTCGTAAGGGTGGAGGTTTATCTGGCTTTACGAAAAGATCAGAAAGCGCTTTTGATCCATTCGGTGCCGCACATAGTTCAACTTCAATTTCAGCTGCATTAGGGTTTGCTGTTGCTCGTGATTTAGGTGGTGCTCCAGAACATGGTTTAGGTGATGCGATAGCTGTCATTGGGGATGGCTCTATGTCTGCTGGAATGGCGTATGAGGCTATGAATAATGCAGGTCATTTAGGAAAGCGTTTAATAGTTATTTTAAATGATAATAAAATGTCAATCGCACCCCCTGTTGGAGCAATGTCGACATATCTTTCACGGTTATATGCTGGAGAGCCATTTCAGGAATTGAAAGCTGCCGCTAAAGGGGCTGTTTCTTTACTGCCATCACCATTCCAAGACGGCGCAAAGCGTGCGCGAGATATTCTTAAACATATGACGACAGGTGGTACTCTATTTGAACAGCTTGGTTTTTCATATGTTGGCCCTATCGATGGTCACGATATGGAGCAATTATTAAATGTTTTGCGAACTGTAAAAGATCGCGCTACGGGGCCAATACTAATACATGCAATAACACAAAAGGGCAAAGGGTATGCCCCTGCAGAAGCATCATCAGACAAATATCATGGTGTGGCCAAATTTAATGTGGTTTCGGGGCAACAACAAAAAACACCATCAAATGCTCCAAGTTATACTAAAGTTTTTGCAAATGCGCTTATTGCTGAAGCAACTGCTGATGATAAGATAGTTGCTGTTACTGCTGCTATGCCAGACGGCACAGGTCTAGATATTTTTGAAAAAAATTACCCAAATAGAACTTTTGATGTTGGGATTGCCGAACAACATGCGGTTACATTTTGTGCAGGCATGGCCGCAGGAGGAATGAAACCATTTTGTGCTCTCTATTCTACATTTCTTCAAAGAGGTTATGATCAAGTCGTCCATGATGTTGCTTTACAGCGCTTGCCAGTAAGATTTGCAATAGATCGAGCTGGTTTAGTTGGAGCAGATGGAGCTACTCACGCAGGAAGTTTCGATATAGGGTTTTTAACTAATTTGCCTGATATAGTTGTTATGGCTGCTGCTGATGAAGCTGAGTTGGTTCATATGGTTGCTACAGCAAGATCAATAGATGATCGTCCAAGTGCTTTTCGGTTTCCAAGAGGAGAAGGCGTAGGTGTTGATCTTCCAGAAAAAGGAATTGTTTTAGAAATTGGAAAAGGCAGGATTGTTAGTGAAGGCTCAAAAGTAGCCATTCTATCGTTTGGAGCTCGATTACAAGAAGTTATAAAAGCAGCTGATTTATTATCACGTAGAGGTATTAACCCAACAATTGCAGATGCTCGTTTTGCAAAACCTTTGGATAAAGAGATGATATTAGATTTGGTTTCAAACCATGAAGCCCTAATAACTATTGAAGAAGGTGTGGTGGGCGGATTTGGAAGTCACGTCCAGCAATTATTATCTAATACGGGGATATTTGATCATGGTTTTAAGTTCCGATCTATGGTCTTACCTGATACATTTCTGGATCAAGATACACCAAAGAATATGTATGAAAATGCTGCAATGAGCGCAAATGATATAGAAGAAAAAGTTTTAGAGATTTTAGATATAGTGTCATTAAAGAAAAGTATTTAACGCTCAAGTTTGTCTAATCTCTTTGATATTTCTTTTAGCTGATTTATTACATCATCTCGGTAAGCGTCGGTAGCTTCAGTAGCTTCTTCTGAATGTGCATCATGCATTGAATTGACTATTAAACCAACTAATACATTCACAACAGCGAAACTAGTAATCAATATAAATGGTACAAAAAACATCCAAGCATATGGGTAAACTTCCATAACTGGACGCACAATTCCCATTGACCAACTTTCAAGAGTCATAATTTGGAATAAACTATATAGAGATTTTCCAATCGAACCAAACCAAATCGGGAATTCAGAAGCAAATAACTTTGTTGCAATTACGGCTCCAATATAAAAAATGATTGCCATTAATATAATTACTGAAGACATACCTGGAAGTGCTGAGACGAATCCTTCGATTGTTCTTCGTAAGCGGGGCGCAAAGGATAAGGCTCTTAAAACTCTTAATATTCGCAATGCACGTAAAACCGAAAATCCTTCAGATATAGGTGCGAGAGAAATACTTATTACAAAGAAATCAAATAAATTCCATGGGTCTTTAAAAAAACGTAACCCAACAGCAAATAGCTTTAAAATTAATTCTATTACAAAAATTGTTAAACAAACATTATCAACTAATGATAAAATTTTTCCATATTTTTCCATTATAATAGGTGATGTTTCCATTCCTAATGTAACGGCATTAAGTAATATAATAGCTAATATTGAATATCTTACCTTTGCAGTATTGAGCCATTCAAAAAGATTACTTCTAAAATTAGATATTTTAATATTCATTTTTAACTACACTTATTTATTTGGTAAACTGAGCTACAAGTTCAATGTGTGGGTTCCATAAAAATTGATCCACGACCTGAACCCAATCTAGGTTATAACCATTATTACATAAAATGGCTGCATCTCTCGCAAATGTTGTAGGGTTGCAAGAGACAAAAGCTATACGGCCAACATTAGTTTTTGAAATTTCTGTTACTTGAGATAAGGCGCCTGCGCGAGGGGGATCAATTACAATTGCATCAACTTTTTTAAATTCATCTGGCATAAGTGGCCTTCTAAAAAGATCTCTAGTTTCTGACTTAATATCATGTAGACCCCCTGCAGCACGCCATCCAGCGTCCAAAGCTTCGATCATATTTCTGTCACCCTCAACAGCATAGACGGATGCTTTACTTGAAATAGGTAACGTAAAAGTCCCACACCCAGAGAAAAGATCTACGACTTTTTTTGATGTACCTATAATTTCTAAGACATTTTTAATTAACTCCGCTTCTCCAGTCTTTGTGGCCTGTAAGAATGCTCCACTAGGAGGCACTATGTTTACTGAACCCATAGTTTGGCCTGGAGGATTTGATTGAGCAATCACATCTTCATTCCATACCAACCTTAAAATTTTATATTGATCACAAATTTGTGCAAATTGAGAAATTTCTGTTGGGGAGAGCTCTTTTCCATTCTCAACTCTCACATCCAAGCCATATCCTGAAACAGTTGCTGAAATTCGCAAAACAGATTTTCGAGATGAACCTAATATAGCAAATTGAGAAAATGCTGGTATTCCAGATAATATTATTGGGTCTGAAACTGGGCATTCAGTTACTTCTACAATGATATTTGAGGCACGACTATGAAAACCAACCATTGAACCTTTTTTAGTTCGCTTAGCTGCAAATGTTGCACGCCTCCTAGATTCTTTTTTTGAATTTATTATAGGTCTAAATTTTGGGTAAAGATTGACTTGTGATAATGCATCTTGGGTTTTTTTAATTTTCCAATCTGCAATGATTGTGTCTGAGGCATGTTGGAGGGAACACCCTCCACAATTTTTGAAGTGTCTGCAGACTGGTTTTATTCTATCAGAAACAGGTTTAATTATTTTTGGTGTGTTAATTCTACCGTTTTCAATTTTGCCAGTGATATGCTCTCCAGGCAATGTGAAAGGTGCAAATATTTCACCATTTGGACTATCAATTATTCCATCACCTAATTGTCCAAGCCGATTAACAATATATTCAGACATTTATATTATACCACTAGTTTTGAAAATTTACGCACTCAAGAATTATAGATTATTCATTTAAATTTTTTCCATAAGATCTTTCTTGGTTAAAGTAAAATCCGATTTAATCCAGATAGATTTTAACTTTTTAAGAGTATCACCTAATTGTTTTCCATGAAGGCCATTGAGGTCTCGAGCCCTAATTGGAAACTCTAAAGAAGATCCTATTGAAATTTGTTTTTTTAAATCCCTTGGTGGCGAAGACTCAGTTAAAGCGGCAATCGCTAATGCATAAGAATTTGCTATAATTTCACCAAATTCAAATGCAATTTCGCTTGGCTTATTACCCATACGAATTGCTTTAAGAGTATTCTTATATTCTCTTCGTTCTTTATTGCTTAAACGCAATGCATTTGTTGGATCTGCTCCACCTAATACAATGAGTCTCGTAATCCAGTTAATAGTATTCCCATTTTCAAAGTGAACTAAAATTGGTATATTTTTATGAGTTGTACCAGGTAAAATATTTGAAAGTATTCCAGCTTTATCCATTGCAGCTAGAACTAAAGAGGGATTATGAGTTTTTAGAATTTTCCTAATTTCAGTGCCAATACGCTCTTTCGCCAGTAATGTAATTCCATCAATATTCGCAGCACAAGCAGACAGTCCGTCAGGATCAATTCCTAATTCAGGATCACCATATTCAGCTGTAAATCTGAAAAACCGTAAAATTCTTAAATAGTCTTCAGTTATTCGTTTGTTAGGATCTTGAATGAAGCGAACCCTTCGTTTTTTTAAATCCTGCATTCCGTTTAAAGGATCAACTATTGAACCACCCGAGGTCATATAAATAGCATTTAACGTAAAATCTCGCCTTTTTGCATCATCTTCAATCTCATTAGAATATGCTACAGTAGCATGCCTACCATCTGTCTTAATATCTTTTCTAAAACTGGTAACTTCATAAATACTGCCATTAGAAACTATTGTAATAGTTCCATGATCTATCCCTGTTGGAATAGATTTTAATCCAGCTTTTTTTGCTAAAGCTATAACTTCATTTGGGTGTGCGTTTGTTGCAATATCTATGTCTGTGATTGGTTTGCAAAGTAAACTATTTCGCACACAACCTCCAACAAAGAACGCTTGATTACCTTTTGACTTTAAAGCGTTCATTACTAAAATGGTGTCTGAGTTTTTTAGCCACTCATCATTAATTTTCATTTTCTTCACTCAATATACTGCAAAACATTCTCATGATGCGTGCTGTCGCACCCCAAATATAGTATGGTCCATAAGGTACTGTATAGTAGCCTCGCTTTTGATTGTTCCAAAGTCGATGATGAATTTGATAGTTTTTATGATTTGTAAATATTTGAAATGGTATTTCAAATATCTCATCTACTTCACTAAGATCAACTTTAGGTTCATAAGAATTTTTTACAAGACCTACAACTGGGGTTACGCAAAAATTAGTTATGGTTTGATGTTTTGGGAGTATGCCTAGAATTTCCACGTTGGTTTTTACTAATCCTATTTCTTCGTGCGCTTCACGAAGAGCAGTCTCAATTGAATTCTTATCATCCCTCTCAGCTTTGCCCCCAGGCAGTGCTATCTGCCCAGGGTGATGTTTTAAATTGTCTGATCTTTTAGTTAATATTACATGTAGCCCATTGGGGCGAGTTACAATTGGTATTAATACAGCTGCATCGCGTAATTCTATATCAAATGGTGCCAGATTCTTATTCAAGTCAAAATCAGAGGTATCTTCAGCGCCGATAAGTTTTTCTAAGGCGATCTTAATATGCTCTGTTTCATACAATTGAAGTTTATTTTTTATCAGCATCAAAGCCTAAACTTTTTGGATCCAACTCGTAATGAGATCCACAAAATTGACAATCAGCAGTCACCATTCCATTTTCTGATGTCATATGAATAATGTCTTTTTGTGAATAAATTGACATTGTATTACGGACTTTATCTTCTCCACACGAGCAACCAAATTTCACTGTTTGAGTTTCAAATACCCTAGGAACTTCTTCATGAAAAAGCCTATGCAGTAGTTGTGGGGGGGATACATTAGGTCCAATTAATTCAATTTCTTCAACTGTGTCTAAAAGAATATTTACTCTATTCCAATCATCAGCACCTTCGTCACCAGAAAGTAAATCGTCTGCAGATAATAATCCATCTGGAGAGCTCGGTAGATCTTTTGCCATTAAGGGAGACGCTTTTGGCATGTGTTGTAGCATTACCCCTCCAGCTCTCCATGACTTTTTCTCACCAGGGGCTGAAGACTCACCTACAATTACTTGAAATCGTGTTGGCAATTGTTCAGATTGTGCAAAATAAGTTTCAGCACATTTTGATAACGATCCTTGTGATAATGGTGTAATACCTTGGTAAGGTTTCATGTGTTCGCCTTGATCCATTAATATTGCAAACATACCTTTTCCAATATTATCAAAGCCAGAAACTTCAGTTTCATTTAAACGCTCTGTGTCATAACTTGCATAAGCGCGAATTTTTGCTGGCTCCCCATCTTCACTTGGACCATAGTAATCAGTGGCAATGATACGGATTGGGCCATCACCACGAATTTGAAGACTAAGTTTCCAACGTAATTTTATTGTTTGACCTATCAATGCCGTAAGCATAACTGCTTCAGCCACTAATGCTGAAACTTGTGGTGGATAATCATGTTGGCGCAAAACGTTATCTAAGAGTGTATCTAACCTAGCAATTCGACCTCTTATATTTGCTGCATCCAATTGAAATGGTAAAACTTGCTCATCCCAGCCTTCATGATGTTCGTTAGTATTCATTTTTATAAATCCGCTTCAAACTTAGTTTCCCATAATCATCTTTTTGCAAAAGCGCAATTAAATGCTGGTCACGAGAATTATTTTTGATAAAAAACCTCCATGAGAAGATATGGTCATCCTAAAGATATAAATCAAACGTATTTGGATAGGCCAGGCGCCTACGGCATAATTTTATTAGGTAAAAAAATCTTATGTACATTACAAAAAACCCCTGAACCTGAGTTGCAATTACCTGGAGGAGGAATAGATCTAGGTGAAAATCCAATGACGGCTCTTCATAGAGAAGTACGTGAAGAAACTGGTTGGCGTATTTCTATTTTATACCGATTTGGGGCCTATCAACGTTTTACATTTATGCCTGAATATAATTTTCATGCACGAAAAGTTTGCCATATTTATATTGCACGAGCAATTCGTAAAGTCGGAGAGCCAACAGAACTTGATCATACAGCTTACTGGTCTGAACCAAGAGCTGTAATTAATAAGTTGGCTTCAGATGGCGATGCTGCATTTTTAAAAACATTTTTAAAAACTAGGCTAAGTTCTTTTTAGTTATTTGATAGATATTTTTTAACGACTAGTAAAAAATCTTTTGTAGCTTCAGCATGCACCCAATGCCCAGCGTTTTTAATTGTGATAATTTCATTTTTGGGAAAAAGTAAATTGATATTTTCTAAATGCTGATCAGAAATATAATCAGATAACTCCCCTTTTAAAAATAGCGTCATACCATTAAATCTTCCCTTAATTTCTGGGAATCCAATAATTTTATCCATATTTTTTTCTAATGCATCTAAATTTAATTGCCATGTGTTTCCGGTTGATGAAATTATAAGGCTTTGTAAGAAAAATGCTCTTAAAGAGTTATTTGGCAATTTTTTTTGTAAAATTTGATCTGCATCTGATCTTCGTGCTAAATCAGCAATTGGTAAATTTTTCATAATTGAAATGTTCATTGATTGATCGTGTTTGTATTGAGTGGGGGCAATATCAACAATTAATAATTTGGTTATTAAATTTGGGTTATTAATTGCCAATACCATACTTGCTTTGCCACCCATTGAATGACCTAAGACATCTACAGGACCTTCAAGAGAAGAGATAACCTCTTTAAGGTCTTCAGCCATAGATTCGTATGAATTATCATCATTCCAAAAACTTTCGCCATGATTTCTCATATCTACAATATGTACTTGACGATCAGATGAAATATTTCGTGCGATTGCTCGCCAATTTCTTCCAGAGCCAAACAAACCGTGTACTATTAATAAATCAGGGAAATTAGACTTGTTACCAAAACTTTGAATTTTTAACATAATAGCCTCAAATCAAAATTTGCGCTAATACATCATCATCTGTGATATCTTCGTAAGAAAATCCATTATCTTTCATTCTTTTACAAAGCTCATTAAAACCTTCAACAGATCCACTTTCGATACCTAATAATACAGATCCAAAGTTACGTGCAGATTTTTTTAAATATTCAAATCGTGCTATATCATCATTAGGGCCAAGTAAATTTAAGAAATCTTTTAATGCTCCGGGACGCTGAGGCATTCGCAGAATAAAATATTTTTTTAAACCCTCAAAGCGAAGAGCCCTTTCTTTTATATCTGGTAACCTTTCAAAATCAAAATTTCCTCCTGAAGTAATACAAACAATATTTTTTCCTACAATTTGATCTCTTACATCCTTTAACGCATCAATCGATAATGCACCTGCGGGCTCGAGCACAATACCTTCTATATTTAACATTTCAGTAATAGTTGCACAAATTCGTCCTTCAGGAATACCTAATACATTTTCGATATTCTGATTTTTTAATATGTCAAAATTATTATCACCTATTCTGGCAACAGCAGCCCCATCAACAAAATTATCTACATGATCTAGTGTAATTAAGCTCTTTTCTTTTAAGGATTGATAAAGACTCCGCCCTCCCATGGGTTCACAGAATTTAAAATCAATTTTCTGGGTATTAAAATATTTAACTAACCCAGAAGATAATCCACCACCACCAACTGGAGTTATTATCATATCAGGTGGTGTTTCTAGTTGATTTAGGATTTCAACACCGACTGATGCTTGGCCTTCTATAACATCAAGATGGTCAAAAGGAGGAAGCATTTCTGCGCCAGTTTTATCAGAATACACTTCAGCAGCTTTTAGGGTTTCGTCGAAATAATCTCCCTGCATTATGATTTCAATATTGTTACCACCAAAACTTGCAGTTTTTGTTATTTTTTGTTGTGGTGTAGTGACTGGCATATATATTCGGCCTTTTACACCAAAGTGTTGACATGCATAAGCAAAACCTTGTGCATGGTTGCCAGCTGAAGCGCAAACAAACTTTGGTGTTTTACCAGCTTTAATAGCTTTGCTCATGGCATTAAAAGCACCACGAATTTTATATGACCTTACTGGGGATAAATCTTCTCTCTTAAGATAAATATTTGCCCCATAAATATTTGAAAGATATTCATTCTTCTGAAGAGGTGTTTCAGGAAATAAAGCTCTCATTTTTAGACAGGTATTTTCTGCTGACTTTTGAAATGATGACACTATAAAGCCTCTCTATGTCTTCTTACTTTTTATTTTAAAGTATAGGATTTTTAAAAAGATTTAAATGCTTATAAAATTTATCACAATCAATTTTAAAATACTTACAACATTAACTAAACAACAGACTATTTCATCATATATTTTTTATCTAACAATCAAGGTCTTGCTCGCAATGATTAAACCACATAAACGATGTTAAATTTGATAGTATTCACGGAGTAAAAAATGTCAGCGCCAAAAAAAGTTGTTTTAGCTTATTCAGGGGGTCTTGATACCTCAATCATTTTAAAGTGGTTGGAAATTGAATATGGCTGTGAAGTTGTAACTTTTACTGCTGATTTAGGCCAAGGAGAAGAATTAGACCCAGCTCGAAAAAAGGCAGAGTTATTGGGTATTAAAGCTGAAAATATTTTTATTGAAGATGTCCGAGAAGAATTTGTTCGCGACTTTGTTTTTCCAATGTTTAGGGCGAATGCTGTTTACGAAGGACTCTATTTACTAGGTACATCTATAGCACGCCCACTTATCTCAAAAAGACTTGTTGAAATTGCTGCACAGGTTGGTGCGGACGCAGTGGCTCATGGAGCAACAGGCAAAGGGAATGATCAAGTCAGATTTGAACTATCTGCATATGCATTAAATCCAGATATTAAAGTTATTGCGCCATGGAGAGAGTGGGATTTATCAAGTAGAACAAAACTTCTAGAATTTGCTGAAAAACATCAAATACCCATCGCCAAAGATAAAAGAGGAGAAGCACCTTTTTCAGTGGATGCTAATTTATTACACACATCGTCTGAAGGTAAAGTATTGGAAGATCCATCAATTGAAGCTCCTGATTATGTATATCAACGCACGGTTAGTCCTGAAAAAGCGCCAAATGATGCTGAATATATTGAAATTGGCTATACAAAAGGTGATCCAACCTCCTTGAATGGAGTAAATTTAACTCCGGCTGAAATGTTGACTTCATTAAATGATTTGGGTGGTAAGCACGGTATTGGTCGATTGGATTTAGTAGAGGGAAGATTTGTTGGTATGAAGTCGCGTGGAGTTTATGAAACTCCAGGTGGTACAATCATGCTTGAAGCGCATCGGGGAATTGAGTCAATTACATTGGATCGTGGAGCTGCACATTTAAAAGATGAGTTAATGCCTAAATATGCTGAATTAATATATAATGGTTTTTGGTATAGCCCAGAACGAGAAATGTTACAGGCTTTGATTGATGCAAGCCAAGAGCATGTAAATGGTACAGTTCGGTTGAAACTTTATAAAGGTTCCGTGCAAACTATTGGCAGATGGTCAGATGACAGCTTATATTCCGAAGCTCATGTAACATTTGAAGATGATGCTGGTGCATATGACCAAACTGATGCAGCAGGTTTTATTAAAATTAATGCATTACGATTGAAGTTATTGGCAGCTCGAAATAATAAATCTTAATTTCTTAAACTTTATACTTATTAATTCCTAGAAAAATAAACTTGCATCACAAGATCTTATTTTAGAAAGGGTTTTTATATAGAAGTACTTGAATGGCTCTGATTCCAAAGATTACAATTATTGGAGTAAAATCAATACCAGAAAGCGTAGGTACATATCGTCTTATTCTATCATATATCGGAGATGTAAGACGATTAATTCCAAACCATGCTTGAGCAACTATTGGCTGACGTAAGTTTAATACATTGAATTGTACAAGCCAGCTCATAATGAATTGAATTATTACAACCCACCATGCAAGATCTAAAGCCATAATTAAAATTTCACTGATACCAGATCCACTTGAATTCATTTTATTCTCCTTTTGCTGTGATGTTGCTAACTGTGTTAAGCTAGTTATGCAAGATGGAGAATAATTAATACTTTTTTAAAATTTGTGATTTAATTCAACGAGGATAGTATTGTGATAAAATACGATAAAAAAGTTTGGGCTTGGATGCTATATGATTGGGCTGCTCAACCATATAGCACGTTACTAATTACTTTTATATTTGCGCCATATTTTACGTCTGTTGTTGTTGGTGATCCAATTCTGGGTCAGTCTCTTTGGGGGGTAATGACTGCTATTGTTGGCCTTACGCTTGCAATACTTGGTCCAATATTGGGCGCAATTTCTGATACAGGTGGTTTTCGAAAAAAGTGGATCGTATTTTTTTCTGTTTTGTATGTTTTGGGTGCGATTAGTATTTGGTGGGCTGTTCCAGGAATGGAATCTGTAACAAGTATTTTGATCTTATTTGGAATAGGGATGCTTGGAATGGAACTATCACAAATTTTTGTAAATTCCATGCTTCCTGAAATTTGTTCAAAAAATGATATTGGGCGACTTTCTGGCAATGGTTGGGCGCTTGGATATGTTGGCGGATTATTACTGCTTTTCATATCATTATTATTCTTTGCTGAAAATAATGTAGGTCAAACACTTTTAGGAAATTCGCCTATATTTGGATTGGATGCAAATGCTCGTGAAGGGACTAGATCAATAGGGCCATTAACAGCTATGTGGTATGTTTTATTTATGATGCCATTTTTTTTATATATTCCAGAAAAGAGAGTAAAAATTTCACAAAAAATAATTTTTACGGCTCTTGGCGATTTATGGCGGTCAATCAAAAAATTACCCTCTAATAAAAGCCTTACTTCTTATTTAATATCTTCAATGTTTTATCGTGATGCCCTCATAGGTATTTATTCATTTGGTGGAATTTATGCGAGTGGAGTACTGGGTTGGTCAATAACACAAATTGGAATTTTTGGAATCGTAAGTGGTATTGCTGCTGCAATTTTTACTTTTCTAGGTGGTTTTGCAGATAAATATTTTGGCTCTAAACGTGTTATAATATTCTGTATATGTACATTGATTGTAGTATGTATTCTTATTGTAGGAACATCTAGGGATGTTTTTTTTGGAATTAGCCTTAATGAATTTAGCACTTTTCCTGACAAATTATTTTTGATTTGCGGGGTCGCTATAGGTGCAGCAGGCGGTTCATTGCAATCAGCCTCTAGAACGATGCTAGTTTTGCAGGCAGATAGGAATAGAATGACTGAAGCGTTTGGATTATACGCCCTGACTGGACGTGCCACGTCGTGGATGGCGCCTGCTTTAATTGGATATGTAACCTTCATTAGTCAAAATCAACAACTAGGTGTCTTGCCTGTAGTGGTGCTTTTTATAATTGGGTTATTTCCATTAATTTGGGTAAACACAATTTAATGTTTAGATTAAAAATTCTATTGATGATTTCTTGTTTAGCTTGCAGCGTTCAAGCTGCTTTTGCTGAAAAGCAAGCACGTTATTTATTGGGTGCTATGCCATTACCATCAAACCAATTTCCAAACTCATATGGTTCATATTCAAAAGGATGCTTGGCTGGAGGTCAAGCTATGTTGGAAAGTGGACCAACCTGGCAAGTTATGCGATTGTCTAGAGGTCGTAATTGGGGACATCCAAATATGATATCTTTTTTAGAAAGATTAAGTAAGGCTGTGGCTAAAGAAACAAGTTGGAACGGAATTTATATTGGTGATATTTCACAACCAAGGGGTGGCCCAATGATTTCAGGTCATGTCTCTCATCAAATGGGTCTTGATGTTGATATATGGATGTTGCCAGCAAAAAACTTAAATTTAACTAAGTCTGAGCGAGAAAGTATTTCTTCAATTGATGTTAGAGCTAAAAACAAAAAAACTATAAGCTCCAATTGGACTAAAGATCATATGGAGATTTTAAAATTATCTGCAAATGATCCAAGTGTTGATCGTATTTTTGTAACAGCTCCAGTTAAAATTTATATGTGCAATCATGAATCTGGCAATAGAGATTGGCTGCAAAAAATACGTCCATATTGGGGACATAATTTTCATTTTCATGTAAGGTTAAAATGTCCAAAGGACGCTTCGTTTTGTAAAACGCAAAAGCCAACTGTTCAATATCTATCAAAGGGTGGAATAGGCTGTGATGAAACTTTAAATTGGTGGATTACAAAAGCTTTAGAACCTATTAAAATAGACCCTAATAAGATTACACCTAAATCTAAAAAACACCCAAGAGAATACACTATGGCTGATTTGCCTAAGCAATGTATTGCAGTATTGAATAGCGAATAATTTTTAACCCATATATTAAAATTCTATTTCGAAGTTTCATTGCAGGGATCGCTTCTTATCTCTATAGGGTTTAAAGAATATTAGAATCTTAAGTCTTGGAGAAGTAATTATGTCAAACTCTCAATTGGAAACTGCCATTGAATCAGCTTGGGAAGCGCGCGATGAAATTTCATCTGCTACAATGGGGGAAACTCGTGATGCAATCGAAGCAACGCTTGAAGCACTAGATAGTGGGAAATTACGGGTAGCTGAGCCAAAAGAAAATGGTAATTGGCATGTAAATCAATGGGCCAAAAAAGCGGTTCTTTTAGGTTTCAGAATTCAAGATATGGAAATCCAAGAAGGTGGCCCACAAGGTGGAACTTGGTGGGACAAGGTAGACAGTAAATTTAAAGGCTGGAATGCATCTGATTTTCAATCAGCTGGGTTTCGTGCTGTCCCAAATTGTATAGTTAGAAAATCTGCATATATTGCTCCCGGCGCGGTATTGATGCCATCATTTGTTAATCTGGGTGCTCACGTAGGTGAAGGAACAATGGTTGATACTTGGGCCACTGTTGGTTCATGTGCGCAAATTGGTGCAAATGTTCACCTTTCTGGTGGAGTTGGTATTGGTGGTGTTTTAGAGCCAATGCAAGCTGGTCCGACTATAATTGAAGATAATTGTTTCATAGGTGCAAGATCTGAAGTGGTTGAAGGTTGTATTGTCCGTGAAGGTTCTGTTTTGGGCATGGGAGTATTTATTGGACAATCAACTAAAATATTTGATCGTGAAAGTGGAGAGATTACTTATGGTGAAGTTCCATCTGGATCTGTTGTTGTAGCTGGGTCTCTACCTTCTAAAGGTGTAAATCTATATTGTGCAGTGATTGTAAAAAAGGTTGATGCTAAAACGAGATCAAAAACATCAATAAATGAATTATTACGTGATTAAGCTTTTGTGATTTAATTTTGTGTTAACGCTTCCCTCATTTATGAGGGTTATTTATAGTTTATCATATGACAGACAAAAAAATAAAACGACCTCAATTGGTATTCACTCTATTAGTTGAAGTCGGCCGTAATCCTAATGATGGATTGCCAAAAGGTGCTACTGGCGGTGCAATTATGTGCTTTGCATCAGGAGTTGATGAACCAGAAGCAGTCCGAGAAACAGTCGCTATCTTGAAGCAAGCTGATTTAGCACCTTTGGATGTAACTGGTTATGGTACTTTAGATGAGCGCCTTCAAGAGGGACATGATATAAGCGAAGAAGAACGTAAACTCATGCAACAGGCACTGGATGAAAATTCTGTTATTGTTTATCAGCTCACCCCTTTTTTTGAAGAAAAAAAGAACCAGCCCAGTGATACACATCACTGATATTTTTTAATACATATATAAACAACGTATATGTAATATTTTTATTGGGAAGTAAGATTAATGCTTAATATTTTCTTTGATTTAGATGGGACATTATTAGATAGTCAGTCTGGAATAATCCAATCACTACAACATGCATTAATTGAAACAGCAGGAATTGAACCAAGTTCAGATGAATTACGAGGTATGATTGGTTCTAGCTTGCCACATATTTTGGCCAATTTTCTTGGACCACATGGTGAAGTAGCGGAAGCTATAAATTTATATCGTGAATTTTACCAAGAAGAGGCAATGTTTGATGCCGAAATTTATGATGGTGTTTTTGAAATGTTTGATACATTGATCACAGCCGATGTGGGCTTATTTATTACAACATCTAAACCTCATGCTTTTGCCAATCAGGTAGTTCAACATTTTGGGATATCGGATGCTGTTACTCATGTTTTTGGATCTGAGTTAGATGGAACCAATTCCGACATATCATCATTGTTACAATTTGCTTTAGATGAAACGGGTTTTGACCCTAGAAAATGCATAATGGTAGGTGATCGCCAAATGGATATTTTTGGTGCAAAAAATAATGATATTAATAATATAGGTGCGCTTTGGGGCTATGGTGAAGCTGATGAATTGCGAATGGCTGAAGCTGATATGCTTGCTGGACACCCTGAAGAGTTAGCAGAAATCTCATTTGATATGATGGGATTAGATTTAGATTAGAATAAAGGTGTATTAAAATGGATGGATTTTTATCCATCCATTTTGTTGTTGTTTTAAACTTCAAATTTTAAAGCACTGACAGTTTGGAATATGCCAGTTTTTTGGAGACTTTCCATAGCATTTTGATTTGGAGCACAATCCAGATAGAGTAAAGCTATTGCATCTCCACCAATATCTTTTCTACCTAATGTAAAGTTAGCTATGTTTACTTCATGTTCGCCCATAGTTTGACCTAATGTGCCAATAATACCAGGGATATCTTTGTTTGTAGTGTACAGCATGTGAGAACCCACTTCTGCATCGATATTAATGCCTTTAATTTGGATAAAGCGTGGTTTTCCATCACTGAAGACAGTACCAGCAACTGATCTTTCACGTTCCTTTGTCTTAACAGTTAGTTTTATATAACTGTCAAATACACCTGATTTTTCTTGTGTGGTATTGGAAACTTTTATTCCCCGATCAGTAGCAATTATAGGTGCAGATACCATATTTACATCTGGATTCTGTGCTTGCATTACCCCAGCAATCGCAGCAGAAGCCAACGCTTTGGTGTTCATGTCTGCAACCTTACCATCATATGTAATATTTATTTCTGTGATTGGTTCATTTGTTAATTGACCAGCAAAAGCTCCCAGGTGTTGTGATAATTTTACAAACGGGCCTAATATGGGTGCTTCTTCTGCAGTGATCGATGGCATGTTTATTGCATTAGATACGGCGCCATTGTTTAAATAGTCGCTAAGCTGTTCTGCAACTTGAAGTGCAACATTTTCTTGTGCTTCAGTTGTTGCTGCTCCTAGATGGGGAGTTACAACAACATTTTTTAAATTAAACAATGGACTATCTGTTGCGGGTTCGACTGAAAATACATCAAATGCTGCGCCTGCTACATGGCCTGAATTAAGTGCTTTTGCTAAAGCAGTTTCATCTACCAATCCGCCACGTGCACAATTAACAATACGAACGCCTGGTTTCATTTTATTAATTGCTTCTTCAGAAATCATTCCTGCTGTTGCATCTGTTTTTGGAACATGAAGAGTTATAAAATCAGATTTACTGTATAGTTCATCAAGTTCAACTTTTGTAACGCCTAATTCTTTGGCTCGCTCTTCAGATAAGAATGGATCATATGCTAATACCTTCATTTTCAAACCAAGTGCACGAGATGCAACAATTGACCCAATATTACCGGCGCCAACTAAGCCAAGTACCTTATTTGTTAACTCAACACCCATAAATTTTGATTTTTCCCATTTGCCAGCATGGGTAGATTCTGATGCTTCTGGGATCTGCCTAGCGACTGCAAACATCATAGCAATAGCATGTTCAGCTGTTGTGATCATATTCCCAAAAGGTGTATTCATAACAATTACACCTTTTTTTGAAGCAGCCTTTAGGTCAATATTATCAACCCCAATTCCTGCACGGCCAATAACTTTTAAATTTGTGGCAGCGCTGAGCAATTTTTCTGTAACTTTTGTTGCAGACCTAATTGCCAAACCATCATATTCGCTAATTTTTGCAAAAAGGGCGTCTTTATCTTTGCCCAGTTTTGGTAAAAAATCTACATCGATGTTGTTGTCACGAAAAATTTGAACAGCTGTTTCAGATAAGCTGTCAGATACAAGTACTTTAGGCATTTAAGCCTCCTCTAAATTATATTTATAAAATTGCAAAAATAAATTTTGCTAAAACTATAGATTTGAAATTTGTGTTTCGAATGCCCAAGTTAACCAAGGCATTAATGATTGAAGATCTTGCTTTTCAACTGTTCCACCTGTCCAAATACGTAAACCAGCTGGTGCATCCCTGTATGAGCCAATATCGTATGCAACGCCCTCGTCATCCAAAACTTTAACAAGAGATTTTGCAAATTTTACTTGGCCTTCTGAATTCAAACTCGTTACGCGTGGATCAATAATTTTCAAACACACAGATGTATTAGATAGTGTATTTTTATTTTCGGCTAAAAACCCAATCCAATCATTATCATCAACAAAATTTGATATAATATTTAAATTTGCATCTGCTTTTGCTATTAAGCCATCTTTGCCACCTTGTTTTTTTGCCCAATCAAGTGCAAATAAATAATCTTCGACTGCTAACATTGAAGGTGTATTTATTGTGGCACCTTTAAAGATCCCATCAATTAATTTGCCACCTTTTGTCAGTCTAAAAATTTTAGGTAAGGGCCACGGTGGAGTATAGCTTTCAAGACGCTTTATAGCATTTGGTGATAATATAAGCATGCCGTGAGCAGCCTCACCACCTAATACTTTTTGCCAACTAAATGTTGTCACATCTAATTTATCCCAAGGTAAATCTTGGGCAAAAGCCGCAGACGTTGCATCGCATATTGTTAGGCCCTTTCGGTTTTCTGGTATAAAATCTCCATTTGGTACCTTTACGCCAGAAGTTGTCCCGTTCCAGGTAAAAACAACATCATTATCAAAGTTTATATTAGTGAGTTCAGGTAGTTTTCCATAATCTGCCACGTGATGGGTGACATTATCTAACTTTAATTGCTTGACTACATCAGTTACCCAACCTGCACCAAAGCTTTCCCAAGAGCACATGTCTACAGGACGCTCTCCAAGTATAGACCACATTGCGGCTTCAACTGCCCCAGTGTCTGAAGCTGGAAGAATTCCAATTTTATAATTTTCTGGTATTTTTAGAATTTCGCGAGTGGATTCGATTGCTTTTAAGAGTTTGTCTTTACCAATTTTAGCTCTGTGAGATCTGCCAAGTGCTGCATTAGATAATGCATCAAGCGTCCAAGTAGACGGTTTTGCGCAAGGTCCAGAAGAGAATTGGGGATTGTTCGGACGAACGTCCGGTTTTTCTATTTTCATAATATCTATCCTTACAGATAATTGCCCTTCGTTGGGGAAGGGTGTCCCACTGATGCGTTTATGTAAAAAAAGACAATTACACAAGCCTTCCTTCTGGAATATTATGTAAAATACTCATAAAGCTAATTATCATTATAAATATTTTTTAGGGCATGAAAAATGTACGTCGCAACTTTAATAGCAAATAGTAATAATAAAAATTTATCAGCGCTAATTTTAAAACAAGTTGTTAAAGATCTAGGTGGCACACAATATAATGTTTTAGATGATAATATTGCGATAGACATACCCTTACAATCAGAGCCAATAAACTTTGAGGTAGTTTGGAAAAAACTCCAAAAACTTGAAATAGACATTGTACTTCAACCAATAAAAAATCGTCGAAAAAAGATACTTTTAGCTGATATGGATAGTACAATAATAGAACAAGAATGTATCGATGAATTGGCTGATGAGGCTGGTGCAGGAGAACGTGTCGCTGAAATAACCAAAAGAGCTATGAATGGTGAATTGGATTTTGAAGAAGCTCTTGTTGAACGTGTCAAATTACTGAAAGGTTTGAGTTCAGAAATTATTACTAGTGTTTTGAAAACACGAATTACATTAATGCCAGGTGCTGTAAGTTTAATAAAGACTATGAAAACCAATGGTTCTTATTGTGCTTTGGTTTCAGGCGGATTTACAGATTTCACTGACGCTATATCAAAAATACTTGGATTTGATGAAAACCGAGCAAATACGCTCCTTCATAAAAACAATAAGCTCTCTGGCGAAGTTCAGTTTCCTATTCTTGGTAAGCAAGCAAAAGTTGATGCATTAATGGATATATCAAAAAAGCTAAATTATTCATATGATGATGTTATAGCTGTTGGTGATGGTGCGAATGATTTAGGCATGCTGACTAAAGCTGGTATGGGAGTTGCTTTGCATGCAAAACCAATAGTAGCAACACAATGCAATGCTAGACTAAACTTTGCTAACCTTGAAGGTCTGCTTTATTTGCAGGGTTATTCAAAGCAAGAAATCCTTTAATGTGATTATTTTAGTATTTAATACCTAATAAAAAATTGAATATTAAATGCAGTTTATTTTGTAAATATAGAACAAAACAAAAATATATATATTGGTTACATTAATTAAAGAATCTACTTGTCAGTATATATCTAAATGGGATAGACCCGCCGGCGGAGACGTGGCCGAGTGGTCGAAGGCGCTCCCCTGCTAAGGGAGTAACGGGGTGACTCGTTCGAGGGTTCGAATCCCTTCGTCTCCGCCATCTGCTTCCCCAGATTGCAAACTAGCCCATAATTGCGTGAATAACC
>ERZ1027294.12-NODE-12-length-33878-cov-21.792478_pt1 | contig 33878 bp, 36 predicted proteins | sample MGYA00520857_ERZ1027294 | MGnify/ENA primary metagenome ERZ1027294 (study PRJEB33307, sample SAMD00078850) | marine metagenome | biome: aquatic biome; feature: sea water; material: coastral sea water | place: Japan | collected 2015-01 | depth 1 m m ... | reverse complement strand
CTCCGTTCATGGACTATACTTTTCCTGCTGCTGTTGTTCATACAATAATCAATGGCGAGATTGTTTTTGAAGATGGGGTTTTGAAAGAGCAATTGCCGATTGGTAGTCGAATTGAATTTAATAGATAGTATTATTTTATTCTTTTAAAGCGTTATAATTCTTGTCCAAAATCGGAGAGTTGGCTGAGTGGTCGAAAGCGCCTCCCTGCTAAGGAGGTATATGGGTATACTGTATCGAGGGTTCGAATCCCTCACTCTCCGCCAGTTTTATATATCCTTTTCCATTCTAACCATTGGAACAGTTTTACCCGAATTTGCCTCATAGAGGATGCTTTCAATAGGTTTGTATCCCTGGGTTTCATAAAGCAGTTTGCCCGATTGAGTAGCCATCAATTCACATTTTTTAAAACCCAAATTTTTTGCAGCTTGCTCTCCTAAACTCATTACTAGAGAACCAACACCCATTCTTATCCAGTTAGGATGAGTATACATAGCTCTAATTCGAGCTGAATCTGAAGTCGGATTAAGAAACTTATCATCTCTATTGGGCGTATGATTGCCACCAAATAAAGTCTCTCTGTTGCTCCATCCACCACATCCAACAAAATTTGTATCACTGAAGATCATAAAATAAGTTTGATCTTTGATAAGTTGATCATCTAGCCCCATGCTATCGAATGAAGCCTCTAATTGATCAGAATTAAGTAATGGCCCCAAGAGTTGGGTGATTGATAGTTTCATCAACTTTTGGATAGCTGGAATATCATCAAGTTCGGCTATTCTATGGGTAAACTCATGCATATTTTTTGTATTTTAATCTCCATGATTATTATAGTAACTGTTAAAATATTTTTATAAATTTCTCCTATTTTTTATTGCATGAGCTCATCAAACTCAGAAAATCCTGTATCTGCTTTCGATAGTACTCTGGATGATATCTTGGAATTGCTTGAGGAGGATACCCAGCATTTTATTTATCTAACTGGTGCAGCTGGAACGGGTAAAACAACTCTGATAGAGAGAGTGAAAGATGAGTGTTTACTTAAAAAAATGGTTGTTGCCCCAACCGGGGTTGCAGCATTAAATATTGGTGGGAGTACTATTAATTCAGCATTTAGAATTGGCTTTGATACCTTTCCGGTGATTCAAGAATCAAAGGATCCACGCTTTAAAAAATTATTAAAAAACCTTGAGTTACTCATTATCGATGAAATTTCTATGGTTAGAGCGCCCATGCTTGATGCCATTTCTGAGACATTACAAATACATCGTAATTCATCCAAACCATTTGGCGGAATCCATGTGCTGGCTTGCGGTGATCTATTTCAGTTACCCCCGGTAGTTAAAGAGAATGAAGAAACTGCAATTTTTGAAAGATATGAATCGGTATATTTTTTTAGTGCAGATAATTTTCAAGCCATTGAAAAACCATCTTTTTTTGAATTGGTGAGCTCATTCAGGCAACAAGATGATAAAGAGTTTTATGATTTATTGAATAATGTTCGTCTTGGTCAGAACCTTGAAGCCTCAATCAAGAAAATTAATCAGACCTGCCATAATCCAGAATTTGATACTGAGTCATCACTTATTATTACTTCAAGAAAATATCGAGCAGAACAAATCAATGAAGAAATGTTGAATTTAATTGATGGTCCAGCAACTGCTGCAAAATCAAAAGAGCAAGGTGAGCTCAATGAAAATGATCTGCCTGCTCCAAGAGAGCTCCGTGTAAAAGAGGATGCCAAGGTCATGTTTATTAAAAATGATCCTGATGGAAGGTGGGTCAATGGAACAATTGGAGTGGTGATTGATTGTTCGGATAAAAATAAGAAAGTGATCAAGGTAAAAGTTGGAAAAGAAGTATTTAAGGTTAAAAGGGAAGAATGGAATAAAGTTAGATACGTCTATGACGAATTTAATGATGAAATGGAAGAAGAGGTTGTCTCATCTTTTAAGCAATTTCCTCTTAAATTAGGTTGGGCGGTTACCATCCACAAGGCTCAAGGTTTAACTCTTGAAAGTTGCTCTGTAGACCTAGGGGACGGAGCTTTTGCTACTGGTCAAGCATATGTAGCTCTAAGTAGATGCAAAACCTTAGACTCTTTAAATTTATATAGAGAACTCAAAGTCAGAGATGCTTTGGTTGATCCAGATATTCAAGATTTTCATGCAGAACACTTTGGATAGTTCTACAATAGAATTTTACTTTTCTAATTGAGTGCATGGAAAATCTGATATCTCATATTGCTGAATTAATAATTAAATTTTCTGATTTTGTTTGGGAGTGGAATGCTCCGTTTTTGGTTGGGGCAGGAATATACTTTCTTATCTTTTCAAAACTTACCCCTTTTAAATATATCCGTCATGCTTTCGACTTAATTAGAGGCAAGCATACAAAACAAGAAGACATTGGAGAAGTTACGCATTTTCAAGCTTTAACTACAGCATTATCCGGCACCATTGGGCTAGGAAATATTTCTGGTGTTGCTCTCGCCATAGGTTATGGTGGCCCAGGAGTAATTTTTTGGATGTGGGTGACTGCAATTGTTGGCATAGCAACTAAATTTTTTACTTGCACCTTATCTGTCATGTATCGAGATGTGGATGAGGATGGCACAGTTCGTAGCGGACCTATGTACATTATTAAAAATGCACTTCCTAAGTCTATGATGCCATTGGCCTATTTTTTTGCAGCGGCTGGTTTAATTGGTGCCTTACCCGGATTTCAGAGCAATCAAATGGTTCAAATGCTTGAAACCATCCCAGTATTTGATTTCAAATATTTTAATTTAATAGCTGGAATAGTTTTAGCTGCAATCACTGGAGCTATAATTTTTGGTGGATTGGTGAGAATAGCAAAGGTTTCTCAATGGCTTGTCCCTTTCATGAGCATCTTATATTTTGGCTCTATCATGGTTGCTCTAATATTAAATTTTGACGCGGTCATTCCTGCATTTCAAATTATTATCAAAGATGCTTTTACAGGCTCTGCAGTTGCCGGGGGAAGTGTTATAGCTGTAATTATCATGGGTGTTAAAAGAAGTGCTCATTCCAATGAAGCAGGCATAGGAACAGAGTCACTTGTTCATGGTGCTGCGAAGACTTCAAATCCAGTCAAACAAGGCTTAGTTGCCATGCTTGGACCTATTTTTGATACTTTGATAATGTGCACATCTACTGCATTGTTAATTATTATTTCAGGTGTTTGGTTAAATATAGACTCAGGTGTTGAGGGTGTTAAATTAACTGCAGAAGCATTTAGCGTTCTTCTCGGCCCGGTGGGATATGCAATTTTGCTTACCTGTGTAGTCAGCTTTGGAGCCAGCACTATCTTTACTTACTCATTTTATGGCTCTGCTTGCGCCCAATTTTTATTTGGTAAAAAAGGAGTAAAAGTTTATCAGTGGGTCATTATTTTCTTTGTTGTCGTCTTTGCAGTCATACCCGTGAAGACCGCCATTGCTGTTATTGATCTTTCATTTGCATTTATGGCAATACCAACATTAATTTCATCAGTTTGGTTGGCTCCGAAGGTAATTGAAAAGGCAAAAGATTATTTTGCAACTCTGGAGCCTAGGACTTCTTCTGTTTAAGTTTATCCGTCTTTTAAAATTTCTCTAGCTGCATTTTTTCCAGGAAGGCCGGTGACACCGCCACCTGGGTGAGTGCCTGAGCCACACATATACAATGATTTTAGCGGCCCTCTGTAGTTTCCATAATTCATTAAGGGTCTCGCAGCCCACATTTGATCGAGAGACATTTGTCCATGCATAATATCTCCACCAATTAATCCAAATTTTTCTTCTAAGTCTAATGGCGACAAAATCATCATTCCTAAAATAGACTCCCTAAAATTGGGCGCATGCTTTGTCACAGTTTCTATAATTGTATCTGCAGCAGCCAATCGATGATCATGCCATGAGCTGCCATCTGGTAGAGTAGGAGAGAATTGCTGACAGAATAGAGATGCAACATGTTGACCTTCTGGAGCTAAAGTAGTATCCATGGTTGAGGGAATTAACATTTCTACAATTGGTGCAGAAGACCAGCCATGAGACTTAGCATCGATATAAGCTTTGTCCATGTAATCTAAAGTAGGCGCTATAACAATACCGCTTTGATGATGCTCAGCTATTTCTTTACCAGGTAGAGCTGAAAAATCTGGCAATTCAGACAGAGCAACATTCATCCTAAAAGTCCCAGATCCACATTTATACCCATCCATGCTGCGATTAAACTCAGGATCTAATTCATCCTCAGAGATTAATTTTTTATATAGGAGCTTAGGATTGAGATTTGAGATTATTTTTTTAGCTTTTCTTGTGCTTCCATCATCTAATTGAATTCCAATAGCGGCGCCATCTTCAACAATCACTTTATCCACCGATGCATTTGTAAAGATCTCAACTCCATTTTCCTTGCATGCTTTTTCCATAGCCTGAGTGATTGTGCCCATGCCACCAATAGCATGTCCCCAGGCGCCTTTTTCTCCATCAACCTCGCCAAACACATGATGTAATAATACATATGCTGAACCTGGTGTATCTGGACTAGCAAAATTACCAACTATTGAATCAAAACCAAAAGCAGCTTTTATGTGTTCGTTTTCAAACCATGCATCAAGAAAAGACCGCGCGCTTTTGGTAAAAAGATCATACACATCTCTATGCACTTGATTGCCTTTAGTTGCTATTGGCCAAAGTTGTAAAGCAGCATTTAGTGCTGCCCTAAGGCCTTGTTTTGGATTGGGCGGTGTTTTTATCGAAAGGTCTCTTAATACATCAGCCACTGCCTCTATTCGTTCATAATATTCTGGCAATCGAGCAGCATCTTTTTCAGAAAATTTTTTAAATTCATTTTGAGTTCTTTCTAAGCCACCGCCTAGTTTTAAATAGGTCTTATTATCAATGGGAAGGAAATTTGAAATAGGGCGCTTTACAATTTTCAAGCCATATTCTTTTAGCTTCATATCTTTGATGATTTCTGGATTCAATAAACTGACTGTATAACTGGCAACTGAGTTTCTAAATCCAGGATGAAATTCCTCAGTTACTGCTGCGCCTCCTACAATAGATCTTCTTTCATAGACATGAACTTTTAAGCCCTTTGTTGCTAAATAATATGCGCATACCAAACCATTGTGTCCGCCGCCAATAATGATCGCATCTGATGATAAATTTTGAGAATTAGGCATTAACCTATTATACCTTTCAATGAATCTTACAAATAAATAATGTATATTAAATAGATAAATATATTTTTTTATATGAGGCAATAAAAAATGAACAAAAAATTTAAATTAGCTCTGCTGTCTGTACCTTTTTTATTTGTTATTTCGTGCTCTCAGTCAAATGAGGTACAGGAATCTAAGCCGGCCTGGGATGCAACAAATTACACTATGTACAACGAGTTTATGCAATGCACAGCTGGAGAAGAATATAGTCAAGATGCGCTTGATAGCATGATTAAATCATGGAGAGATCTTGGATTGTCTGAATCTTTGCTTGGTGGCTGGGGTTATGTATCAGTATCTCCAGAACAAAGTGATTTTAACAACTATTGGGAATTGAGTTGGTCCTCAAAAGAAGAAGCTGATGCAGCTTGGGCGCAATGGATAGCCAATGAAGATGCTATGGCATGGAGTGAGGGGTCCTCTAAGATTCTTCAATGTGATGGTGAAAATAGAGATGGTTATGATTTTATTTTTCCATATGACCCTTATGCTTTTGGTGAAGCTCCAGAAGATGGTTCTTTTGCTGCAGCGTTTAGCCCTTGCACACTAAATGAGGGTATGGGGCAGGAAGATCTTAATCAAGCTTTGATTAGCTACAATGCTTGGCTTGATGCAATAGACCAATCTCAAGTAAGTGGTTTTTATGCATATGGACTTTATATTCCAGAAGATAAAACTCAAGCAGAAGATTTCTGGTTTGGAAATTTTCATGAAAATCTTGCAACCATGACTGAAGGCAACGAGTTATGGGAGTCTACTGGAGGTGATGCCAAGATTGAGCTCGAGTCTGTTAGTACATGTGGCGAACCTGAGGTGTCTAATGGCCAGGTATTTTTTGATCCAGCTAAGCCAGATTTCTCTTAGCCTTTAGATCATAGAAAAAAGAGTTGCATTTGCAGCTCTTTTTTTATGGAGAGACAGGTTTTAAATTTTTAAAAATCTCAATTTCTTCAAATTGTTCCAGCATGCTTCGAGAGATTGAAACCAATGATTGATGTTGGCCATTTGAACCCATCTTTTCTTCTAAGATGCAACCCGAATCAAATAACTTCGAGCGAACAGATGCTTGCACGGGCGGGAAATGAACCCAGCCACATAATAACCCCCCAAAGAGCATCTCAGAGATTATATTTTTTAACTCATCAAGGCCTTCGCCTGTCTCGCTTGATATTTTAATTTCAGGATGTAAATTATTTGCAGGCCATATATCTTCATTTGCAATTAAATCAATTTTATTTAATGCCCTAATTTGCGGCATAGAAGTAACCCCCAAATCATCAAGAATTAAATCCACTTCTTTAATTTTATAATCTCTGTTTGTATCTGCAGCGTCAATAACATGGATCAAAAGATCAGCAGAGGCCAAATCATCCAATGTTGCTTTGAAAGATTCAACCAATTTAGTTGGAAGGTTTGATATAAAACCTACAGTGTCAGAAAAAAGAACTGTTTCAAGCGTTTTGAATTTAAAGTCAGCCCGCCTGGTAGTAGTATCCAATGTTGCAAACAATTTATCTTCAGCCTCAAGACCACCTTTAGTAAGCATATTAAATAATGAGGTTTTGCCAGCATTTGTATAACCAACCAAAGCCACTAATTTATTGCTACCTTTTTTTCTTGAGTACCTATTTAAATTTTTTTGATTGTGTTGTTTGTCTAATTTTTTTTTGAGTTGTTTAATTCGATTGCCAATCAATCTTCTGTCAGTCTCAAGCTGAGTTTCCCCTGGACCTCTTAAGCCAATTCCACCTTTTTGCCTTTCAAGATGACTCCACCCTCTGACTAATCGAGTTGATAAAAAACTCAGCTGAGCAAGTTCAACCTGAAGTTTCCCAATATCACTTTGAGCCCTGGCAGCAAAAATATCTAAGATCAGGCCTGTTCTATCAAGCACTCTTGCACATAATAATTTTTCTAAATTTCTTTCTTGAGAGGGAGAAAGTTCACAATCCAAAACTACCAACTTAATATTCTCTAATTCAACGATATTTTTAAGCTCATCAGCTTTTCCCTTGGTAAGAAAGTGGCTAGCAGACACAAAGTTTTGTTTTGAAAAAATATGATGCTCAACCGTCAGTCCAGATGATCTAGCAAGCTCAATAAATTCACTAGAGTTAAATTGTTCAAGATCATCTTGATTTGATCTTAGCAAATCAATTGAAACAATTATTGCTCTTTGATCGTCTGGGGGTAAAGTTTTTTCCAAATTTTGAAAGTTACATTATCTTTTGAAGACTTCTATTGTACGAAATTACAATGCAAAAACATACTTTAAGATTTGCAAATTTGGTTCGAGTTCTCCACAATCCATTCTTTTCATTAATAATAAAAAATATGAATGACTTATTTCCATATGTAGGTAAAACAGTGACAGTCACTAAAGACATGTGTGATTTTAATGGCCACATGAATGTTAATTATATTAAAGAGGTCTTTGAGCAAGCTTGGGAGTTTGCAAATGAAGAATTTGGTTTAAATGAAGAATATTTAGCAAGTGGTTTTTCAAGCTTTACTCTAGAAGACAACTATAGATTTCAAAAAGAATTTCTCTTGGGAGACAAGATTTTTCCTAGATTTAGATTATTTAATGTTAACGAAAAACTTTTTCATATGATTGGAGTTTTGTTTGATAAGGATGGGATAATTTCAGCGATGTATGAAACAGTTGAGGGCCATATCGACATGAAACAAAGAAAAATTGCGCCCATGGACCCACAAAGACTTGCAAAGGTTTTGGCAATCAAAGAAGCACACGATCTAACTGGTAAAGTTCCTTATGACATCAGACTCAAAATTAGAGATTTATGAACCATCGACAGGAGATCTTATGAATAAAAAATATGCATTAATTACAGGGGGAACTGCTGGAATAGGTCTTGATATTGCTAGAGAGCTTGCTAGGCAGGGACATAATATTCTTCTAACCGCAAGACGAGAAGAAAGACTCAAAGAAATATCTGCTTCCCTAATAGAAGAATTTAATATTGATTGTAATTATATTGCTGCAGATTTAGCTCAAGTTTCAGCACCAGAAATTATCTATAACTTTTGCTGTGAAAATGATTATGTAGTTGAAATATTGGTTAACAATGCTGGGTATAGCATTAATAAGAAGTTTCATGAAACTGATGAAGAAGAAGAAGAGAAATTTCTAAGAGTATTAGGTATAGCAGTTGTAGCTCTTACGAAAAAATTTATTCCAAGTATGCTCGAGCAAAAACATGGGAAAATTATGATGGTTTCCTCTCTTGCTTCCTTTGCACCTCCATCATCTGGGTGGGGCGCCCTTTATGGACCTGTCAAAACTTTTGTTAATAGATTTGGAGATGCAATAAATATTAATTATCGTTCAAAAGGAATCAGTGCTACAAATGTATGCCCCGGATTCACTGTGACCGAATTTCATACAGCTAGTGGAATGCAAGACGCTATGGACAAAGTACCAGCTTTTATGAAAAAGGATTCAAAGACGGTTGCTGTTGGAGCAGTTCAAGCCATGATGAAAGGAAGAAGTGTATGGGTGCCTGGAATATTAAATAAAATATTGGCATTTTTATGCAATATATTGCCCACAAGCATTGTTATTAAAATGAGCTCTAGCTTAGCTGGTGGTCGCTATGAATGAGGCCGTAAATATTTCAGAAAAAAGAATTCTACCTACATTTTTGCTTTTTATCGTATTGTCTTGGCCGCTTGGAGCGCATAGATTTTTTTTAAGGCGGTATGCATCTGCTATTCTATTTATTATCACAATTGGTGGTTGTGGTATTTGGTGGATAGTTGATTTTATTTTGATAGTGACTGGTTCCATGAAAGATGATCAAGGAAAATTAGTGAAGCTATGGGTAGATTAGGCTGGGTTTAAGATTGAGTCAGCCACAAAAGCATTATCTTTTCTCTCTTGTCCAAATGTAGAAACTGGTCCGTGACCTGAAATAAATAAAGTCTCCTCTCCGAGAGGCCAAAGTTTTTTAGTTATTGAGTCTAATAAATCTTGATGGTTACCTCTAGGTAGATCGGTTCTTCCAATTGATCCACGAAATAAAACATCACCAACGGCAGCTAGTTTTGATTCAGGGTGATAAAAAATAATATGTCCTGGTGTGTGCCCTGGACAAAAAATAACTTTAAGGGTTTCATGGCCTAGCTTTACCTCATCTCCATCCTCAAGCCATCTATCAGGAGTACAGTTCTGAGCTTGCATTCCAAACATTTTCCCTTGAGATTCCAGTGACTCAAGAAGAAATAAATCTTCTCGATGTGGCCCCTCAATTTCCAAGGACAGTATGTTTGCTAGTTCATTAGCCGCACCAGCATGATCAGCATGACCGTGAGTGAGGAAAATTTTTTCTGGAATTAAATCATTGTCTTTTGCAGCCCCTAAAAGAATATCTATGTCACCACCTGGATCAATAAAAGCGCATCTTTTTGATTCTTCGCAATATAAAATAGGTGCATTTTGTTGAAATGGTGTAACCGGATGAATTAAGGCTTTGATGAGAGACATTAGACCATTTTATAGAATTTCTACAGAAGAATGGATACTTTTATAGTTTTCATGATAGTTCGTAATTAATAGCTGAATAATTATGTATAAATAAATTGAATGATAGAATTAATAATGAAAACATAAGATATTAATTAATTTTTTTATTGAGGGAGAGGCATGAAAATACAATCACTAAGTTATCTGCTAATCGAAACAACGGATCTGCAGGAATGGGCCGATTATGCAAAAGATGTTGTTGGTTTAATGAAAAATGATTCTCTAAGCGATGAGAATAATCTTTTTCTTCGAATGGATGAAAAATCTTTCAGATTTCATGTGATGACTGGTGATTCAAAAAGGTATCTTGCTGCCGGTTTCTCATTATCAGATAAATCTGCATTTGAAGATGCTAAAAATGAATTGGAGAAAGCAAATATTGTTTTTGAAGACTTGGGTGATGAAATAGCAAAATTAAGATGTGTTGAGGAGTGTATTGGGCTAAATGATCCTGCAGGTAATAGACTGGAGTTATCTTATGGGAGCAAGGATTCATCTGAACCTTTTGTATCGACTCAGAATATTAAAGGGTTTATTACTAAAGGACTTGGTTTTGGTCATGTGGTTTTTGCTGCGCCTGACCTAGAGACTGCGCATAGATTTTATATAGATGTTTTAGGTTTTGGAGATTCTGATTATATGAATTTTCCAATGGGGCCAGCTCCAGATGCACCCGAAGTTAAATTAAACTTTATGCATTGCGATAACCCAAGACATCACACGGTTGCCTTGTATGAATCTCCAATTCCACCATCAGGACTCATACATACCATGGTAGAGGTGAATGACATTGATGAAGTTGGTTATGGCCTTGATAGAGCCATGCAAAATAATATTCATATATCTTCTTCCCTAGGCAGGCATTCTAATGACATGATGGTTTCATTTTACATGCAGACACCATCAGGTTTTGACTTAGAATTTGGTTACGATGGATGGCAGGTAGATTGGGATAACTTTGAAACTCAAAAGAGCAAGATTCCAAGTTTTTGGGGTCATGCTTTCTCACCACCAGAAAATTAGTAATGAATAAAATAGTTTCTTACAAAGACATAATCGATCAGATATCCGATGGAATGACCATTGGTATTGGGGGTTGGGGTGCACGTAGAAAACCTATGTCTTTAATTAGGGAGATTTGTCAATCAAATTTAAAAGATTTAACTATTGTTAGTTATGGCGGCCCTGATGTTGGGTTATTGTGCGCCCATAAAAAAGTTAAAAAATTAATTTTTGGCTTTGTTTCATTGGATATGATCCCTCTGGAAGCACATTTTCGACAAGCTCGTCAAAAAAATGAAATTGAAGTCATGGAACTAGACGAGGGAATGGTGCAATGGGGCTTGCGAGCAGCCGCCATGAACTTACCCTTTCTGCCAACTCGGGTTGGTCTAGGCACAGATGTTTTAACCCACAATCCTGAATTAAAATATGTGACCTCTCCATACAACGATGCTGAAAAACTTGTTGCAATGCCAGCACTCAAACTTGATGTTGCATTAATTCATGTCAATAAATCTGATGAAAAAGGCAATACTCAAATAGTTGGGCCTGACCCATTTTTTGATGAGCTCTTTGCAAGAGCTGCTAGCAAAACTTTTGTATCCGCTGAAGAGGTTGTATCCACTCAAGATTTAGGTGGTAAAGATGGTGCAATATTCAACAGATTTGAAAGAAGCCTTGTTACAGGAGTTTTGCATGCACCTTGCGGCGCCCATCCAACATCTTGTGCTCCAAACTATGGTTTTGATATTAAACATCTAAAAGAATATTCAGAAGCAGCTAAATCTTTTGATGAATACAGCTCTAAGTATTTGAATAAGAGCCATCAAGATTATATTGACTCTGTTGGAGGCTCTGAAGCAATTCTACAAATACCTTTACCACAATTTTAAAAATGTCAGAATCGATTACATTAGCAGAAATTTGTATTAGCGCATCTTCCAAGGCCTGGGAGGGTGAGGGAGAAATTCTTGCTACAGGCATTGGTTTGATACCAAGAATTGCAGCTGGTCTAGCTAAGCTTACACATAATCCAGACTTGATGATGACAGATGGGGAAACTTATCTAATTTCTAAGCCAGCACCTATGGGCAAAAGAGATATTTCTCACGATCAAGTTGAGGGCTATATGAGTTACAGTCGTGTATTTGAAAATCTTTGGGGTGGCAAAAGACATGCCATGGTCACCCCAACGCAAATAGATTCCTTTGGGCAAACGAATATTAGCGCTATTGGCGATTACGATTCTCCAAAAGTGCAGCTGCTTGGTGTAAGAGGTTTTCCAGGTAATTTTATTAATCATAAAAATTCTATTTTTATCCCCAATCATTCTGTAAAAACCTTTGTGAAAGGCAAGGTAGATATGATTTCCGGAATGGGTTACCAGAACAAAGAGCTATCAAATGGAAAGTTTGAAATTAAGCTTGTGGTAACTAATCTTGGTGTTTTTGATTTTAATGGAGAAGATAATAAACTTCAGCTACTTAGTTTGCATCCAGGTGTAAGTGTTGATGATGTTATTCAAAATACAGCTTTTGATGTAATTATTAACTCAGATACGGCCACACCAATGCCTTCGAATGAAGAACTTATTTGTATTCGAGAAGTCCTTGATCCTCAAGGGATTCGCAACTCAATTTTTGGAGAATAACAATATGCCTAGAAGCAAACCTACAATCACATACAAAAAGAAAGATGAAATTGCCGTCATTTCTATGAATAGGCCTGAATATAATAATGCGCAAAATGGCAAGATGACTTATGACCTAGATAAAGCTTTTAAAAGAGCAATAGACGATGATGAGATTAAGGTTATTGTGCTTAAAGGCAATGGCAAGCATTTTTCAGCAGGTCATGATATCGGCACACCTGGAAGAGATGTTGATGTTGAGTACGATCGAAAATCTATGTGGTACGACCACACCAATAAGCCTGGTGGGGAGTTTTGGTATGTCAGAGAACAAGAAGTTTATTTAAACATGTGTAGGCGCTGGAGAGATATGCCTAAACCAACGATTGCCATGGTGCATGGTGCTTGTGTTGCAGGTGGGTGCATGTTGGCGTGGGTATGTGATCTTATTATCGCATCTGAGGATGCTTTCTTTGCTGATCCAGTTGTGCGTATGGGAATTCCAGGAGTTGAATATTTTGCTCATCCATATGAGTTAAATCCAAGAATTGCAAAAGAATTTCTATTTCTTGGTGAAAGGATGTCTTCATCAAGAGCTTATGAGATGGGCATGGTTAATAAGGTTGTTCCAATTGAGAATCTTGAGTCAACCGTTATGGAGATGGCCAAAAAAATATCTGCAATGCCAAGACTGGGCTTAACTTTAACCAAACAAGCCATCAACCATGTAGAGGATCTTCAGGGTAAACGCAACGGCATGGAAGCTGCTTTCGCATGGCACCATTTTTCTCATGCGCATAATGATTTAACTACTGGTAATGTTTTATCAGGTTTTGATGCAAAGAAGATGGCCAAATCTCAACGTTCTAAAACTAAAAAAACTCCTTCAAAAAAAACACCAGTTAAAAAGCCTGCTGCCAAAAAGAATAAAAAATAGAAGAGAAAAATTATTAATAAATTAACTGACATTTTAGGTTGCGATTATCCCATTATTCAAACAGCAATGGGTTGGGTGGCTATGCCTCAATTAGTTGCCGCAACTTCAAATGCTGGAGCTTTTGGATTTTTAGCTTTAGCTACTGCTGGACCTCAGGAAGCAATTGAAATGATAGATGAAACAATGAGCTTGACGGATAAACCCTTTGGAGTAAATTTTCACATGTTCCAACCAGGGGCTGATGAGATCGTTCAAGCAGTTTTGGATAAAAAAATTAAAGCTGTTAGTTATTCAAGATCTCCAACGCCAGATTATATACAAGCCTTTAAACAGCAGGGAGTTATCTGTATACCAACTGTTGGTGCGCTTAAACATGCAATAAAAGCAGAGCAGCTAGGTGCTGATGCTCTTGTCATACAAGGCTCAGAGGGAGGCGGTCATACCGGATCAACACCCACAACCTTGTTGCTTAGTTCTGTTCTTGAGCATGTTGATATTCCAGTCGTCGCTGCAGGTGGGTTTAGAGATGGATCAGGTTTAGCTGCATCTCTTGCATGGGGCGCATGCGGCATAGCGATGGGAACTCGCTTTATGATGACTCGAGAAAGTCCTGTTCCAGGTGAAACAAAGAAAGCATATGTTTCAGCAGAGGTTGATGAAATCAAAATAACAAAAAAATTTGATGGCATGTCTCATCGCCTTATTTTCAACAAATACATAAAAAAAATAGATCGATCCAACCCCATTTCATTATTTTTAATGTCGGTTACTTCTGCCTGGAAATATAAGCAAATTACCAAAGCATCTTTTGGTGATCTCATTAAGTCTTTCTTTGCAATGCTTAAGGGAGATGATTTAACTATTTCACAATCAATTATGTCTGCGAATAGCCCAGCAATTATTCAAAAGGCAATGGTGGAAGGTTCTCCTCATGAAGGCGCTATGCCATCTGGTCAAGTTGCTGGAATCATTACTAATCTACCTTCATGCAAAGAGCTGATTGATCAAATCATGGGAGAATTTAATATCGCTGCTGAAAACTTTAAAAAGATTGAGGAGAAATCATGAGTGTTGAAACTTCCATAAGTAATAATGTTGCTGAAATTATTTTAGATTGCCCTCCCGTAAATGCATTAACTTCAACTGAATGGCTAGATTTAGCAATTAACATTGATAATCTTGCTCATAATAATGATGTTAGAGTTATTTTAATATCAGCTAGGGGTAAAGGTTTTTGTGCTGGTGCTGACATTAAAGAATTGCAAGAGGATCCAACAAAAATTACAGATGTTAATGATGGTTGTTGGAAAACAGCAAGAGCAATTCATGTTTCAAATGTTCCTGTAATATCAGCCTGTCATGGATTTATTCTTGGAGGAGGAATTTTACTTGCGGGAGCATCTGATATTGTTTTATCAACCGAGGATTCCTATTTTGGCTTACCTGAAATTGATAGAGGTGCGCTGGGTGGTGGAGCTCATCTAAGTAGGCTGTTTCCTCTTCAGGCAGTTAGAAAAATGATGTTTACTGGAAAGCCTATTTCTGCTCAAAGAGCTTATGAATACGGTTCGATTGAGTCGTTGCATCCAGACCTAGAATCTGTGCGTGAAGCGGCACTTGTTATTGCAAATGATATAGCCTCAAAAAGTCCTACAGCAATGAATTTAGCTAAAAAAGCATTGAATGAAATTGAGAATGGCAATGTCGATGAGCATTATAAGTCAGAGCAAACCTTTACTCTTGAGCTATATAAATCTAGGGATTCTCAAGAAGCTCGAGATGCATTTGTTGAAAAAAGAGACGCAGATTTTAAAGATGAAAATTAATTTTACAAAGGAACAAAACCTATTTAGAGACGAGGTGCGCACTTGGTTAGAGAGCAATGTTCCCGAGACACCACTTTTATCATTGGATACTAAAGAAGGTTTTGAGCAACATAGAGAGTGGGAAAAGACATTAAATCAAGGAAATTGGTCAATGGTTACTTGGCCCAAAGAGTATGGAGGAAGGGGCCTAGACCTAATTCAATGGTTAATATTTGAAGAGGAGTATTATCGAGCCGAAGCTCCTACAAGAGTGAATCAAAATGGAGTTTTTTTACTTGGTCCAACTTTGATGGAATTTGGAACTCATGAGCAGAAATCTAAATTTTTAAACGCCATGGCTACTGGTGATCATATATGGGCACAAGGTTGGTCTGAGCCGGGTGCTGGAAGTGATATGGCTGCTATCAGAACAACAGCAGTGCTAGAAGGCGATCATTACAAAATCAATGGGCAAAAAACTTGGTCTTCAAGAGCAGCATATGCTGACTGGACCTTTGGCTTATTCAGAACAGATTTAGACTCCGAAAGACACAGAGGTTTATCTTTTATACTAGTGCCTTTGGATTTGCCTGGCATTACTGTAAGACCCATACCTCAATTGGATGGCGAACCAGGTTTTGCTGAAATATATTTTGATGATGTAAAAGTTCCTGTAGAAAATCTGATTGGTGGTGATGGTGAGGGCTGGAAGATTGCAATGGCAACAGCAGGATTTGAGAGAGGTCTAATGCTAAGAAGTCCAGCGCGTTTTCAACAAACAGCCGCAAAATTATTAGAGCTTTATCTTGCAAAGCAAGACCATTGCTCTCCAATGATTCAGGCTAAGGTTGTTGAGGCTTGGGCTCAATCAGAGTCATATGCTTTAAGCATCTATCATACTGCATCAAAAATGCTTGATGGAGGCTCCATTGGCTCAGAATCTAGTTTAGGCAAGATTTTCTGGTCCGAACTTGATCACATGATGCATCAAACAGCATTGAAAATCTTGGGAGCTAGCGCAGAATTATCTCAAGAATCTAAAAATGATGCTGCTAAATGGATCAAGGGCTTCATGTTTTCTTATGCAGGACCAATTTATGCTGGCACCAATGAAATTCAAAAAAATATAATTGCTGAAAGATTACTAGGGCTTCCTAGGTAGAAAAATGAACTTTATTTTTACAGAAGAGCAAATCCAATTTAAAGATGCCATCAAAGCTTTTTTATCTGAAGAATGTACTCCCTCTTCAATCAGAGATGGCTGGCAAGCGAATAGTTCTTTTAATCTAGACCGATGGAAAAATTTGATTGAGCTAGGAGTCTTGAACTCCAATCTTCCTCAAGACAAAGGTGGTTTAGGTATGGATCAAGTCACATTAGCTTTGATGGTTGAAGAGATGGGTTATGCTGGATTACCTGAACCAGTGGCAGAGCAAACTTTTTTAGTAAACGATGTAATTCCTTTCCTGCCTAAAAATATTACTGAAGCTATTGAGAGTAATTACAATGATGGCACTCAATACATAGCTCTTGCGCATCCTTTAGCTCCGAATCCACTGTTTTTAAATAACTCAGCCGGACTTATTCTGCTTGATAATTCTGAATGCAAGTTCATTGCAAAAGATGATATGGATTTTGAAATCATGTCCTCTAATGATCCTTCTAGAGAGCTCTTCAAGATAAATTCTATTAATAATGCCATTTGTGCATCTGAAAATTTTGATGAGATTAATTCTGCCATTTCAGCAAGAGGAGCATTAATGACAGCAGCTTTGTTGATTGGATTGGCCCAAAAAATGATAGATTTAAGCTCAGTTTATGTTTTAGATAGAACTCAATTTGGAAAACCCATCGGATCCTTTCAGGCTGTTAAACATATGTTAGCTGATGTGGCAGTTAAAATTGAGTTTGCAAAACCTGCTGTTTATAGAGCAGCTTATTCTTTGTCTGAAAATAATCCAAAATCCGCTTTACATTGCGCTCACGCAAAATTGATGTGTTCCCAAGCTGCTGAACTTGCATGTAAAAATAGTATTCAGGCTCATGGAGCAATGGGCTATACCTGGGAGATGGATCTTCATATATATATGAGAAAAGCCTGGTCGATGATGGCTTGTTGGGGCAATGAAGACAGGCAACAAGAGTTAATTTATAAGACACTGTCTTCCACCAGTGAAGAGCTTGGTGTTTTATATACATTTTAGGGGGATAAGGTATGCAAGATGCATTCATAGTTAGCGCGCTGAGAACACCAATAGGCAGGAAGAAAGGCACTTTATCAAATATGCATCCTGCTGATTTAGGGGCTGTAGTTCTTTCTGCAACCTTTGATCAAGTAGATTTAGATCCAGGATTAGTTGAGGATGTAATTTTTGGTTGCGTTGATACAGTTGGACCTCAAGCTGGTGACATAGCAAGGACCTGTTGGTTGGCTGCAGGTCTTCCTGAGCATGTTCCAGGAACAACCGTTGACCGTCAATGTGGTTCATCTCAACAAGCTGTTCATTTTGCTGCTCAAGCTATTATGTCTGGTACCTCAGATGTAGTTATTGCTGGAGGCGTTCAAAACATGAATTTGATTCCTATATCTTATGCAATGATTGCTGGGCAAGCGCTAGGTTTTGCAGACCCATTTTCTGGATCAAAAGGCTGGGTCAAGCGCTATGGTAATAAAGAGGTAAGTCAGTTTAATTCAGCACAGATGATTGCAGAAAAATGGAATATATCCAGATTAGAGATGGAAAACTATGCATACCAAAGCCACCAAAAAGCCATGAGTGCTATTGAAAAAGGCTTGTTTAAAGATGAAATTGTTTCAGTTGAAGGTTTTAATACCGATGAGACTCCAAGAGCAGAAACTTCATTGGAAAAAATGGCTTCCTTGAATCCATTGATTGAGGGCCATGATATTACAGCCGCTATTTCTTCGCAAAATGCAGATGCATCTTCAGCTATTTTGATTGTTTCAGAAAAAATTCTTAAAGAGCATAACCTTACTCCCTTAGCAAGAATAGCGCATATAAGTGTTAGAGCCGATGACCCAATCTGGATGCTTACCGCGCCTATGCCTGCAACAGAATATGCAGTCAAAAAGTCAGGCATCCAATTACATGAAATTGGTTTGGTTGAGATAAATGAAGCGTTTGCATCTGTTGCTATGGCTTGGCAGAAAGAAATGGAGTACCCAATGGATCAAATTAATATAAGCGGGGGAGCAATTGCTCTTGGCCATCCACTTGGAGCAACCGGCGCCCGATTGATGACTACCATGGTTCATAATATGAAAAGAAATAATATTAAATATGGTTTGCAAACAATGTGTGAAGGCGGAGGCCAGGCAAACGTTACAATTTTAGAGAATTGCTCATGAACAATTTAATGAATCCAAAATATCCTGAGGGAAGAAATCTTTTTCAAGATAAGAATATCTTAATAACTGCTGCTGCTGGGTCTGGAATTGGTTTTTCAACTGCAAAGCGATTTCTTGAGGAGGGAGCCAATATTTTTATTTCTGATGTTCACCAGGGAAGATTAGATGATGCAATAGAAAGTTTACGAAAATTGAAGATGGGTGAAGTTCAGGGTTGTCTTTGTAATGTCACGAGTGATGAAGAAATTGAAGCAATGTTCAAAGAGGCTATTGCTTGCTATTCATCTTTAAATGGAGTGATTAATAACGCTGGGCTTGGGGGAGAGTCCTTGTTAGAAAATATGACCAACGATGCTTGGGATCTAGTAATGGACGTTACCCTTAATGGTGCGATGAAAATTATGAGAGCTGCCATTCCAGTGCTTAAAGACACACAAGGCGTAATTGTTAACAATGCATCTGTATTAGGCTGGAGAGCGCAAGCAGGTCAATCTCACTATGCTGCCGCAAAGGCTGGAGTAATGGCTTTAACAAGGTGTGTTGCATTAGAAACCGTAGATCATGGAATTAGAATAAATGCAGTAGCTCCGAGCCTTGCAATGAATCCACATCTGTCCAAGACTAGCTCAGATGAATTGATAGCTGAATTAGAATCTAAAGAAGCTTTTGGAAGAGGGGCTGAACCTTGGGAAATAGCAAACATTATTTTGTTCCTAGCATCAGACCTCTCTTCATATATGACTGGTGAGGTAATATCTGCATCATCTCAAAGGGCATAGATGGAAAAGCTAGCCTATCAACTTTGGAAAAAAGATGATGACAGTCTAGAAAATTTTAAACAATTACTTCTTCAAAACCTTAGTAAAGATATTAGCGAGCTAGTTTCAGAGTTACAAATTAATATCGCTGATGCTGATGTTGAACCGGCAAATACTCTAGCTCAATCAAATTACCCACCCTCACCAAATGCGGTCATTTTCATCAAAGTTAAGAGTTATTTTTATATGGATTCGCTTGCAAGTCATCTAAAAAAAATTTCAAAAAAAATTCAAGGCTTTGTGGTGAGTGAGTCAATAATTTTAGATGATTTGGACAAAAGTCCCTTGGGTCTTAGAGCTGAGGGGTTTTCGCAAGTAGTTTTTTTAGAGAAACCAGAAACTATGTCTGCATTTGATTGGTTTGATCACTGGACTAATCATCACACAAAAATTGCTATTGAAACCCAATCTAATTTTATTTACGTTCAAAATACAGTTGTTAGATCTTTGCAGCTAACCTCTCCAACTTTTATTGCTATTATTGAGGAGTGTTTTCCATCGTCTGCTATGACAGATCCAGCGGTTTTCTATGCAGCAGAGAATGATCCAGAGCTCCTTGCTAAACATACAAAGATAATGATGGATAGTTGTGAGAAATTTATTGATTTTAATAAGATCGAGGTAATTCCTACAAGTAGGTATAGAATAATTTAACTAAATTAAAAATTTAAAAGAGGGGAAAGTATGAGTGAATTAAAAGTTGCATTGGTCACTGGAGCTGCAAGTGGCATGGGTAGAATCTCTTCTAAAAGATTGGCTGCTGATGGTGTGCACGTTGCAGCTGTAGATGTGAATGAAAAAGGATTAAGTGAGCTAAAGCAAGAATCAAACAATATCTCTACTTTTCCATGTGATTTATCTGATTCAAATGCAGTTAAATCTATGGTTCAGCAAGTTCAATCAGAAGTCGGTTCGATTGATAGGGTGACAAATGCAGGCGCCATAATGCCTTTGGGTAGGGTGGCTGATTTATCAGCTGAGTCGATCAATCAATTAATGAGAATCAACTATGAGGGCACGGTCAATATTGTGGCTAATGTCTTGCCACAAATGATCGAGAGAGATTCAGGGCAAATAATTTTATTTGGCTCAATTGCTGGAACATGTCCGGTTGAACATATGTCTGCATACAGCGCCTCAAAAGCAGCAGTGAATATGTATGGAGAAATCTTGGCTAAGGAACTTGAAGATACAAACATACGAGTGATGCTGGTCTGTCCCGCCATAACTGATACTCCTTTGATGAGGTTTGTAGATGAGACTGACGCACCTCAATCTATCAAAAAATCTGTGATGGGTGGAAAATTAAACAATCCCGAGGATGTGGTTAGTGCTATCGAGAGAGATATTTTAACTGATAAGGTAATCTGCTATCCGACGCCTGATGCATTGTATGCTACAAGGATCAGAAGGTTTTTTCCAAATTATTGGTGGAAATTAGTTGAAAAAAATTCATAATGAAATAGACCATGGAATATATTGATAAACTCCCACCAGATAATAGAGATCTTTCTATGTTTCCAGGTCAATACGGATGGCCCTTTCTTGGTAAAACTGTTGAGCTTGTAAAAGATACATTGGCAATGTGCAACAAACATTATGATAAGTACGGTCCTGTTTCCAGGCTTGATATGGTACGCAATCAAAGAGTGTTGATGTGTCTTGGACCAGAATTTAATGAAGCCGCTTTATTCGATCCTCAAGGTAATTTCAGCGTAGCTGGTGGCTATGCGAGTTCATTGGGCACACTATATCCAGAAGGCATGTTGCTAAGGGATGACAAAAAACATAAAAAGACAAGAAGAGCATCCCAACCAGCATTTAAGACAGATGCTCTTAAGTCATATGTTGATATGTTAATTCCTATTCAAGAGCGCCGTATTCAAGCACTTCCCATCGATGAGGAATTTGTATTCTATGACAATATTCAAGAAACATTAATGGATGTCGCTGCAAGAGTGTTCATAGGCTTAGATGAAAAAAGTCCAGAAGCACAAAGATTGAGTTACCTTTTTTCAACAATTAATGAGGGCTTGGTAACTCCCTTGCCCTATGATCTGCCATTTTTAAAATTTAGAAAATCTATGCAGGCTCGCGAAGAGCTTAGAGAGTTTTTTATTTCAAATATCCCTAAAAGAAGGGGCTCTGATGCTCAAGATATGTTTACAAGATATTGCAATGCTCAAGATGAGGATGGTGAGTATCTAGAAGATGTCGATATTGATGGGCATATGGCATTTTTGTTATTTGCAGCATTTGATACCACAACAAGCGCACTGACAAATATTCTTTATTACCTGGGTAAAAATCCTCATTGGCAAGAAAAAGTTCGGGATGAAATTTTTAGTGTGAGCAATGAAATGCCTACATTTGAAGACATGGCAGAGATGACTATGACCGAATATGTTTTTCAAGAGACGTTGAGATTCTATCCATCAGTTATGATTTTAAATAGGCGCACTACCAGAGATGTAAATGTTGCCGGATATGACATACCTGCAAATACTGTTGTTATGCTTAGCCCGCCATTTACTCACCGTATGGAAGAATGGTGGTCAAACCCTTTAGAGTTTGATCCTATGAGATTTTCTCCAGAAAGAGCCGAACATAAAAAACATGGTTTTAGCTATGTGCCATTTGGTGGCGGTGCGCATAAATGCATTGGTATGCATTTTGCAATGATGAATGCAAAGCTTTATTTATTTAGATTGCTTAAAAATTATAAAGTGAATCTTAGATCTAATTACGATCCTGCATTCATGCATGTGCATCTGCCAAGGCCCATTGATGGCTTGCCATTAACTTTAACTAGGATTTAGTTCGATGATTCCACATGGCTCCTATTTAGAAGTCGAGAATGACTTTAATTTTCATTATTATGACGAGGGAGATGGGGATGTTGTGGTTTTATTGCATGGCAGTGGAACTGGTGCATCCGGGCATACAAATTTTAAAAATAATTTTATAGCTTTGAAAGAAGCAGGATATAGAGTAATTTTGCCTGACCTTCCTGGGTATGGTTTCTCAAGCAAGCCAGAGGATGAAACCTATTCACTGGAATATTTTAATACCAAAATACTCCAGCTCCTTGATGCACTAAAAGTTGAATCATTCTCGTTAATTGGAAATAGTTTAGGGGGGGCACTGGCCTTAGGTCTTGCTTTGAGTCATCCCAAAAGAGTAGAGAAATTAATTCTTATGGCTCCTGGCGGCGTTGAAGATCAAGATACTTATAACAAAATGCCTGGTATTCAAAAACTTCTATCTGATTTTCTAGGCGGGGAGATGACTCAAGAAAAAATAGAGGGCTTGCTTTCGCTGTTTCCATATGACTCTTCAATTATTTCTGATGAAATGGTGTCAGATAGAATGGAGATACTTCCATTGATGAATTCGCAAGTCTTAGCATCAATGACAATTCCAAATATGGAAAAAGATCTCTCTAAAATCCAACATCCCATCCTTGCTTTTTGGGGCATCAATGATCTATTTATTCCTGTATCAGGCTCTATGAAGATTGGTGAAAAATGTCCAAATGCTCAGATCATGCTTTTTAGCCAGTGTGGACATTGGGTTATGATTGAGAAAGAGCAAATTTTTAATGAGGCCTGCATTAATTTCTTATCAGCTTAAATATGAATTTAAACACTATAAATGATATAGCTTCAGAGCTATTTTTGGCTTTAAAAAACCAAGAAACAGTTCAGCCACTCTCTGACAAATATGTTGAGATAGATATTAATGATGCTTATCAAATTTCTCGAAAGTTTCTTTCATTACGAGAAGACCAAGGTGAAAAGGTTATTGGAAAGAAAATTGGCGTTACAAGTCCAGTTGTTCAAGAAATGCTTGGGGTCAACCAACCAGATTTTGGTTTTTTAACAGACAATATGCAAGTTAAAAATAAATCCAATTTCTCAATAAAAGATTCTTTGATTCAACCTAGAGCAGAAGCTGAAATTGCTTTTATTTTAAAAGAAGATATTCAAGGACCTGGAATTACAAAGGAAGATGTCATTTTAGCAACTGACAAAATTATGCCATGTTTTGAAATTGTTGACTCACGAATTGATGATTGGAAAATTAAAATTCAAGATACTATCGCTGATAATGCATCATGTGGAATCTTCGTTTTAGGTGAAGGATCATCTTCTCCTGAAAAGTTTCCAATGGATGAGTTGGAGGTAATTGTTCATAAGAATGGAGAATTTTTGTCATCAGGCTTTGGTTCTGCGGTTCAAGGTCATCCAGCAGAAGCAGTTGCATGGCTTGCAAATACTTTGGGTGAGTATGACATCCCGTTGCTCAAAGGTGAGTTTATTTTATCTGGATCTTTAGTTCCTCTTGAGCCTGCAATAGCTGGGGATAGTTTTTCATTAGAACTCAAGGGTGTTGGAACCTGTGAAATTAATTTTATCTAATTATGAGTAAAGTCAAATGTGCAATTATTGGATCTGGAAATATAGGCACGGATCTGATGTTAAAAATTATCAAAACCTCTCAATCATTATCTCTAAATGGAGTAATAGGAATTGACCCTGAGTCTGAAGGCCTAGCAATGGCAAAATCTCAAAATATTGCGATTTCATCAACAGGCTTGGAGGGCTTTATGGAAATGGATGAATACCAAGAAACTGAAATATTTTTTGATGCAACATCTGCTGGTGCTCATAAGAATCATCACGACTTAATTATCAATGATGGCAAGCAGATGATAGACCTTACCCCAGCAGCAATAGGCCCATATTGCGTCCCAGTTGTTAATTTAACTGAACATTTAAAAGAAAAGAATGTAAATATGGTGACCTGTGGAGGCCAAGCCACCATCCCAATGGTTGCAGCGGTTAATCAAGTTTCTAGTGTGAAATATGCTGAGATAGTTGCATCTGTTTCTTCAAAGTCTGCTGGGCCAGGAACGAGGGCGAACATCGATGAATTTACTCAAACAACTAAGCTAGGGCTTGAAAAAGTTGGAGGAGCAGACAGAGCCAAGGCAATCATAGTGCTTAATCCTGCTGAACCCCCTCTATTAATGAGAAATACTGTTTTTACTTTGTGTGATCCTGTTGATCAACAGTTAGTTAAAGATAGCATTGAGGCAATGGTAGAACGTGTTCAGTCTTACGTACCAGGATATCGATTAAAGCAAGAAGTTCAATTTGAAAGATTTGGTTCTAATAATCCATGCCTTATTCCTGGCTATGGTGAGTTTGAGGGATTGAAAGCATCCATTTTCCTAGAAGTTGAGGGTGCTGGGCACTATTTGCCAACCTATGCAGGAAATTTAGATATTATGACTTCCGCTGCTATGGGAACCGCACAGGAATTAATCAAACTTAACTCATGAGTAAGCTTTATATACAAGATGTCACGCTAAGAGATGGTATGCACGCAATCAGACATCAATATGGTTTAGATCATGTAATTGAGATTGCAAAAGCATTAGATGAGGCTAAAGTTGATGCCATTGAGGTAGCTCATGGAGATGGTTTGTCTGGATCTTCTTTTAATTATGGTTTTGGAGCTCATACAGATAAAGAATGGATTGGAGCAGTTGCTGAGAAATTAAATCATGCAAAACTTACAACTCTTATTTTGCCTGGAATTGCAATTAAAGAGGATCTTAAGTGGGCATGGGATCTTGGGGTTAGATCGGTCAGAGTTGCAACTCACTGCACCGAGGCAGATGTTTCTAAGCAGCACATAGAGTTTGCAAGAGAATTAGGCATGGATACCATTGGTTTTTTGATGATGTCACATATGACCTCACCATCAAACCTAGCTGAGCAAGCAAAATTAATGGAGTCCTATGGAGCTGAATGTGTATATGTTGTTGATTCGGGCGGCGCATTGAGCATGGAAGATGTAGCAGATAGATTTAAAGCTTTTAAAGATACCTTAGATTCTAAAACTCAAACAGGCATGCATGCCCATCATAATTTATCTTTAGGAGTTGCTAATTCAATTATTGCTGTTGAAAATGGAGCAAATAGAGTTGATGCAAGTCTTGCTGGGATGGGTGCCGGAGCAGGGAATGCCCCTCTTGAAGTTTTTATTGCTGCAATTGATAGGTTGGGGTGGGAGCATGGAACAGATCTCTTTAAATTAATGGATGCTGCTGAAGAGCTTGTTCGCCCATTGCAGGATAGGCCCGTTAGAGTAGATAGAGAAACTTTAACATTGGGTTATGCTGGGGTTTATTCATCCTTTTTAAGGCATGCTGAATCAGCTGCTGAAACTTATGATCTTGATACAAGAGAAATTCTTGTTGAGCTAGGAAAGAGAAAGATGGTGGGCGGTCAAGAAGATATGATTGTCGATGTAGCCTTAGATTTATTGAAAAAGAAATCTCAATCATGAAAATTGGCATGACCCTCCCGGTCATGGAACCTGATTTATCCAGGCAAGACCTAGAAGATTGGACCTTGCGAGTAGACGCTGGCCCATGGTCGCATATTGCTTTAGGAGAAAGAATTTTATTTCCCAACCCTGAATTCATCTCTACTTTAAGTGCAGTAGCTGCATGGACCAAGCGTGTGGAGATCATTGCAACCATATCTGTTTTGACAATGCATAACCCAATATTGAGCGCTAAACAGTTTGCAACAATTGATATGATCTCAGAGGGTAGGTTTACCCTTGGTGTAGGGGTTGGGGGCAGAGAAGAAGACTATAATGCTATTGGTTCCACATGGTCTGATAGAAGGTGGGCTACACTTTCTGATCGTGTTAAAACCATGCAATCAGTTTGGTCAAAGGAATATCATCCTAGTTTAGGGCCAACACCCTTTTCTATGAATGGACCTCAAATATTGGCAGGCGCAGTAGGTCCTAAGGCCATGGAAATGTCAGCTGATTTTGCAGATGGCTTGGCTGGATTTTCATTTAATGCAGATATTGAAGAAATTAAAGATTCATTTAATCGAGTGCAAAAAGCATTTGAGGAAAAAAATAAATCTCCTAGATTGGTCACCAGTTTCTGGTTTGGGCTAGGTAAATCTGCTCGATCAGACATTCAAATCCACCTTGAACGGTATTTAAGTTGGATGGGTGATGATCTTGCAAGAGATTTAGCAAAAACAGCAGGTTTTTCAGGTAGTCAAAGTGATTTGAACGATTTTCTCTTATTGGTCAAAGCTGCTGGCGCAACAGATGTAATTTTGGTGCCTACATCAAAAAACATTGAACAACTAATCTTGGCAGAAGAGGTGATTGCTGGATTTGGCTAAAAAATAATTATTTTTATAAAAATTGACAAATTAAATCCATCTGTTACTCGTTGATTATTTAATGTATTTATATAATAGTTATTACTAGTTTTATAAATATAGGGAGAATATTTTGACCGATCAAGAGCTAATAGCACCTGAGCTTCCAGAGCAAAAAGATCCTTCGACTAGTAGTTTAGAGCCTGGTTGGTACAAGGTTGCAAATAGCGATGATATTGCTTCAAAGTCAGCAGTTCAAATTGATGACTTCCCAACTCAAATCGTGGTTTGGAGAGGAGAAGATACAGTTTTAAGAGCTTTAGATTTGTATTGCAAGCATATGGGAGCTTCTTTAGCTTGTGGTGAGGTTGATGAAAACAGTATTAGATGCCCATTCCATGCTTGGCGCTGGGCAGGAAACGGGCAATGCGATCAAATTCCCTACGCAAAAAAAATTCCTACCAAGGCTGTAACGCGCTCATGGGAAGTAAGTGAAGATGGTGGATTGGTATATGTTTGGTTTGATAAAGATCAAAATCCAGCAGATCCAGACGGAAAAAAGTTTAATTAAAGATAGGAGATAGCAATGAGTGATTTACCAGATAGGTTTCCAAGAGGGTGGTTTGTTTTAGGTCATCAAAGAGATTTTCCCATTGGAGAAACAAAAATAATTTTTGGGTTCAATAATAAAATATCAATTTCAAGAAATGAGGATAGATCTGTATCGGTGGATGTTGGAGGAGATTCCTCATGGCCAGTATTGGAATTAAATCAAATGGTTATGGTATGGCATGATGTTGAGAAGAAAGCTCCTGATTTCACTCCTGATAAAATAGAAGAATGTTATTCAGATGATTGGTCAGACTATGGTATGGCAAGTTTCTTGGTCAAGAATAATTGTCGAGAGCTGATTGATAACATGGCTGATAAAGGTCATTTTGGTCCGGTTCATCAAGCTCCATTTGAGGGGTTTTGGAATGAGGCCAAAGATCATACTTACACACAAGAAATGACAGCAGATAGCCCTATCTTAGGAAGAGACTTATTTTCTCAAGCAAGATATGAAGGACCTGCATACATGACGACTTACATGAGTGCTGTTCATGATGGAGCAAAGGTTGAGAGCAGGCTTTTGGTGAGCCACATACCCTTAACGCTAACTTCTTTTGTAATTAATTTTGGAGTGATGGTAAAAAAAGTACCTGGTATGTCTGCTGAAGATGAGGCTGCCTTTATCCAAGGTTATGTTGATGCTAATAATTTTGCTTTTGGTCAAGACGTAGCCATTTGGGAGAATAAGATCTATATTCCTGATCCAGTAGTTTGTGATGGAGATGGACCTTTGCATAAGCTCAGAAAATGGTACGGACAATTCTTGGTTAATAGAGTTGATATTCCTCCTGGCTTAGATTTGGAAAAAAGAGAATTTTAATCTCTCAACTAATTTATTAATAAGTGAAGCTCTCACTCGACGACCTTGATCATAAGATTCTGCAAATTCTTGAAGAAGATGGACGTGCACCAGCAAAATTTATTGCAGAGAAACTATCTGTAAATGAAGTAACCGTTAGCAAACGACTTACAAAAATTATTGACGGCGGTTTTTGCAAAATTATTGCAATCGCTGATTTTGAAAAATGTGGTTATGATTACTTACTCCCAATCGGCATAAGAGTTCAGGGTGATAAGTTGGAGGAGGTTGCAGAGATTCTTTCTCAGCAAAAAGAAGTATTTAGTGTAAATGTTGTTAGTGGAATTCAGGATATTGAAATTCTGTGTGCTACGCAAAGCTTAAATGAGACAAAACTATTTTTAGATGAAACCTTGCCATCTATTGTTGGAATTAAAAGCATTGCTCCTGCAATTGCATCAAATGTATACAAATTTGAAACAGATTGGACTCCTTTTGCAAATGAAGCTTGATCAAACTGATAAAAAAATTATTCAATTGCTCGGTGCTGATGCAAGAATGTCAAACAATCAAATGGCTAAGGTCATTGGCGTAACCGAAGGTACAGTTCGTAATAGAATCCAAAAACTTATTAAAAATAAAGTTATTAAAATCTCCGTTATAAATAATATAAATCGCATGGAGAATCCATCACTTGCTTTCGTGGGATTAGATGTTGAAACTCGGGCAAAAGACTCTGTTGCCAAAGCTCTTTCAAAAATGAAGGAGGTAAGGTTCGTTTCAACTCTGTTGGGCCGTCATGATCTTATGGTCTTCATTCTTGCTGAAGATGTAACTAAGCTTTCTAAAGTTTTATATGAAGAAATTTCTTCTTTGCCTGGTGTAAGATTTTCAGAATCATCTATTGGATTAAAGTATTACAAATATGATTATCGATGGGCCAGGATATTAGATTGAAGACATTAAATACATTCACTATTCCTGCGCTAATTAAATTTCAGGCTGAGAATTTTTCTGCAAAGCCTGCCCTAATTTCTGATAATGAGACATTATCTTTTGCAGATCTAGATAATCTATCAACCAATATTGCTACCCATTTGATAAATCTTGGGATCTTGCAGGGTGATAGGGTAGCGATCTGGGCACCTAACATGAATGAATGGGTGCTAGCAGCTATCGCTATTCATAAAGCTGGAGGAGTTTTAGTTCCAATTAACACGCGAATGAAAGGCAAAGAAGCTGCCTATATTTTGAATAATTCTGAGGCTAAAATATTATTCAGTGTCAAAACTTTTCTTGGTATAGATTACTTCAAGTTACTTGAAAAAGAGGACTTGCCCCATCTAGAACATCAAATTGCACTTGATGAAGATAAGGCCGAAGACTCTAATCTAGCTTTTTCATATTTAAAAGAACAAACCTTGAATCTTGAAATGCCTGAAGTCAGTGAAACAGACATGGCTGATATTATTTTTACTTCTGGAACTACCGGTAAGCCTAAAGGAGTAATTTCTTCTCATTTACAAAACATCAAAGTATTTGATTATTGGTCAACATACATTGGCTTAACTGAAAATGATCGCTATTTAATTGTAAATCCATTTTTTCATACCTTTGGCTATAAGGCTGGATGGCTTGCTGCTGTAATGAAGGGTGCAACAGCATATCCATGCCCAGTATTTGATGCAGATAAAATCATTGAGACGATCAATGAGCAAAAAATATCAATGCTACCAGGCCCGCCAACTCTTTATCAGTCAATTCTCACGAGCAAATTAATAAACACCCTGAACATTTCTTCTCTGAGATTAGGGGTAACTGGAGCAGCATCTATTCCAGTTCAGCTAATCAAAGATATGAAAGAAAAATTAGGCTTTGAGACTGTAATTACGGCATATGGGCTTACAGAAAGCACGGGCGTTGTAACCATGTGCACACCCAATGATGACTATGAGACCATTGCTACAACCTCGGGTTGTGCTATTGCAGATGTAGAAGTTAAATGTGTGAATCAGGATGGGGAAGAGGTTGGGATAGATGAGCCTGGAGAGATATTGGTAAGAGGTTATAACATTACTCAAGGTTATTTTAATAATCCAGAGGCCACTCAAGAGGCGATAGATAGAGATGGTTGGTTACACACTGGCGATATTGGAATGCTCGATGCTAATGGCTATATAAAAATAACCGATAGAAGCAAGGACATGTTTATTGTGGGTGGATTTAATGCATATCCTGCGGAGATAGAAAATATTCTTTGCGATCATCCCGCAATCTCTCAAGCAGCTGTAGTTGGTATTGAGGATGAAAGGATGGGTGAGGTTGCCAAAGCTTTTATCATCCTGAAACCCGATCAAGATTTAGATGCTGATTCTCTGCTCCAATGGTCCAAAGATAATATGGCTAACTATAAGGTTCCAAGAGAGGTGGAGTTTGTGAGAGAATTACCCACAAATGCTGCTGGAAAAATAATGAAATACCTTTTAAAGGATGAATCATGAGAATTGTTATTTCCAAAGACAATGACAAGTTATATAGATCTAAGTTACTTTCCTTTGATCCTTCAATGGAAATTATTGCACTTCACCCTCTAGACTCTAATGATCCAGACTGGGAGACGATCCCAGAATCAGATGCTTTATTTATGTGTTATCAGTTTTTATTTGCGGCTAGAGATAATCCAAAAATTCATGATGCTTTATTAAGTTTAGCCAAACGAATGAAATTTCTTCAAAGTGGCTTTGCTGGAATGGATGCACCAATACTCCAAGATGTTTTGAAAATAGAAAATGTTCACATTGCTAATGCAAGCAGTGTTTATGCAATTCCAATTGCCCATTATGTTTTCTCACAAATCCTAAGATGGAACAAGAGAATCGATCATCACATTGAATATCAGCAATCTAAAAACTGGGCTCCAATAGCAGGAGATGGCGAGCTTACTAATAAAACTCTAGTCATTCTTGGTTATGGGGGCATTGGCAGCCAAGTGGCAAAGATAGGCAAAGCTTTTGGAATGAGGGTAACTGGGATAAGACGCAATCCTCAAGATGATGAGCATGCTGATGAAGTGTTGGGACTGGATCGGTTTGAAGAATTGCTTCCTCTAACTGATTACTTAGTACTTTCATTGCCAGATAGCTCTCAAACAAGAGATATTATCAATGCAGATATCCTAGAAAAACTTAATAGCTCTGCCATGATAATTAATGTGGGTCGGGGCACTGCAATTAATGAGGATGATCTTACCCACGCATTGAATGATGGAAAAATTGCTGCTGCAGCATTAGATACCACTAAGGTTGAACCTCTTGATGCTAACTCTTCACTTTGGACGGCTAAGAATTGTTTTATTTCAGCCCATGATTCAGCCCACTCTCTGTTATCTTTAGAGCGAGCATTTGAGTTATTTTTTCAAAATATTAAGAATATTCAAAATGGCCAACCAATAAAAAACCTTTACTCAGAGTGAAGGGAATATTTTGGATGAAATATGGTATTTCTAACAAACTACCAGCAACTATTGAGTGGGAATAGTTGCAAATAGCACTAACCCTTTTCTAAATTATCTTCGCTCTGGTGGAAGAGGGGTATTAAGAAAAGTGAAAAAGTAATGGACTAAAACAAGAATAGCTATATCTTCAGTGCTAACTAAAAGCCTGCTAAGTCCCAAGCCACCCACAAAAGCAACAACACAATTTATAAACTTCCAGCGCAGTGTCACATAATGAATGTACGCGAAAAGAAAGTTACTAAATAATACTGTAGATATCATGCCAAATGTGCCGCTCAACAGCATAGGTAACATCATCCTGAAAGCAATTTCTTCAACTACAGAAATAAACAGTAGGTATGTTAACCAAGCTAAATGAATCCGTTCAATTTTATGCCCTCTCTTTAAATAGAAGAAAATAAAAAACAACGATATAGCAGTTAGGATAAAAAAATAAAAAACTGGAGAAGATGTTAGTGGTTTTAAATAGATGCTATTTGCAAATGACTCAATTGATATGAAAATACAAATTGTTGCAATAATGGCCATAGTTAAAAAATGACGAGCCAACACTTGAGTAAATGTATTGATAAGGCGGTTTTGATCTTTAGCTGGACGTTGCAGTCGTCTTTTCGGCACTGAATTTTGCATCATCACTTTAGCTATATTTCTTGATCGATGTTAGCAGTGTAAATATTAATTATTACGTTGCAAGATATTACTATTATTAAGTGGGAATAAAATTTCTAATTATCAAAAAAATAGCTAAATAATATCTCACTTAGCTTTACATTTTATAGCTCGCTTATTGATTATTTTTTTATTTTTTAAAGAAAATTGGAAGTTGTCTTATTTAACATGGTGATCAAATAATAAATTTTTATTCAGAATAAAGAGAATGATTGAGATCATGTATGATGCTCCTAGTAAACTATTGGTAACTATGAAGTGGGAATGAAATTTTTTGGGTGGAGAATGGTATTTACGGGTCTTACCCTTGAATTCACCGTTGTTGGTTTCATTTTTTATAGCTTTCCTGTTATTTGGCCCTACCTAATATCAGAGCTAGGCATGACTGAAAGTCAGCTTGGTATGGTTTCCGCATTCTATTTTATACCTGTGGGAATTTTAGCAATTATCGTAGGCCGCGCCCTTGATAAGTATTCTGTTAAAAATTTTATGATGATCGGGGCTATAATTTATGCCATAGGACTTTTCTCTTTAAGTTTCATAAATTCTTATTGGTCTCTTCTGACAATTTATCTTACCATTCTTGCCCTGGGATCTATTATGATGGGAAATTTAGCCGTAGCTAAATTAATCTCAAATTGGTTTGATAAAAATGCTGGCAGAGCTCTAGGCATTGCAGCAATAGGTATTTCCTTTTCAGGAGTTTTGCTTCCTTTGATTGTTGATCCTCTTCTTGATTTAGTGGGCTGGAGAAATGTTTATGTAATCTTTGCTTCTGTAGTTTTTTTCATTATTTTACCTCTTATCTTTTTTACTGTGATAGATGATCCAAAGACTGTTAATCAAGTTAAAGACGGTATAAAAAAAGATAATGAAGAAGAATCTTTGCCTCAGGAGATGACTGCAAAAGATCTTTTATCTAAAAAAGTTTTTTGGATAATTTCCTTAGCATTCGCCTTTCAATTTCTTTCAATGATGGGTGTGCTTGCTTTCTTGCCCGTTCATGCAAGCAAAATGGGGCTAGATGAAACTTGGAATCTTTTAGGCCTTCCTGTTAAACAATATGTTTTTGCTTATGCTTTATCTGCTTTTGGTGGAGTCCTAGGAAAAATAATATTTGGATATCTCATGGATATTATGAAAGCTTCATATCCTTCTATGATGGCGATGTTCCTTCAAGCAATTGGAATCTTTGGAATTACTTATTTCAATGAACCAAGTATATTTCTTATAAGTGCATTCATATTTGGTTTAGGTTTTGGTGCCGCAACTCCTCTTATGACTGCGTGTTACCTAAGAACTTTTGGTGCACATAATCTTGGTAAAGCCAGAGGTATATCCTCTCCAATTATTTCCCCGCTTCAGCCAATTGGAATTCTAATAACAAGCATATTGATAGGTTTTCAAGATACTTACTTTGTAGCTTTCAATATTATGGGGTGTTTTGCTCTTGTTGCTATGGTTTTGGCGAGCCAAATTCAAGAGCCTGAAAGAATGATTTAGTTACAAATGTGAATGGGAATGATAGAAATAAAAAAATATTGAGCCTATGTTTCATCTAGCTCTACATTTTATAGCTCCTTTATTAATTGCTTTTCTATTTTTTAAAGAAAATTGGAAGTTGTCTTATTTAATAATGATAGCAACCATGCTGGTTGACTTGGATCATTTATTGGCAAGTCCAATTTACGACGCTAATCGTTGCAGCATAGGATTCCATCCCCTCCATCAGTATT
>ERZ1027294.10-NODE-10-length-36247-cov-26.464661_pt1 | contig 36247 bp, 32 predicted proteins | sample MGYA00520857_ERZ1027294 | MGnify/ENA primary metagenome ERZ1027294 (study PRJEB33307, sample SAMD00078850) | marine metagenome | biome: aquatic biome; feature: sea water; material: coastral sea water | place: Japan | collected 2015-01 | depth 1 m m ... | reverse complement strand
CTGAAACATTGAGACGATTATTTGATAAATCAAAATTTGCTATTTCTACTGAAGAAACACGTTATTATTTGAATGGTGTATATATGCATTCTTCAGATGGAGAGAATGGTAGGGTTTTGCGATGCGTTGCAACGGATGGCCACCGCTTAGCGCGTATTGATACACAACTTCCAGAAGGTGCAGAAACGCTCCCAGGTGTGATTGTTCCAAGAAAAACCGTTGGTGAGCTACGTAAACTTTTAGATGATGATGAAATGAAAATCGCTGTTTCTGTTTCAGAAACAAAAATTAGATTTGCAACGCCAGAAATAATCCTAACTTCAAAAGTAATTGATGGATCATTTCCAGATTATACTCGTGTAATACCTCAAGGGAATACGCGTCGATTAGAAGTTGATGCAGCTGAATTTGCACAAGCTGTTGACCGAGTTTCAACAGTTTCATCAGAACGATCAAGGGCTGTAAAGCTTACCTTGGAAGATGATAGATTGGTCCTCTCTGTGAACGCACCTGATAGTGGTGCAGCAGAAGAAGAACTAGTTGTGGCATATGCTGATGAACGCTTAGAAATAGGGTTTAACGCAAAATATTTGTTAGAAATTGCAGGACAAGTAGATCGAGAAAATGCAGTGTTTATGTTCAACTCTTCGGGTGACCCAACTTTGATGCGTGAAGGCAATGATGAAAGCGCAGTATATGTTGTTATGCCTATGCGGGTTTAGCATGTGTCTCGCATTGCTGTAACAAATTTAAAAATCTCTCATTTTCGTTCTTATAAGAATGTAGAAATTTCAACATCTGGGTGTCCCGTTGCATTGTTTGGCTCCAACGGGGCAGGCAAAACGAACATATTAGAAGCTTTATCTTTATTGTCGCCTGGAAGAGGACTACGTCGCTCGCGTGTGGATGAGATGGAGCGTAAACCTGAAGGAATTGGGTGGAAAATTTCTGCAACCTTACAATCTTTAGGCCAGATTCATGAAATTGAAACAAATTATACTGGTGATGGATCAAGAAGTGTAAGAATTGATGGTAAAGCAGCTACTCAAACGGCGTTAGGTCGTATTGCTAGAATTGTTTGGCTTGTCCCAGTGATGGATCGCCTTTGGGTTGATGGAGCTGAAGGTCGAAGGCGCTTTCTTGACCGCCTAGCAATGAGTTTTGAACCCTCTCATGCGCAATATACATTAGATTATGAAAGAGCTATGCGCGAACGCAACAAGATGCTTAAAGAAGGCATTGATGATCCTGCGTGGTATTCAGCTGTAGAAAGTCAAATGGCCGAGTCTGGGGGAAAAATAGAAAAAAATCGTTTATACACAATTGATAGAATTATGCAGGCACAAACAAATGCTCAAACGAGCTTTCCCACAGCACAATTAGGTTTGGTTGGTGCTAATAATGAATCAATTATTATTGATGACTTAAAAGGTGCTTTTGCAGATAATAGAAGGGCAGATTTATTTGCGGGTAGAACTTTAATTGGACCCCATAGAGACGATTTAACTGCTATTTATTCTGCGAAAGAAACACCTGCAAAGTTATGTTCAACAGGTGAGCAAAAGGCACTTTTAGTGAGCTTAATATTAGCAAATGGACGCGCTTTATCGCAGGATTTTGGTTCTGCGCCAATCTTATTATTAGATGAAGTTTCTGCGCATCTTGATACAGAACGACAAAATGCATTGTATGAAGAAATATTGTCACTTGGAGCACAAGCTTGGATGACGGGTACCGGTAAAGAACTATTTAATTATTATGGTAAAAGGGCTGAATTTTTAGAAGTAAGTGAAACATCAAATGTGTCAGTCCTAAAATGATGACAATCACATTATCCCAAGCTTTTCTTTATTCCATTGCGCTTGCAATTCTTTGGTTAACACCAGGTCCTGTGTGGGTTGCGATTTTAGCTCGATCAATTTCAGGGGGATTTAGATCGTCTGTTCCGTTAATATTTGGTGTGGCTCTTGGAGATCTACTCTGGCCTTTGGTTGCTTTGCTTGGCCTATCTTATTTAATTTCACTTTATGCAGATATTTTGATTATTTTTCGATATTTAGCATCAATAATTTTGATTATCATGGGCCTTCTTTTGATAATAAATTCAAAGAAGATTTTTTCTGAAAACTCTCATTTAACAAAACCAGGACACTGGGCGGGATTCATAGCTGGATTTTCTGCAGTCTTGGCAAATCCAAAAGCAAGTTTATTTTATATGACGCTTTTACCTAATTTTTTTGATTTTAATAAAATTAATTTGTTAGATATATTGTTTATTTGTTGCCTATCGGCATTTGTTCCAATGGTTGGAAATTTGATACTTGCAGGCACTCTTGGAAAAATAAAAAAATATCTTTTGTCATCATCTGCCATATTAAAAATGAATATATTTTCTGGAATTGCGTTAATTATTGTTGGTTTATGTATTACTATTTTATAACTCAAAATATTGTGCCTTATGCGTGACAATCACCCTGAAATCATCTATATTTAGTATATAATTATAGGATTCATTAAGATGTCAGACGAGCAAATCAATTCAGAAGAATATGGCGCAGATTCTATTAAGGTTCTCAAGGGCTTAGAGGCTGTTAGAAAGCGGCCAGGTATGTATATTGGTGATACTGATGATGGTTCTGGATTGCATCATATGGTTTATGAAGTGGTGGACAACGGAATTGACGAAGCTTTAGCTAAGCATGCTGATTTTGTATCAGTAACAATACATGCTGACGAAAGTGTTTCTGTACGCGATAATGGCCGTGGAGTACCTGTGGGCATTCACGAAGAAGAAGGTGTTTCAGCTGCTGAAGTTATCATGACACAACTTCATGCTGGTGGTAAATTTGACAGTAATTCCTATAAAGTGTCGGGGGGGCTCCACGGTGTTGGTGTTTCAGTAGTTAATGCGCTTTCGGATTGGCTCGAGTTGAAAATCTGGCGAGACGAAAAAATTCATATAGCTCGTTTTGAACACGGAGATACGGTTAAGCATCTAGAAGTTATAGGTGATGCAAATGGAGAAACTGGAACTGAAGTAAGGTTTATGGCGTCGACAGAGACGTTTTCAAACAGAGAATATGTATTCAAAACTCTGGAAAATCGACTAAGAGAATTAGCTTTTCTCAATTCAGGTGTAAAAATAATATTACGTGATGAACGCCCAACGGAACACTTAGAGACAACTCTATTCTATGATGGCGGAGTTAAGGAATTTGTTAAATTTTTAGATAGATCTAAATCAGCAGTTATAGAAGATCCTATTTATATAATAGGTGAAAAAGATGATATAACTGTTGAATGTGCCATGTGGTGGAATGACAGTTATCATGAAAATGTATTGCCATTTACCAATAATATTCCTCAACGCGACGGTGGAACGCACATAGCGGGCTTTCGTGGTGCATTGACGAGGACAATAAATAATTATGCAGCCTCCTCAGGTATAGCAAAAAAAGAGAAGGTATCTTTCACAGGTGATGATGCACGTGAAGGATTGACTTGTGTTTTATCAGTAAAAGTTCCTGATCCAAAATTTAGCTCACAAACTAAAGATAAATTAGTTTCCTCAGAAGTTCGCCCGGTTGTCGAAAGTTTAATGAATGAGAAACTATCTGAATGGTTTGAAGAAAACCCTGCTCATGCAAAAGAAATTGTTACAAAGATCGTTGAAGCGGCATTGGCACGTGAGGCTGCAAGAAAAGCACGTGAATTAACAAGACGTAAAACTGCTTTTGGTGGAACTTCGCTACCTGGTAAATTAGCAGATTGTCAGGAAAAAGATCCTGCTCTGTCTGAACTTTTCATCGTGGAGGGCGACTCTGCTGGTGGATCTGCTAAACAAGGGCGCTCTCGTGAGAATCAAGCAGTTTTACCTTTGAGGGGTAAAATATTAAATATTGAACGTGCTCGATTTGATAAGATGTTAACTTCGGAACAAATAACAAATCTGATTACAGCATTGGGTACAGGAATTGGGCGTGACGAATTTGATATAAGTAAATTAAGATATCATAAAATCGTTATTATGACTGATGCCGATGTAGATGGTGCACATATTAGAACTCTATTATTAACTTTCTTTTTTAGGCAGATGCCAGAACTTATTGAAGGTGGTTATTTATACATTGCTCAACCACCGCTTTACAAAGTCGCACGTGGAAAATCTGAAGTTTATCTCAAGGATCAAGTTTCACTAGAAGATTTCTTAGCAGAACAGGGTATTGAAGGAGCCACTCTAACACTAGGAGATGGCTCAGCAATGGCAGGGCCTGATTTGGCCCGTGTTATTGAGGAAGCACGGCAATCTAGAACCATATTAAATGCTTTTCCAACTCATTACAGTCATCACATATTAGAGCAAGCTGCTATTGCTGGCGCCTTAAATATTGAACAAACACTCTCTGACCCTCAATCTGCTGCTGATGCAGTTGCGACGCGTTTAGATCTTGTTTCAACAGAATATGAGCGTGGCTGGTCAGGGCGGCCAACACAAGATGATGGATTAAGATTTAGTCGTATTTTACGTGGTGTTGAAGAGGTTCAAACTTTAGATGGAAAATGCTTGAAATCAAATGAAGCTCGTAAATTGTCGAGCATGACAAATAGCCTTCAAGAAGTTTATTCACAAACATCAAAATTCACACGAAAAGAAAAAACCACTGCGATTAATGCACCTTCTGATTTATTAAATATTGTGAATTCTGAAGGTGAAAAAGGCCTAAGTCTACAGCGATATAAGGGTTTGGGCGAAATGAACCCAGGTCAATTGTGGGAAACCACTTTGGATCCTGAGGCAAGGATATTTTTACAAGTCAAAGTTGATGATTTAGCAGATGCTGATGATTTATTTACGAAGCTCATGGGTGACGTTGTTGAACCACGCCGTGAGTTTATTCAGCAAAATGCGCTGTCAGTTGAAAACCTTGATTTTTAAGTAAATACACAAGTTATTTTTTTTGTGTTCGTGCTTCACGCCAAAAAGTGAAGATACCCATTCCAATAACAATGGATATTCCAAGTAATGTTAAATTATTCGGAATATCCCCCCAGACGAAATATCCAAGTAAGATTGCCCAGATCATGATTGTATATCTAAATGGTGATACAAAACTGACTTGACCATTTCGCATTGCTGATATTGCAAAATAGTAACCCATAAATATCAAACAGCTGGCTATGAATAATAAGGTGATTTCACTGAGCTTCATAGGTGTCCAACCTTCGTAAATAAAAGTTAATACTCCACCAATTAATGCGATTGCAGCTGCAGTGATAAATGCAACATATAAGGTTGATATATTTCTGTTAAATTTGCGAACAACTAAGTCACGAAGTGTAACAAATGCTACACACACAATCCCAAGAATTGAATAGATATTGAATTCATCAGTTCCAGGTTGAATGATAAGAAGAACACCAAAAAAGCCAACTAAAATTGCTAACCCTCTCTTCCAACCAATTTTTTCGCCCAAGAACCAGCTAGCGGCAAGGGTTACGGTTAAGGGAAGCGCCTGTAGAATTGCAGTAATATTTGCAATTGGAAGATAAAATAGTGCAGTGAGAAATGTAATTGTGGCAAATATTTCCGCCACGGTCCGCCAAAAAATAAGTTTATGATCTGATTTATTTGGGATTTTTTTAAAAACCCCACTATGGATGCAAGCGGCACCTATAATAATAACTGCAAAACATCCCCGAATAAAAATAGATTGGTACATACCAATATCTGTTGATGCATATTTTATGACTGCATCATTAAAAACAAAGCCTATCATAGAAAGGCACATATATATTGCGCCTCGGATATTTTCACTTTGCTGCATAAATGGTCATCCCTAGATGGAAATTAGGTAAGGTTTAATAAGAGTAATCGGAATGCTCAGAATCAAGAATTTCTTTTAATTCAGATAAATGCTTATCAGATTGTTCAGGATATTGATCAACTTCTGCAGCTGTTTTTTCTGCAATTATATCCGATAATATTCGAAGTTTTTGTCCAGTTTGCAAAGCTCTTATGTATGTTTCAGCAGCCCGTTCAAAATAATACATTCGGTTAAATGTTTCAGCAACTGATTTACCTATAACCATGATCCCATGATTTCCCATAATCATTACAGTTTTTTTAGGATCTTGAAGTAATTGAGCGCAACGTTCCCCTTCTTCTTCTAGAGCCAATCCACCATAACTTTCATCAATGACATAACGGTTAAAGAATGTTGCAGTATTTTGGTCGATAGGTTGCAATCGGCTATCTGCCAAACTTGCTAAAACTGTTGAAAAGATTGGATGAACATGCATTGCACATCTTGCGTGAGGGCAGTGACGGTGAATGGCTCCATGCAAGCCCCATGCGGTAATGTCGGGCGCATTTGGCCCCTCAAGAGTTGAGCGATCGTTTGCATCAATAACCAATAAATCACTGGCTTTAATTTTTGAAAAATGTACCTGATTTGGGTTCATTAAAAATCTTGTACCACTATCATTTATTGCTAACGAGAAATGATTTGCAACTGCTTCATGCATATTCAATCTAGCTGTCCATCTAAATGCTGCAGCTAAATCAATACGCTCATTTAAGTTCTCTAAATTTTTCATTTTGTGCTCCTCTTAAAACCAGTGATTACAAAATGAAATTAAAAGCAATAAAAAACTGGCCCAAGGGCCAGTTTTAAATCTAGATAAGAAATCTAGGGGGGAGGTTATTTTACAATATCGTAAGCTGGCATACCAAGCTCAGAGATATCTAATCCAGTAATTTCATCTTCCTCACTTACACGGATCCCAGATACTGATTTTATAACATACCAAAGAACACCTGATGCAATGAAGGTAAATAATCCAACAACAATTATTGAATAAAGCTGTGTTGAAAGTGAGGCATCACTATTGGTAAACACAACTGCTATGGTTCCCCATATACCAGCAAATAAGTGAACTGGAATAGCACCCACAACGTCATCTATTTTTAATTTATCTAAGAGTGGAACTCCAAATACAACAATTACCCCGCCAATTGCGCCAATAATAGCTGCTGATCCAAGTGTTGGAGTTAATGGTTCTGCTGTAATTGCGACCAATCCGGCAAGTGCGCCATTTAAAACCATAGTTAGGTCTGGTTTCTTATATAAGATTTGTGTGAGAATTAGAGCAGCAATAGATCCTGCAGCCGCTGCCGCATTGGTATTTGCAAAAATTCTAGAAACGTCAGCTACATCACCAATTGATCCCATTGCTAATTGAGACCCACCGTTGAAGCCAAACCAACCCATCCAAAGGATGAATGTTCCAAGTGTTGCGAGTGGAAGGTTTGAGGCCATGAATGGAACAGTTTTACCATCTTTAGTATATTTCCCAATTCTTGGACCCAGTATCAACGCCCCTGCTAAAGCAGCCCAGCCACCTACAGAGTGTACAACAGTTGATCCAGCAAAGTCTAAAAAGCCCATTGCATCTAAGAAGCCACCGCCCCATTTCCATGATGCTTGTAACGGGTAAATAAATCCTGTGAGTAGGACTGTAAAAACTAAGAACGGCCAAAGCTTGATACGTTCAGCTAAAGCACCAGAAACTATCGATGCAGTTGCAGCACAAAACATTAACTGGAAGAAAAAATCGGAACCGGTTGAAGCATAAGAGTAATCGTCTGCCCCGGCAGCATCCACACCTACAGCTTCAAGTACTGCAGGACCCCAAATGCCTGAAATAACACCCTCAGTTGCCCAAGTGCCTAATGGATACATAAGATTATAACCCACGAAATAATAGGCTAAGCAGGCAAAACCAAACAATCCCATATTTTTTGTAAGTTGCATTGTTACGTTTTTAGAGCGAACGAGGCCAGCTTCTAACATTGAAAAACCGGCTGCCATCCAAAATACTAAAAAGCCTCCAATTAGAAATAGAAGAGAGTTGAGAATAAAAACTGTGTCTGTAGGAACGGCGACCGCAGTTTCTTGTGCTTGTGCAGATGAAGCAATCATAAATGCACCAAATGCTGGAATAAGTGTTTTAAGTTTCATTATAATTTCCTTTGATTATCATTTAAACAGCATCGTCGCCTGTTTCACCGGTTCTAACGCGAACAGCTTGATCTACGTCTAAGACAAAGATCTTTCCGTCACCGATTTTTCCAGTTTTTGCAGTATTTTCAATTGTGGATATTACGCCATCAGCTTCATCGTCAGATACGACAATGTCCAATCTGATTTTTGGAACAAAATTTACAGCATATTCTGCGCCACGATATATTTCAGTATGGCCTGATTGTGCGCCATAACCTTTTATTTCAGTTACCATCATTCCCGTAACTCCTGATTCTGTAAGCGCAATGCGTACTTCCTCAAGTTTGAATGGTTTGATGGTTGCAATAATTAATTTCATATTTCCCTCGCTTTGAGCACACGTTTTGTGTGTACTTGCTCGAAAAAAGACATAAAAAGCCTGATGCTCAAGAAATGAAGGATATTTAATATATAAATACAGCATTATTGCATATAATTTAACCACTGATAAAAAAATGGTTAATAATTAAGCAAATATTATATATTAAAAAACTAACTTAAGCTCTACAAATAAATGAAATATGGTTATCTTATTGATTAAAACTGCAAAGGTCAGAATCAGATATGGTTAAAAAACCAAACAAACGCAGTCCATTAGTTGCTCCTAATCGCAACGCTCAAAAACAAAAAAAGAAATCTGGTTCAGCTAATAATAAAAACATAAAAAATAAACATAACAGTATCACAACTAGAATAAAAAAATTTATAAATAATATTATAAGTACGATTTTCAATTTTATATTCAAGATATTCATTTGGGTATTTCTTAGAGTTTCAATTGTAATGATTGTAATTCTAGGTTCATCAATTCTTTATTATTTTAGCATTCTGCCTGATGCTAAAACTTTAATGGATGATAGGCAGAAAGGCTCTGTCACTATGCTTGATGCAAAAGGTGAGGTTTTTGCGTGGCGAGGTGATCAATTTGGTGGAAAGGTTTCGTCTTCAACAGTTTCACCGTATTTAAAAGACGCAATAATAGCTACTGAAGATAAAAGATTTTATTCACATTGGGGAATAAGTCCTAGGGGAATATTGGGAGCAATCCGTATAAATATTCGTGAAGGTCGAAAGCCTTGGCAAGGTAATGGTGGCTCAACTATTACACAACAATTGGCTAAACGAATATATTTTGAGAAAAAAGGTAATTTTGAACGAAAGATTAAAGAAGTGCCAATGTCTATGGCCATGGAATTAAAGTATACTAAAGATGAAATTTTTAGTATTTATCTTAATCGCGCATTTCTTGGGTCTGGAGCCTATGGCTTTGAAGCTGCGAGCCAAAGGTATTTTAGCAAATCAGCAAGAGATGTTAATCCAGCAGAAGCTGCAATGTTGGCGGGCTTATTGAAAGCACCATCTGCTGCTAACCCAATTCGAAACTTAAGTCGCGCTCAATCGCGGGGAAATTTAATCGTTGGCCTCATGAAAGATCAAGGTTACTTAACGGATGCCCAAGCAATCATTGCTAAAAATAATCCAGCAATGCTATCTCAAACTGCCGTAGAGCGAGCCGGTGAATATTTTGCTGACTGGGTACTTGGAACTGCGCCAGAATTTATCATTAAAGATGCAAATGCAGATGTAATAATTGAAACAACTTTTGATAAAGATATACAGTTTTTGACCGAGCAGGCATTAGATGTTGTATTTCAGAAGTTAAAACCTGGATCAGAAGTTCAAGCAGGCGTTATAGTGATGTCACCAGATGGGGCAGTACGAGCTATGATCGGTGGTAGAAAAACTGGGCTTGCAGGATCTTTTAATCGAGCAACACAGGCTTTAAGGCAAACTGGTTCAGCCTTTAAGCCAATGGTTTATGCCGCTGCATTAGAAAATGGATATCAATATAATAGTATTTTAGTTGACGAGCCGATTTCTATAGAAACTCGAGATGGATTTTATGAGCCTCAAAATTATAGCCGAACTTTTGATGGGAAGGTCTCTCTTACTGAAGCTTTAGCAAAATCAACGAACACGGTTGCTATAAAAGTAAGTGAAGAAATCGGTAGATCTCGTGTGAAAGCAATAGCAAATGATTTTGGCATCAAGTCTTATGTACCTTTAGTGCCATCGATGGCGCTTGGGACTGGTGAAAGTACCTTATTAGAAATGACAGGAGCATATGCGGGTATTCTAAACAAAGGTATGTCATCAATACCTTATGGTTTAACCAGTATCACAATTCAGGGAGATAATGAGAGTTTATTAAAGCATGACCCTAATAATTCATTGCGTGTTATTAACGAGAATGCTGCAAATCAACTGACATTTATGATGAAAGAAGTCATTAAATCAGGTACAGGATCTAGAGCAGACTTAGGTGATCGCCAGGCAGCTGGAAAAACTGGAACAACACAAGGTGCAAGGGATGCTTGGTTTATTGGCTTCACTTCTGATTTTGTTGTGGGAGTTTGGATGGGATATGATGATAATCGTAAGTTAACAGGCGTAACAGGAAGTGGCATGCCAGCTGATATATGGCGTGAAGTCATGCTTAGAATAAATGAAAACATCCCAGAAAAACAAATAATCTTTAATGAAAAAAAATTAGCCAATGATTTGAATTCAAATAATGGAATTGAATTTATTAATCGAATCTTTGGAGGTATTGGCAATAAACGCAAAGAAGATTCAAACAATGATTTCATATCAAGGTTGAAAGATTTATTTAATTAAATGAAATTTTATTAATTATGATTTTGAATTTAAATGCTCGATTAATCTATCTATGGAACCCGCTCTTTTATCAAGCATAGAGCCAATCTGAACGCGAACATCAGACAGAACACTCACACCTTCTAGAAATAAATTATACATTAAATATTTACCTCTCGCGTCAATTACATGCCACTGGGCTTGGTAACTAGAGCCGTCTTTTAGAATAATATTGCTGCCCACAAGAAAACCACCTGAAGTTTTACGTGAATTGGAAACAATTATCTCTGAACCTAAAAATTCTTCAAAACGTTTACCATAATACCGTGCCATATAACCTCTGAAAGCAGATACATACGCTGACCTTTGTGCTTTAGATGCACCGCGCCATGTAGGTCCTAATGCTTTTCTAGCAATTAATGGAACATCAGCATATTTTGAAAAAATTTCTTCAAACCTAGAAAACATTATATCTTCTGATTTTTGTTCATTCACTGCGCCTAATACATCATTTGTTAAATTTTTTATAAGTTTCTCTGCGTCTGATTTTTTAAAAGCAAAAACTGGAGATGCATATAATCCCGCAATCCCTAAAAAGCTCATCATGACAAATCTTCTAGTTTTATTATTCGTCTTCATAAGGATTACCTAAATCGTCGTCAGATATTTTGTTGTTATTCAAATCGAATCTACGCCTTTGGAGATAATATAGCCTTTGCGAGGCATAACTATCCTCATTCCTATAAAGCATATTGTCGATAATATCGCCATATTCGTTTCGATCACCTGCGAGCTCAATGAGTTTGGCGCCTTGGGTATGTGGCCTGTATTTTGTTGGAATAATTGAATTAATAGGATCCATAACAAAATCAACAATAATGCCTGTGGTATCACGAACAGTTGAGGCTGCATAAAATGGTAGTTCAACATAAGCGCCTTCGTTAAAGCCCCAACTATGCAGTGTCTTGCCAAAATCACTCTCTTTTGCTGATAAACCTAATCTTGTTGCAGGATTAGTAATTCCACCAATACCAATTGTTGTATTGACTAAAAATCGAGCTGTTGAATTTGAAGAGCTTTTTAAATTGCCCTGCAGTAAATGGTTTGCTGCATTCGAGGGTTCAGAAAGATTATTTGTAAAATTATTGATTAAAACATCAGCAAAATCACTTACTACAACACCATAAACTTTACTTACGGGGCGTAAAAATAATTTATCAAGTGATTTATTGAATGAGTGAGTTTTACGATTTATTTTTTCAAGAGGATCGTAAAATTCATTGGGAGTTGATTGAGAACATGCCGAAATAACAAAACTTATCAAGATTAATAAAAAAGCATTTATTAAATTCTTGAGTCTATTTTGCATACTATTAAGTCCAAATTTGTTTAAATTTTATTTACATATTTAAAAAACCAAGTCCAGAATTCAAGTTATAAAAGAATAAATAAAATTGAGTTATGTGATAATTACATCATAATGAGACATATAGGTATAATAAATAAAAAAACTAAAAATATGTCTTCATTTTTGTATTTGTTATTGTGTATAAATGAGTGAATATTCACCTTTTTAGTTTAACAAAAAGAGAAATTAATATGTCAAAAAATTATGAAAACAAGTTATTAAGCCTGGGTATATCTCTACCAGATGCTCCAGCACCTGCTGCAAATTATGTTCCATATGTTGTTGTTGGGGATATGGTTTATATTTCTGGACAAATTTCAGGTGATGCAAATGGCAGAATAAATGGAAAACTTGGTGAAAATTTCTCAGTTGAACAGGGGCAACTTGCAGCCAAAAGCTGTGGTATTAATTTGATTGCTCAACTGAAGGCAGCGTGTGATGGGGATTTAGATAGATTAGTCCAAGTCGTGAAGCTTGGTGGTTTTGTAAATTGTACAGCTGATTTTACTGATCACCCTAAAGTTATTAATGGGGCATCTGATTTAATGGTAGAAGTTTTTGGTGAGGCTGGAAAGCATGCTCGCGCTGCCGTTGGTTCTTCTAGTTTGCCACTAGGTGTTGCAGTTGAAATTGAGGGTGTTTTTCAGATTAGATGAATTTACTAGCTCCATTTATTAATGGGCCAATTGCTCACCGTACATTGCATGATGTCAAATCAGGCATTCCTGAAAATTCATGGGAGGGTTTGGAAGAAGCAATATCGCGAGGTTGTGCAATTGAAATTGATCTTCAGTTATCTCGTGATGGGATACCTGTAGTTTTTCATGATTATAAATTAAACCGAGTGACAAATGAAATTGGTTTTATCTCGGATAGACGTGCTTCTGAACTAGAAAAAATTGTCTTAAAAGGTGGACGAAAAGGTATCCCTCGATTTGATGCTTTTATGTCTTATATCGCTGGGCGAGTACCTGTTTTAATAGAGTTAAAAGATCAAGATGGTACACTAGGAGATAGTCCATCTGTCTTTGAAAGCGCAGTATGTAAAATTTTAGAAAATTATACTGGGCCTGTTGCGATCATGTCTTTTAACCCATTTATGATTGAAAGGTGTGCAAAGCTTTCACCAAATATTCCACGTGGTCTTATAACAGAAGTTTTTAAACAAGATGAATGGCCTAATATCTCTAAATTGCGATGTGATAAGTTAACAAAAATATCTGATTATTTTACTGCTGGAGCAACATTCATATCACATGATCATATGGATCTAAAATCTGATGAGGTAGACCGTTTAAAAAAAGCAGGGGCAACAATACTTTGTTGGACTGTGCGCACACAAAATGAAGATATTGAAGCTCGAAAGATTGCAGATTCTGTGACATTCGAAAACTATTTACCTGATGGATTCTAATGATTGATAAAAATCAGGTAGAGCTTTCAGTTGTTGGAAAAATATCTGATATTGGTGAACAGGATTGGGATGCTTGCGCCTCTAATGGGTATGATGGAAGGCAACCTGAGGATCCATTTGTATCGTATAGATTTTTAAAAGGACTTGAAGACAGTAAGTCAGTTGGAGCTGGTACAGGTTGGGTACCCCAATATATTATAGCCAAGTACGATAAAAAAATAATTGGTGTAATGCCTAGTTTTGCAAAAGGGCATTCTCAAGGTGAATATATTTTTGACCACAATTGGGCACATGCTTATGAGAATGCAGGAGGAAAATATTACCCCAAATTACAAGTATCTGTGCCATTTACACCAGTAACGGGTCGAAGGTTTCTCACAATTTCAGGTTATCACGATATTGCCCAATCGGCTCTTTTGGAGGGTTTGAAAATTATAGTAAGCCAACAAAAATGGTCATCTGCTCATATAACGTTCTGTTCTGCCGAAGAGTTTAAGCTAGGAAAAGATCTAGGCTTATTACAAAGAATTGGTCAGCAGTTTCACTGGGAAAATAGAAATTATAAAAATTTTGATGAATTTCTGATAAATTTGTCATCGCGTAAAAGAAAAAATATAAGAAAAGAACGAAGAATAGCTGCAAACTTTGGTGGAACATTTCATCAATTTACTGGGGACGAAATAAAGCTTGAACACTGGGAAGCGTTTTGGAATTTCTATATAGATACAGGTAATAGAAAATGGGGCACACCTTATTTAACAAGAGAATTTTTTGATTATGCACATAAAGAATTACGCGATGATATTGTCCTTTTTTTATGTAAAAAAAATGAAAAATGGGTTGCTGGAGCATTAAATTTTATTGGGCGTGATACGCTTTTTGGACGATATTGGGGATGTGTAGAAACTTATCCATGCTTACATTTTGAGGTATGTTATTATTTAGCTATAGATTTTGCAATTAGGAATAAACTTTCTCGTGTTGAAGCTGGTGCGCAAGGAGAACATAAACTAGCCCGTGGATATTTGCCTACACCAACTTATTCGCTTCACTGGTTTGAAAATAGTGGTTTTGCAAATGCTGTAGAAGAATATTTAGTAGCAGAAAGACAGGCAGTAGGTGATGATATTGAAATATTAACAGATTATGGACCATTCCGTAAAGTTTTGGAGGATTAAATGCCAAATAAATTAACTCAAATAGAACGAAATGATGAGTTATTAAGTTTACTTAATAATGATTGGAAAATAGTTGATAATAGAGATGCTATTTCTAAAAAATTTAAATTCAAATCGTTTATTCAAGCTTTTAGTTGGATGACATCTGTGGCTATAATTGCTGAAAAAATGGATCACCATCCGGAATGGGCTAATGTTTATAACACTGTGGAAGTAACTCTTACTACGCACAGTGTTGGTGGTTTAACCAAATTAGACTTAACTCTTGCTAGAAAAATGGACTTATATAGTGAGAGTTAAAATAATACTTTATTAAAACTACAATTGATCAAGTATTGTTTCTCCACCTGAAATATCGCAAGTGGTTCTTTCAATCTCTTCGTTTAATGAAGTGATTATACCATCTTCAACAATCATAGAATATCTCTGAGAACGGCCAATAAATCCAACCGCTGGGACTGTAAAATCAAAGCCTATTTCTTTTGTATATGAGCCATCACTATCAGATAGCATTCCAATCTGTGCTACGTCAGCTCCCATGTCTTTTGCCCAAGATCTCATTACATGAACATCATTGACTGCCAAGCAATAAATTGCATCAACACCATTTGATCGAATTTTATCAGCATTCCTAACAAAACTTGGCATATGTGCTGTTGAACATGTATTCGTGTATGCTCCTGGAAGTCCAAAGATGACTATTTTTTTTCCTGTAGTTAAGTCCTTCATGTTATGTGCTAATGGGCCATCTTCACCCATGCTTTGAAATGTTGCATCAGGAAGTTTATCTCCAATGGAAATTTTCATAGTTAATCCTTTTTAAGTGTTTTTTTATATATATCTTTTTAGATAATATCTGGTAGTAAATTTTATGTATACGTCTAAGTTAATTCTGATTAACAGTGAATATACTATAACTTATAAAATTTAATTAAATTTATTTAAATGGAGGCTTTCCAGTGAAACACGTTGTGGTGGTAGGTGCAGGCCAAGCAGGTTTTTCATTTGTGTCAAAATTGAGAAATTTAGGGTCTGAAGATACAATAACATTAATTGGAAGTGAATCTGCCCCACCATATCAACGCCCTCCACTTTCAAAAAAATATTTATTGGGTGAAATGGATATTGAAAGGTTATATTTACGACCATTAAGTTTTTATAAAGATCAAAATATTAATCTAAGGCTAAACATAGAGGTGACATCAGTAAATTCTGCTGAGAAAACAATATCAGTTGGTGACGAAATTATTAATTATGATGACTTAGTTTTTACGACAGGGTCAATTCCAAATTATCTACCAGCTAAACTTGGTGGAAATTTGAATGGTGTTTATGTTGTTAGAAATTTATCAGATGTTGATAGTATAGTTTCAGAGTTTATTGAAAAAAGACATGTTTTAATAATAGGTGGTGGATATATTGGTCTTGAAGCTGCTGCAGTTGCATCTAAGCTAGGCCTTCAGGTTACTTTAGTTGAAATGGGAGAGCGAATTCTTCAACGTGTGGCTTGCTCTGAAACCTCTGATTATTTTCGTGTTCTACATAAAGATCATGGTGTAAATATTCTGGAAAATGTTGGTGTAAAACAACTCATAGGAAATGATAGAGTAGAGGGAGTTGAATTAACAGATGGCTCTAATATTGATGTTGATTTTGTAATTGCTGGTATTGGGATTACCCCATCGACTAAATTAGCTGAAATCGCTGGGTGTGAAATTGATAATGGTATCAAGACAGACTCCAAAGGTAGCACATCAGTAAAATCAATTTGGGCGGCAGGTGATTGTGCATCATTTCCTTACAAAGATACTAGAATTCGTTTGGAAAGTGTTCCCAATGCTATCGAGCAAGCAGAATTGGTTGCTGAGAATATTATGCATATAAATAATGAATATGTAGCAAAGCCATGGTTTTGGTCAGATCAGTTTGATGTAAAACTACAAATTGCAGGTCTTAATAGTGGATTTAATGACGTTGTTACAAGGAAATTACCCACAAGTGTTTCTTTTTGGTACTACAAAGATCATCAACTTCTTGCGGTGGATGCAATGAATGATCCGCGTGCATATATGATTGGTAAACGTCTTATTGAAGCAGGGAGAAGTCCTGGTAAAGATCTAATAGAAGATATCGCCGTTGATTTAAAATCTCTATTGTAATGCGGATAATTGGTGGAAAATACCGTGGGGCTATATTGGCTAATGTTGGCAAGGGAGATGTTTTGGCACAATTACGGCCAACTGCAGATAGAGTGCGAGAAAATATCTTTAATTTATTAATAAATGGTGGGTATGGTGATTTAGTTAAGGATGCATTTGTATTAGATGCTTTTGCGGGTACTGGGGCTCTAGGATTTGAAGCTTTATCACGAGGAGCTTCATGTGTTTTATTTATTGATGATGGAGCAAAGGCATGTTCCTTAATTCGTGAAAATATTGATATTTTAAGTGTAAAAAAATATGCGAAGTTATCTAAGCGTGATATAACAAAGTACATAAAAAATGATGAAATAAAATATAATTTAATTTTCTTAGATCCACCCTATGGAAAAAACCTTGGGGAAAAAGCCTTAACTGTTTTGTTGGAAAATGGTTGGCTATCAGATGATGTTGTTTGCATCTGGGAAGAAAATTCACAAAAAAAAGCGCCAATAGGATTCTCAATTTTAGATTGCAGACAGTATGGTGATACCTGGATCCACATTTTAGAAAAACAAGCTTAGAAATAAATTTTTCATAAAATGTTTAAATACACTTGTCCCTAAATTTTCTTTATGTGATTTAGTATTTTAAATTTTACAAATAGGATCCAGATGCCAAAAGATCTTTTGAAAACAGTCTTTGGTCATGATCATTATCGTGATGGTCAATCTGAAATAGTAAATGCAATAATATCAGGTAAAGATGTGCTTGCTATAATGCCAACAGGTGGTGGCAAATCATTATGCTTTCAATTGCCAGCCTTAACCCTGAAGGGGATAGTACTGGTTGTTTCACCATTAATCGCTTTGATGAGGGATCAAGTTTCTGCTTTAAAAGCGCTTGGAGTAAATGCGGGTGCGTTAACAAGTGGGAATACTAATGACGAGACAGAAACTGTATTTAATGATTTGGAAAATGGTAATTTAAAATTACTTTACATTGCACCAGAAAGATTAGCTAATATTGGAACGCAAAGAATGCTTTCTAAGCTTCCAATAAGTTTTATTGCCGTAGATGAGGCTCATTGTGTGTCGCAGTGGGGGCATGATTTTCGCCCTGACTATTTACGGATTGGTGAGTTAAGAAAACTACTAAATGTTCCTTTAGCAGCTTTCACAGCAACAGCAGATCCTGAAACACAAAATGAAATTAAGGATCGCTTATTTGATATAAATAATCCGGAGGTTTTCCTTCAAGGCTTTGATCGACCTAATATTCATATGTCTTTTTCTGTTAAAGCCTCACCTAGAAAGCAAGTTTTGGATTTTGTCGAAAGGCGTAAAGGTCAATCTGGTATTATTTATTGTGGATCTAGAGCGAAGTGTGAAACAATAGCTCAAGCATTGAGATCATCTGGTCATCAAGCGCTTCATTATCATGCAGGAATGGACGCAGAAGATCGTCGAATATCTGAAAGACGTTTTCAACTTGAGGATGGTTTAATAGTCGTAGCGACCATTGCATTTGGTATGGGAATAGATAAACCTGATATTCGATATGTTATTCATGCGGATCTACCAAAATCTATTGAAGGTTATTATCAAGAAATTGGGCGTGCTGGTCGTGATGGAGAGCCTGCAGAAACCATGACATTATATGGTGCCGATGATATTAGATTACGTCGTTCTCAAATTGATGAAGGCTTAGCCTCAAATGACAGAAAAAAAGCTGATCATGGTAGATTAAATGCCTTACTAGGGCTTGCAGAAGCACGTCGATGTAGGCGCAGAGTGTTATTAAGATATTTTGGTGACGATATCGAAACATGTAATAATTGTGATCTATGTGATGCTCCACCAATATTATTTGATGGCACCAAACATGTTCGAATGGCGCTTTCAGCTATATTAAGAACTGAGGAGAGGTATGGCGCTGGTTATCTAATTGATATTTTGCGAGGAAAGCTCACTGATAAAATAAAGCAAAATGGTCATGAGCAGTTGCCAACATTTAGTATTGGTGAAGATTACTCTAAGTCTGAATGGCAAGGTGTTTTCCGCCAGATGATGGGATATGATTTAATTAGGCCTGATATTGAGCGTTTTGGTGCTTTTAGGATGACTGAAATGGCACGTCCTATTTTGCGAGATGAACAAAAGATTGAATTGCGTAAAGACACAATAATTAAAGAAGTCAGGAAAACAAAAGTTAAATCACTTGTTGCTGAAGAAGATGAAACCCTATTTTCGGCTTTAAAATCAAAAAGAAGATTTCTTGCTGAAGCTTTAAATGCTCCGGCATATGTTGTTTTTGCTGACGCTGTACTCATGGAAATGGCAAGATCAAGACCATCAAGCTTGGATGAATTCTCTAAGCTATCTGGCGTAGGGGCTGTAAAATTAGAGCGTTATGGGAAAGCATTCTTAGAGGTTATAAATAACGATTTTCAAGAGTTACACCCTTCACGGCGCCGGTTAGCAGGTAAAGAAGCTGGAAAAATATTTGATCAATTGCAGGCTATGCAATTAGAATTAATGCATGGTGCTTATGGGCACGATAAACCTTTGGTCTGTTCTGCAAGCGTTTTAGCAAAAATTGCAGCGGTTAAACCTCGTGATATGGAGGCTCTTAAAGGATTACTAGGTGATAGAAAAACTGAGAGGTTTGGAGTGGCTTTTTTGAAAATATTATTAGATTAAACTTGGCTAGTTGATGAAGACTGCTATGTTTATTTTACTATATAAGGAAAAATTAAAATGCTCTCTGTTATTTCACCAGCTAAGAAATTAAATTTTGATGAAGTTTTAGATGTCAAAGACAGTTCACCGAAATTTCAAAAAGATGCTAACTATTTAGCCAAAATCGCTAGGACATTATCTGTTTCTGACTTAAAAAATATGATGAAGATTTCTGAAGAACTTGCAGTACTAAATCAAAAGAGATTTCAAGCATTTTCGGATCAACCTGAAGAATATAAAACAAAGCAAGCAGCACTCGCATTTGCAGGTGATACATATACTGGATTGGACGCAGGAAATTTGTCTTCTCAAGAGTTGGATTACGCACAAGATCATTTGAGAATATTATCTGGCTTATATGGTGTCTTGCGTCCGTTAGACCGTATTCAACCGTATAGATTGGAAATGGGGCGGAAAATTGAAACAGATTTAGGTAGTTCTTTATATTCTTATTGGGGTGATCGGATTGGAGCTGAATTGGATTTGATTTCAAATGGTGTAATTATCAATTTGGCATCAACTGAATATTTTAAGGCAACAGGTAAAAATATGAAGAGTAAAATTATTACGCCAAGTTTCAAAGAAGAACGTGATGGTACACTCAAAATGATTGGTTTTTTTGCAAAGAAAGCTCGAGGCTCAATGGCTCGCTTTATGATTCAGAACAACATAAAAAATTCAGATGAACTAAAAGACTTTAATATAGATGGTTATAGTTATCGCCCTGAATTATCAGATGATAATGATTGGACATTTACTCGAAAAACATCATGAATTTAAAGGAATAAGAAGATGGCGAAGACTAGAGTTGCTGTTGAGTTTGGTATGGGGACATCCTTACGCAGAAAAGATTATACTAAAGCCGCTGCTAATGCACTAAAAGATGCACTTTGGCATAATTCTTTAAATATGAGCGAAGCATTTGGGTTTGAAAAATCTGCTATGATTGTTGATGTAGAAATTGCAGTTCAAAAACCAAGTGAAGTAAATTTAAAAGATTTAGAAAATATTTTGCCTTATGGTAGTGGCTCATTTAAAGTTGTTTTTGGAGGTTTAGATATTGAAAAACCAGAGGGTGGATTAACTGTTATTGCAAATGCTGCAGTCATTGTTTCATATGATATGGAGCGATCTCATGCGTAGGTTAATCTTAGAGATGGGAATGGGAAATGATCTATATGGAATGGACTATACAAAAGCTTCAAAACGTGCCGTCGAAGATGCTTTTAGGCATTCAACTTTAAGTATTTTTAATTCATTAAATCTTGATTCAAGTAAAATGCAGGTAAAAGTGACAGTGGCCGTTGAAGAACCTGAAAAAGTAGACTGTGAAGAGGTTGCAAAGGTTTTACCAAGGGGTGTGGCTACTGTGAATGCAGTTAGGGGAGGTCAAAATATAGCTGACCCAATGAATGAAACTGCACATGTAATTGCAACTGCAGCGGTTGAAGCATATTACCCCATCAACCAGTCAGACTGGAAATTAACTTAATTATTTTTATGTTTTCTAAAAACGACAGCTAATGTCGTGAAAAGTATTGATAGAATCATTCCTATGTGAAATTATTAAAGAAATTTTCATATAGGAATAACTGATTTGTCTATTAATTTTCTCAAAACCATGGGTACACTTGGTGTTGATTTACGTGCATTAAGAAAGTCACGTGGTGTTACTTTAACAGACCTATCAGAAAAAATGGGACGGTCTGTAGGATGGTTAAGCCAAGTGGAGCGTGATATTTCATCCCCTACAATTAATGAACTACGCCAACTTGCTAAAATATTTAATGTACCATTATCATTATTTTTTGGGAGCTCTGAAGCAAAAGCTAATGAAGTGGGTAGAATTGTTCGAAAATCTGCAAGAAGGAAAATTGGTGGTGGTGACATTGGTTTAGTAGAGGAATTACTTTCACCAGATTTAACTGATGATTTTGAAGTATTGCGGTCTGTTTTTAGGCCAAATGCTAAATTGGAGAATTTTGTAACAAGACCTACTCAAGAAGTAGGTTACGTTGTTTCTGGGAACCTTAATTTATGGATTGAGAATGAAATTTTTGAGTTAGGTTCAGGTGATAGTTTTAGAATTCGTGGTGAGCAATTTAAATGGGCTAATCCAAATAATGAAGATGCAATAGTTATTTGGGTGATTGCACCACCAATTTATTAAATAACAACATACATAAACTTAAAAAGTATAAAAAGAACAAAAAGGATCATAAAATGTCAGAATTTCCAACAACTGCAAGAGTGGTTATTATTGGTGGTGGAGTGGTTGGTACTTCAGCGCTTTATCATCTAGCAAAAGCCGGCTGGAAAGATTGTGTTTTGTTGGAAAAAAATGAATTAACTGCAGGGTCAACTTGGCATGCAGCAGGTAATGTTCCAAATTTTGCTGGCTCTTGGGCAGTTATGAATATGCAGAGATATTCTGCAGAAATGTACCGTACTCTTGGTGAAGATGTTGGGTATCCAATGAATTATCATGTTACTGGATCAATTAGGTTAGGTCACTCAAAAGAACGAATGCAGGAATTTGAACGAGTAGCTGGAATGGGCCGCTACCAAGGTTTAAAAATGGATATATGCTCTCCTGAAGAGCTTAAAGAAATTCACCCGTTCATAGAAACCCATGACCTTCAGGGAGGTCTTTGGGATCCACTAGATGGTGATATTGATCCAGCTCAATTAACACAGGCATTGGCAAAAGGTGCGCGAATGGAGGGAGGAACCATAGAACGGTTTTGTCCTGTAACGGGAATTGACCGTGATGGTGATGAATGGATAGTCAAAACTGATAAAGGTAACATTAAATGTGAATATGTAGTTAATTGTGCGGGTTATTATGCTCAACGTGTTGGTGAAATGTTCAAACCATTTGGTGGACGTACAGTGCCTATGGTTGTCATGTCACACCAATATTTTTTAACTGAACCAATCGCGGAACTAGAAGCATGGAGCAAAGAAAACAATCGTAAAGTTCCACTTTTGCGTGATGTAGATTCTTCATATTACTTAAGACAAGAAAAAAATGGTTTAAATCTTGGCCCCTATGAACGTAATTGTAAAGCGCATTGGGTAACACCTGAAGATCCAATGCCAGACGATTTCTCTTTTCAACTATATCCAGATGATTTGGATAGATTAGAATGGTATATGGAGGATGCAATGGAACGTCTGCCTCTATTAGGATCGGCAGGAATTGGGCGAAATATTAATGGACCAATTCCTTATGCACCTGATGGAATACCGATGGTTGGGCCAATGCCTGGTGTGCCAAATGCATTTGAAGCACATTCTTTTACTTTTGGAATTGCCCAAGGTGGGGGAGCAGGAAAGATTATTTCTGAATGGATTATGCACGGTGAAACAGAATTAGATATGTGGGCATTGGATCCTCGAAGATATACTGATTATGCAGACACTGATTATTGCCTTTCTAAAGCCATGGAAACCTATGGTCATGAATATGCAATGCATTTTCCTCACCATGAGTGGCCAGCAGGTAGAAATAAAAAGCTTTCACCTAATCATGATGCATTAATTTCTTCTGGTGCTCAAATGGGAGCTTACAATGGCTGGGAGCGAGCTAATTGGTTTGCAAAAGATGGTGATGATATATCAGAAGAAGCAACTAAAACATGGGGAAGAAAAGGCCCATGGGCTCCACGTGTAAAAGAAGAAGTAGAAGCATGTAGAGATTCTGCAGGTGTTTTGGATATGCCTGGTTTTTCTCGTTATAACTTAATTGGAAAAGGCGCTGCAGAATGGTTGAGATGTCAAATCTCAGGAGCGCTTCCTAAAATAGGAAGAATGAATCTTGGGTACTTCTCTGACAGTAGAGGGCGTATTGTAACTGAAGTAACAATAATTAGATTTGCTGAAGACGAGTTTTTGCTAATGACTGCTGCAGTTGCGCAATGGCATGATTTCGAATTTTTGAAAAAAGCATTGCCATCAAATGGTGAATTGAAACTAATTGATGTAACAAAAGAATATTCAACTTTACTATTAACTGGGCCAAATTCGCGTAATATTCTGGAAGCTATTACTGAAGATGCTGACTTATCAAAGGGTTGGCTTACACATCAAGATGTAACTGTATGTGGAGTTAATGCAAAATTATTCAGAATTTCTTTTGCGGGTGAATTGGGTTGGGAAATTCATACTAATTTTGAAGATACTCCAAGAGTATTTTCAGCAGTAATAGAACTTGGGGCTAAACCTTTCGGAATGTATGCTTTAAACTCTATGAGAATTGAAAAAGGGTATAGAACTTGGAAAGGAGATTTATCAACAGATTATACTTTATTGGAAGGCGGGATTGAGCGTTTTATAAAGTTTGATAAACCTCAGGATTTCCCTGGAAAAGCGGCATTGTTAATCGAGAAACAAGAAGGATCTAAGAAAAAGTTTGCAACCTTAATAGTTGATACAGACTTTGCAGATGCTCCTTATATGTCAACAATTTGGCATGGGGACCAAGTTGTTGGAGAAACAACATCTGGTGATTGGGGTTATCGTGTTAATGCATCAATAGCTTTTGGTATGGTGCGTTCTGATCTTGCAATTCCTGGTAAAGAACTTGAAGTGGAAATATTTGGAAAACGATGCAAGGCTGTTGTTCAAAATGATGAAGCTTTATGGGACCCAAAAAATGAAAGAATACGTGCATGAGTATAACTTTTCTTGATGGTGGTATGGGTCAGGAATTAGTTGCTCGTGCTGGTAAAGCCACTTCATTATGGTCTGTTCAAGCTTTGATAGATGATCCAGAAGCGGTACTTGCTGTTCATAATGAATATTTTGTTGCCGGTGCAGATGTTGCAACTACAAATACATATTCTATTTTACCAGATCGATTAGAAAAGCACGGGTTATTAGATCATCTAGAGAAATTACAAAAATTAGCTTGTCAATTAGCAAGCGATGCACGTGATTTAAATGGAAAAGGTATCGTTGCTGGATCATTGGGTCCACAAGGATTTTCCTATCAGCCAGATTTAGCACCACCTGCTGAAATTGCAGCTGAGGTATATTCTAGATTATGTAAAATTCAAACTAACTATGTCGATGTATTTATAGCTGAAACTATGTCTTCTGTTGATCAAGCTAAAGGTGCTTTGATGGGTGCTTCTGGCTTTAATAAACCAATCTGGTTAGCGCTGTCTGTAGACGATAGTGATGGAACAAAATTACGTTCTGGAGAATATCTAACTGATATTTTACCTTTGTTAGAAAAGTATAAACCATCTGCAGTTATGGTTAATTGTTCTGCACCAGAAGCAATATCTGTTGCTTTACCATTACTGAGTAAAGCAAAAATCCCAACTGGTGGATATGCAAATGGATTTGTTGAAATAGCAAAAGATTTTAATAAAATTGGAGCAACTGTTGATTTATTGAAAACGAGAACTGATTTAAACCCAGAAACTTATGCAGATATTGCAAATAATTGGGTAAAATCAGGCGCAACATATATTGGTGGATGTTGTGAAGTTGGTCCGGCGCATATTGCTGAATTAAAGAGAAGATTTGGATAAAATTATAACTTAATATGAAAACCTTATAGGATAAGGCAATGAATAGTGATGTAAACCAAGCAAGCATGAAAGTAGATATTATTCTATCTGATGGTTTTGTAATGACTGAGCTATCTGGAGTTGTAGATGTTTTACGATTAGCAAACAGAGTTGTGGATAAAAAAATGTTTACTTTTCGTTATGTTAGTCCTGAAGCTGGGATTGTTAAATCTAGTGCTGATACATGGTTAAATGCATCAGCTTTATCTAATAATCCGGATGCTGATATTGCAGTATTTTTAGGTAACTCAGATTTGAACTTCACATCACGGGAGATAGAAAAAGCTGTTCACAAATATAGATATACTAATGCAAAAGTAGTATTACTAGCAGAAGCAGCTGCAATATATATTTCTGCCAATTCTGATGATGGGTTTGGCCATACAACCCATTGGGAAAATCGCTTGCTATTAGAAGAACGAAGTGGACTTTATGATATTGCACCTTCTCTTGCAGTGTCTACTGATAAAATTGTTACCTGTGCAGGATTAGTCTCAACATATGACATTATGTTGCAAATTGTAGCTGGGTATTTATCAAAAGCAAAATTATTAACTATTTCTAGTATATTATTGTTAGATAAAGTTAGATCTTTTGAAACAAGACAACCAGGTGCAATGGACGCTTTGAGTGCAGGTAAAGATAGTCATATTGACCAAGCTATAAAAATGATGCAATCAAATATCGAAGAGCCCTTAAAGACCACTGAACTAGCAAAAGTTTTAGGTCAAACAACGCGTTCATTAGAAAGACAGTTCTTGAGGCATCTAGGCCGAAGCCCGGGTCGTTTCTATCGTGAATTGAGATTAATCCGCGCTCAAAACTTTTTAGTAAATACTGACATGAGTATATTAGAAATTGCTGCAGCATGTGGATTTGGAAGTAATTTTGGTAAAATTTATAAAGCTTATTATGGAAAAACACCCCGCGAAACTCGAAAAGAGCGTTTGGTTTAATTAAAGGACAAAAGATGACAAATATTCCAGGAACTGCACGTGTAGTGATAATTGGCGGTGGAGTAATCGGATGCTCAGTAGCTTATCACTTGGCTCAAAAGGGTTGGAAAGAGATAATTCTTCTAGAACGAAAGCAGCTTACATCTGGTACTACTTGGCATGCAGCTGGATTAATCGCGCAATTACGTGCATCTGCTAACATGACAAAGTTAGCAAAATATTCACAAGAACTGTATGGAAATTTGGAAAAAGAAACTGGGGTTGCTACGGGTTTTAAACGTTGTGGATCTATAACTGTAGCTTTGACAGAAGAAAGAAAGGAAGAAATATTTAGACAGGCTGCAATGGCACGTGCTTTTGGAGTAGATGTTGAAGAGATTTCTCCAAACGAAGTCAAAAATAAATATGAACATTTAAATATTGATGGAGTTAAAGCAGGCGTTTGGTTGCCTAAAGATGGTCAAGGTGATCCGGGAAATATTGCTTTAGCTCTGGCAAAAGGAGCTCGTAATAATGGCGTTAATATATTTGAAAATACATTAGTAACTGGAATTCTAACAAAGGGGCGAAGAGTTTCTGGAGTAAATTGGAAAACTGATAATTCAACTGGATGTATTGAAGCTGATATGGTTGTAAATTGTGGTGGTATGTGGGGCCATGAAGTTGGGCGGATGGCAGGAGTAAATGTTCCTTTGCATGCATGTGAACATTTTTATATTGTAACTGAGCCTGTAAAAGAATTAACACAATTACCGGTTTTGCGGGTTCCAGATGAATGTGCGTATTACAAAGAAGATGCTGGTAAATTTCTATTAGGTGCATTTGAACCTATATCAAAACCTTGGGGTATGAGTGGGATCCCAAAAGGTTTCGAATTTGATCAATTACCAGAAGACTTCGATCACTTTGAGCCAATCTTAGAGGCAGCATGTGAACGCATGCCTATTCTTGCTGAAGCTGGCATACAAACATTTTTTAATGGCCCTGAAAGTTTTACTCCTGATGATGCATACCATTTAGGTCTTGCACCAGAACTAGATAATTTCTGGGTAGCTGCAGGTTTTAATTCAATTGGAATACAATCAGCAGGTGGGGCTGGTATGGCATTAGCTGAATGGATGGATAGTGGTTCAAAGCCATTTGATTTAGGTGATGTCGACATTTCAAGAATGCAGCCCTTCCAAGGAAACAAAAAGTATTTATTTGAACGATCTAAAGAAACCTTGGGTTTACTTTATGCAGATCATTTCCCTTTTTTACAAAAAAAGACTGCTCGTAATATTCGCCGTACACCATTTCATTATCAGTTGTTAAATCAGGGTGCTGTTATGGGGGAAATAGCAGGCTGGGAGCGTGCTAATTGGTTTGCTGATAAAGGTCAAAAAAGGTCATATGAGTACACCTGGAAACGTCAAAATTGGTTTGAAAACGCTGCTCGAGAACATCGTTCCATTCGTGAAAATATTGGTATGTACGACATGTCATCGTTTGGAAAAATTAGAATAGAAGGGCGTGATGCAACTAAATTTTTAAATTTTGTTGCAGGTGGCCAATATGATGTCGAAATTGGAAAAATAGTATATTCACAATTTTTAAATAATGCTGGTGGTATCGAGGCTGATGTAACTATTACAAGATTAACTGAAAGTGCATATTTAGTAGTAACTCCTGCTGCTACAAGATTGGCTGATCAAATTTGGTTGAGCCGCAATATAGGTGATTTTAATGTTGTAATTACTGATGTTACTGCTGGTGAAGGCGTGTTGGCTATAATGGGCCCTAGCAGTCGAAAATTATTACAGATGGTTAGTCCAAATAGTTTTGATAATGATGTAAATCCTTTTGGTACGGCTCAAGAAATTGAAATTGGGATGGGCTTGGCCAGGGTGCATAGAGTTACTTATGTTGGTGAACTTGGTTGGGAAGTATATGTTAGTTCTGATCAGGCAGGACATATTTTCGATACGCTTTTTGATGCGGGGCAAGATCTTGATATGAAATTATGTGGAATGCATATGATGGATAGCTTAAGGATAGAAAAAGGCTTCCGGCATTTTGGGCATGACATCACATGTGAAGACCATGTATTAGAGGCGGGTTTGGGATTTGCTGTTAAAACGAGCAAGCCAGATTTTATTGGAAGAGATGCAGTTTTACGAAAAAAAGAAAATGGTTTAGATAGGCGTTTGCTTCAATTTGTACTCAATGATAGTGAACCGTTGCTTTATCACAATGAACCAATTCTCCGTGATGGAGAATTAGTTGGGCATCTTACATCTGGCAATTATGGCCATACAATTGGTGCTGCAATTGGTTTGGGTTATGTGCCGTGTAAAGACGAAACAGTCTCAGATATATTGGCATCAAATTATGAAATTGATGTAGCTGGATCAAAGATAAGAGCAGATGTAGGTATCAAACCAATTTACGACCCAAAATCTGATCGTGTAAAAATTTAAAACACTTAACTGTCTGCTATAAAAAGCATTGGTGACTTTGGCACTTTTGTAATTTATTTAAGTCTTATGAAACCTTTTGTCTATTCACCACCAAAAATACCATTAGATATATTATATATTGATGAAGATGTTCTGGTAGTAAATAAGCCTTCTGGTTTACTTTCAGTTCCAGGAAAAGAGTTGAAACATCGCGATTCGTTGGAACTAAGGGTGAAAGCACAATACCCCAATTCATTTCTGGTTCATAGACTTGACATGGATACAAGCGGGATAATGATTTTTGCACTAAACAAAAATACGCAAAGATTATTAAACATGCAGTTTGAAAAGCGCATGGTTAAAAAATTATACGAAGCTAGAGTTTTTGGAAATATGAAAGCTAGAAATGGTTCTATTAATTTACCACTGATAGTTGATTGGCCAAACAGACCAATGCAAAAAGTCGATATAGAAAATGGCAAAAGTGCATTAACCCACTGGAGGGTTTTGAAAAAAGAAAAAAATGAATCTAGAGTGGAACTTATGCCAGAAACAGGTCGCACTCATCAATTAAGAGTTCATATGAAATCTTTGGGACATACGATATTGGGTGACCGCTTTTATGGCAATGCTAAGGAAATTAGTTTAGCTGATAAACTGCAATTACATGCTAAACGATTAATCATTATTCACCCAAAAAGTGACAAACAATTTACATTTGAAGCTTCAACGCCATTTTAAATTTATTACAGGAGTTAAAATCGGTATCTATTTTTTTGATAACCTACTTGCTGATTTATTTCTGAAAGGATATTTGGGTGGAAACAAAAGGTAAATTATGACGATTGATCCTGTAAATCTAACAGCTGATTTAATACGCTGTGAATCTGTAACTCCAAAAGAAGCTGGTGCATTGGTTCTGTTAGAAGAATTGTTAGCTAAAGCTGGATTTGAATGCAATCGAGTAGATCGTGGTTTAGTTTCTAATTTATTTGCGAGGTGGGGAACTGGTAAAACACTTGGCTTTAATGGCCACACAGATGTTGTGCCAATTGGATCTTTAGATGATTGGAGTGTTGATCCATTCGGTGCAGAAATAAAAGATGGATTTCTATATGGCCGTGGGTCTACTGACATGAAATCTGGCGTTGCTGCATTTGCTGCTGCTGCCATTGATTTTGTTCAAAATAATCCAGCGGGTGGGTCAATTGTGTTAGCTATAACAGGTGATGAAGAAGGACAAGCTAAGGATGGAACACTTGCTTTGCTTGATTGGATGAATGATAATAATGAGACTATTAACCATTGTATTGTTGGAGAACCAACTTGCCCAGAAAATATGGGTGAGATGATGAAAATTGGGCGCAGGGGCTCAATGACTGCATATTTTACGGTTCGAGGAATACAAGGCCATTCTGCATATCCGCACCGTGCAAAAAACCCTTTACCTGTTATGGCAGAACTAATCTGTGATTTAACATCTTTTGAATTGGATCAGGGATCTGAACATTTTGATCCTTCTACGCTGGCTGTCACAACAATTGATACGGGAAATCTTGCAAATAATGTGATCCCAGCTGAATGTAGAGCTACAGTAAATATTCGGTTTAATGATATGCATACTTCAGAAGAATTATCAGTTTGGTTAAAAGAAGTAACAAATAAAATTGCGTCTAAAAGCGATGTTGAAATAAATATGGAAATACAAGTTTCAGGCGAAAGCTTTATTACGGCTCTTGGAAGCTTCTCTGATTTAGTTTCCAATTCTGTATATTCTGAAACAGGTATATATCCGCAAGCGTCTACATCTGGTGGTACTTCTGATGCTAGGTTTGTTAAGGATCATTGCCCCGTTGTAGAATTTGGATTGGTTGGAAAAACAATGCATCAGGTTGATGAAAGAGTTTCAGTAAATCACATACACCAGCTTAAAGCGATTTATGCTAATATCATAAAAAATTATTTTGCGTGATTAAACCTCAGCTTTTTATAATGTTAAAAGAACCAAAGCCTGGATTGGTAAAATCTCGCCTCGGTAAGGACATAGGGATGATAAAAGCCGCTTGGTGGTTTCGACATAACGCTAATGATATCATAAGAAAATTATCTGCAAAAAAACTTTGGACTACTATATTAGCAGTTTCGCCAGATAAAGAAGGCCTCTCCAGTCGTGTTTGGCCGCATGGATTGCTTAGGTGGCCTCAGGGTACGGGTGATCTAGGCAAAAGAATGGCAAATATTTTTATCAATGCAGATAAAGGTCCTATTGTAATCATTGGATCTGATATCACAAAAATCGAAGCTAGGTATATTCAAGATGCATTTAATGCTCTTGGTGATCACGACGTTGTAATTGGGCCTTCTTATGATGGAGGCTATTGGCTAATTGGCATGAAGCGTGGCGCTAAATCCATGCCCAAATCAATTTTTAAAAACGTTCGCTGGTCTACTTCAAATGCCTTGAGTGACACTCTAAAAAATTTAGAGGGCTTAAAAGTAAAACAGATTCTCAAGCTTCAAGACATAGATAATGTAGAAGATCTTATGAAGCTTCAAAGCTAAATAAAAATAAAGTCAATGACCTCAATTAATGAATATGATAACCAATTTAAATGAATAAAACTCCATTAAAAGAAGATATTTTAAAATGGGTGCAAGAGCATCCTGAAAAAGCATCAAAACGCGATATTTCAAAAGCATTTAATATTACTGGAAATGCTCGAGTAGAATTAAAGAAAATATTACGTGAATTGCGTACAGACGGTTTGATCTCAGGGTCACGAAGCTCTTTTAAAAGCTCTAGTGAACTGCCACCAGTCTCTGTTTTGAGACTTTCTGAATTGGATGAAAATGGAGATCTTTGGGCGGAGCCAGCTGAATGGAGCATGGATACTGTCCGCCCAAGAATTTTATTTTTACCAAAAAAAAATGACGCTGCTTTGGCTGTCGGTGATAGAATTCTATGCAGAATTACACCAATAGAAAATCATGATCATAAATTAGAAGCACGACTAATAAGGCGAATTGGATCTGCTCCAGATTTGGTGATTGGTATCTATCGATTGGGTTCTGAAGGTGGTCGATTAGTTCCAATTGATAAGAAAAATTCTTGGGAATATAAAATAGCAAGCCAGGATGCTAAAAATGCAAAAGATGGAGAATTAGTTGAAGCAGAACAGGTTGGCCCAAGAAAACGATTGGGACTGGCATCTGCAAGAATTATAGAAGTTCTTGGTGACCCAATGGCGCCTCGATCTATTTCTTTGATAGCTATTCATCAACATGAAATTCCTGACCATTTTCCTGATGACGTGCTCTTTGAGGCAGAACAAGCTAGGGCTGTTGAACTAGGTGAAAGAACAGATTTACGTAACTTGCCATTGTTTACGATAGATCCTTCAGATGCGCGTGATCATGATGATGCTATTTGTGCAAAACCTGATGATGATCCAAATAATATTGGAGGGCACATTGTTTGGGTAGCAATCGCTGACGTTGCTTATTATGTACAGCCAGGGTCAAGCATTGATATTGAAGCCCGCAAACGAGGCAATTCCTCCTACTTTCCTGATAGAGTAGTTCCAATGTTACCGGATGCTTTGTCAGGTAACCTCTGTTCATTACATGAAGGTGTTGATCGGGCGTGTATGAGCGTTTGCATAAAGCTCAGCGCCGAAGGGACCAAGCTAGATCACCAATTCCACCGTGGTATTATGCGCTCCCCAGCATCACTATCTTATGAGCAGGCTCAAGGTGCTTTTGATGGAAATTATGATAATGTAACAAAGCCTCTTGCAAAGGCACTTAAAGATTTACTTTTAGCTTACAAAAGTGCCAGTAAAGCTCGTGACAAACGTCAGCCTCTGAACTTAGATTTACCAGAGAGAAAAATCGTTCTTTCAGATGATGGTGAGGTTTTATCCGTTGACTTCAAAAATCGTTTTGAGGCTCATAAATTAGTTGAAGAATTTATGGTGATGGCAAATGTATGTGCAGCTGAGACTTTAGAAGCTAATCAGGAAACATTACTTTACAGAGTGCATGAAGAGCCAACTCTCGAAAAACTCAATGCACTTAGGGAAGTTGTAGAAGATTCAGGCCTCAAATTAGCAAAAGGTCAAGTTCTTAAAACTCATCATTTAAATAAACTTTTAGACACAGCTGAAAAATCTGAAGACGCTGAGATAATTAATATGACAGTTTTGCGGTCTATGTCACAGGCGTATTATTCCCCATCAAGCCTTGGGCATTTTGGTTTAAACCTCAGGCGTTATGCACATTTTACGAGTCCTATCCGACGGTATGCTGATTTAATTGTACATCGAGCACTAATCTCTACACATAAATTTGGAGATGATGGTTTAATTGATGCTGACAGAGAACAATTAAAAGAAATAGGAGAATGGATATCAAGCACAGAGAGAAGATCTATGTTGGCTGAAAGAGATACATCAGATAGATATCTTGCAGCATTTTTATCAGATCGTATTGGTTTAGAATTTACAGGTCGAATATCTGGAATTGCTAAATTTGGTTTATTTGTAAAACTTGATACATCAGGAGCAGACGGTATTATCCCACTATCAAAATTAGGCCGAGAGTATTGGCGATATGATGATCGCGAACGTACATTAACAGGGGAGGATTCTGGACGTATTATATCGATCGGAATGCCTTGTAAGGTCTCACTTGTTGAGGCTACAGCTATTACTGGTGGGATATCATTGGAAATGTTGGAATTAGAGGGCAAAGTTATCCCAAAAAGCTCTAGTAGAAAAACCAGCCACAAAGGCCGTAGAATTATGCGTTCAAAGGATAAGAAGCGAAAGAGAAAAATAAATAATTAATTAAAACCACTTTGTTGTTTTAATTTTTTTTGTAGATTACTGTATATATAAAACATTCTCGAGCAGGAGAAATAATGAATAAATCAGTAAAGCTTTTAGCCAGTTGTTTAATTTTATTTTCAACGCCTTTAGTTGCGGATGATAATGATAATAATAATCAACAAATTTCAGTGCAAAAAGAAAATGCATTTAAGCAATGGGTTAGTAATTTCAAGAAAGATGCAGTTTCAAACGGAATAACTACTTCAACGTTTGATACTGCTTTTGAAAACGTTCAATTAAATAGCCGGGTAATAAAAGCGGACAATAAACAAGCAGAATTTTCTCGTGAAATTTGGGATTATTTAGATACTGCAACCTCACCCAAGAGAATTGCTAACGGCAAAGAGAATCTTAGCGACTATTTGAACTTATTAAGAGAGATACAGTTCAAATACCAAGTTGATGCTGAAGTTATATTAGCAATTTGGGGTTTGGAAAGTTCTTATGGTAAACGCATGGGTGATATAAATATTATCGAAGCTCTAGCTACACTAGCATTTGATGGAAGACGTGAAAAATTTGGAAAACAACAATTATTAGAAGCTTTAAGTATCATACAACGCGGTGATATTACACCAGATAAAATGATGGGTTCGTGGGCTGGAGCCATGGGTCATACTCAGTTTATTCCAACAAGTTACCAAGCCTATGCGCAAGATTTTACCGGAGATGGAAAACGAAATGTATGGGATCCTCTAGATCCATCAGATGCCTTAGCGTCCACCGCAAATTACCTTGCTGAGTTTGGCTGGACGAACAATCAGCCTTGGGGAATAGAGGTAAATTTACCAGAAAACTTTAACTATAGAAATGCTGATTTAGAGGTAAAAGCGACGCCAGCGCGTTGGTCAGAATTAGGGTTAAAAACTATCACTGGAGGAAAAATCCCAAATTATGGTGAAGGTTCTGTATTTTTACCTGCGGGAGCAAAGGGCCCAGCTTTTATTGTTTTTAATAATTTTTTTGTGATTAAAAGATATAATAATGCAAATTCATACGCTATGGCCGTGGGCCATCTCTCAGACCGCATTCTAGGAGGAAAATCTTTCCACATTGAATGGCCACGGGGGCCTGGAGCTTTAAAGTTTAATGAAAAAGTAGAATTGCAAAATTTGCTAAATCAACTTGGATATGATGTTGGGGAGGCAGATGGAATAATTGGCCCAAACTCTATTGCTGCAATAAGAAAGTTTCAAATTTCAGTGGGTTTAATTCCAGATGGAATGTCAAACAAGGACTTATTGTTAAAGATGCGTGCGTCTAATTAAACCCAATTGTTAACTAGTTTATATTTGGAAGTTTGGCACCCCAGTTCTCAGATTGCATTTCTTTCAATCTGCTTGCAGTTCTTACAAACTCAAATGCTCCGGGCCCATCTTGATATAGTTCTTCTGGCTTAGCTTCAGAACTTACTATTAATTTTATTTCGTTTTCATAGAGAGTATCTATTAAAGTTACAAATCTTTTGGCTTCATTATTGTTATCTTTACCAAGTACTGGCACATTGGTTATCATCAAAATATCAAATGTTTTGGCAATTAATATATAATCACTTGGCCCTAAAGCTTTTTTGCACAAATCATTAAACTCAATTCTTGCTATGCCTTTAGTGTGAAATGGAATAAGTATTTCTCTTTTTTTATTTTTTAGCACAAGTGGCTCAGAATTACCTTTTGAAATAATCTTCCATAGTTGTTCAATTCTATTAAATGTTACTTCATTTAATGGATAAAAATAGCTCACATTTTTACTTGAAGTGTTCTGCCGATGATCGGTAGTACTGTCCAAGTTTAAAACATCTAGTTTTTGAGTAATCATCTTTATGAAAGGTAAAAATAGTGATCTATTTAATCCATTTTTGTAAAGCTCTTCAGGATGGCGATTTGATGTTGATACAATGACCACACCGGCATCAAAGAAAAACTCAAACAAACGCCCTACAATCATTGCATCTGTTATGTCAGTAATTTGCATTTCGTCAAAACACAAAAGCTTCACTTGTGATATAATATTTTGTGCTACAGGCCGAATTGCTTCGCTTATATTTTCTTTTCTAGCCTCATGTAGGTCTTCATGAATTTTTTGCATAAATTCGTGAAAATGAACTCTTCGTTTTTTTTCTATAGTTGAGGCTTCAAAAAATAGATCCATTAACATGGACTTTCCACGACCAACCCCACCATATATGTAAATACCTCTTGGTTTTTGGTGTTCTTTTTTAAATAAATTAAAAACAGCCCAAGAAGATCTTGGTTTTAACACTTCAAGCTGAGCGGTCAAATTCTGAAGTGCTTGTAGTGTTTTCAGCTGGTTAGCATCTGGTGCTAACTCACCAGAAAGGATGCGCTTATTGTAGACGTCTATTAGTTTCAAATTAATAGCCCCAAAAAACCTTTGACCTGAGATAACAATTCTATCAAAGATACACAACCAAAGAGGTGTCAATATGCAAAGCCAAGATACAAAATTAATAACCCCAGTTCTTTTAGCGTCTTCTGTAATATTAATGATTGGTTTTGGCATTCGTGCTTCGTATGGTGTTTTTCAAATTCCAATAGCAGATCAGTTCGCATGGGCTCGGACAGAATTTTCGATGGCGATTGCCATCCAAAATTTAGCATGGGGAATTGGACAGCCAATTTTTGGTGCAATTGCAGAAAAGATTGGTGATCGTAAAGCAATACTTATTGGTGTGTTTTGTTACGCAATAGGTTTAATTTTTTCAAGTTATGCAATTAGTCCTGGGGCACATCAATTTTATTCACTTTTTGTTGGATTTGGT
>ERZ1027294.7-NODE-7-length-39730-cov-18.902004_pt1 | contig 39730 bp, 44 predicted proteins | sample MGYA00520857_ERZ1027294 | MGnify/ENA primary metagenome ERZ1027294 (study PRJEB33307, sample SAMD00078850) | marine metagenome | biome: aquatic biome; feature: sea water; material: coastral sea water | place: Japan | collected 2015-01 | depth 1 m m ... | reverse complement strand
TGAAAAGCCATCGCAGAAGAAATGTCAAGCTTTAAAACCTATTCTAATGGGGTTTCCTAGAAGTTGTTCGAGCCCCAGATGATTTTGGTTTAGCAAGACCTTTGGCGCTTCTTCCTTTTTTTGTAGGTTTTGGCTCTGAAGTCAGAGCGTGAGTGATGGCCTCATCAACCCATCGCACAGGAAGAATCTCTAATGCATGGGTAATTTGTGAAGGAATTTCTCTTAAGTCAGCAGCATTATCCTCGGGGATAATAACTCTCTTAATGCCTCCCCTTTTTGCAGCTAATAACTTTTCTTTAAGGCCGCCAATTTTTGTGACTTGACCATGCAGGGTGATTTCACCTGTCATAGCCGTGTCTGATCTCACAGGTATTCCAGTGAAAACTGAAATCATAGCTGCGCACATACCAACACCTGCACTGGGGCCATCTTTGGGAGTGGCTCCGTCAGGAACATGAATGTGGACATCAAATTTCTCATAGAAATTACTTGGTATACCTAATTTTTCTGACCTAGACCTAACGACGGTGAGTGCGGCCTGGATAGATTCTTGCATCACTTCGCCCAAGGAACCTGTTTTGATAACCTGTCCTTTTCCAGGAACATATGAGGATTCGATGGTCAGTAACTCGCCCCCAACCTCAGTCCATGCCAACCCTGATACTTTGCCAACAATGTCCTCAACGTCAGCTTCACCAAATTTAAACTTAGGTACGCCACAATACTTTTCTAAATTCTTGGGAGTAATATTGATAGAATTTTTGATTGTTTTAGGGTCAGCAAGCACTCTTTCTTTAACCGATTTTCTAAAGATTTTTGCAATCTGTCTTTCTAGACCTCTTACTCCAGCCTCTCTAGTATAGTGACGCACTATATCCAATATTGATTTGTCGCTCAGCTTAACCTCTTTTTCATCCAGTCCATTTCTTTCAAGCTGTTTAGGAATTAAATATTGTTTTGCGATATTTAATTTTTCATCCTCTATGTAACCAGGCAATCTGATAATTTCCATTCGATCAAGCAATGGGCCTGGAATATTTAAACTGTTGGCAGTACAAACAAACATCACCTCAGAAAGATCAAAATCAACCTCTAGATAATGATCTGAAAAAGTATTATTTTGCTCTGGATCTAAAACCTCAAGCAATGCTGATGCAGGATCACCACGATGGTCCATGCCCATTTTATCAATCTCATCCAATAAAAATAATGGGTTTTTAACCTCAACTTTTGAAAGCTTTTGAATAATTTTTCCTGGCATAGATCCAATATAAGTTCTGCGATGCCCTCTTATTTCTGCCTCATCTCTAACTCCACCCAATGACATTCTGGCAAACTTTCTATTCGTGGCTCTTGCAATCGATTTACCAAGTGATGTTTTTCCAACTCCTGGTGGGCCCACTAAGCACAAGACCGGAGCCTTTAATTTTTTAACTCTTTGCTGGACAGCTAAGTATTCTAAAATTCTTTCTTTTACCTCGTCTAAACCAAAATGATCTTCGTCAAGGATTTCAATTGCTGACTTTAGATTTGATTTAACTTTGCTTCTTTTTTTCCATGGAATACCAGTCAACCAATCCAGGTATGACCTCACAACAGACGCTTCAGCAGACATTGGAGACATTTGCTTAAACTTGGTAAATTCGTTATTAGCCTTTTTTAATGCTTCTTTAGACATGCCAGCCTTGGCAATATCTTCCTCTAATTGAGATATTTCATCGCCCTCTTCACTAATATCTCCCAACTCTTTTTGGGCGGCTTTAATTTGCTCATTTAAATAATACTCACGTTGGGATTTTTCCATTTGCCCTTTAACTCTATTGCGAATTCTTTTATCGACATCCATAACATCCAATTGCGACTCGATAAAAGCTATCAAAATTTCTGCTCTGAGCTGGAAATCGGCAGTTTCTAGAATCTCTTGTTTTTGCTTGATTTCCATGGGTAGATGACCAGCTATTGAATCAATAATTCTAGATAAATCATCTAAAGCATCAATTGATGCTAAAACTTCCGGCGCAATTTTTTTTGTAATTTTTATAAAATCATGAAACTTAGCTTTAATAAATCTTGCAAGGTTTTCTCCATCCTTGGTATCTATAGCGGGCTCTGCGATTAAACTCACTCTTACTTTAGAGAATTTTGTATCAGATTCTAAGGAGTCCATGTGAGCTCTGTGTGAGCCTTCAACCAAAACTTTTACAGTTCCATCTGGTAGTTTTATTAGCTGCAGGATATTGGCAATAGTTGCAACTTTAAATAAATCATCAAATAAAGGTGCGTCTAAAGAACCGTCTTTTTGAGTGGCTAAGATAATTTTCTTTTCTCCAGCCATGGCTGCATTCAATGCATTAATGGATTTATTCCTGCCAACAAATAGTGTTGATACTACGCCTGGAAATACAACGACGTCTCTGAGAGGAATAAGTGGAAGATCATATTTAATAGTAGCCATATAAATATAATGAGGGAGAATTAATTAAATTCAACCAGCAGACGAAGATTTTTTCTTAGGAGATTTATATACCTTGATTGGATCTGTTGAATGCAAAACAGAATTCTCATCGACTATCACTTTTTCTAAATCTATATTTGGTAGTTCGAACATTGTATCCATTAAAAGTTCTTCCATGATTGATCGCAAGCCCCTTGCGCCTGTTTTTCTCTTAAGAGCTTTCTTTGCTATCTCAAGCAAGGCTTCGGTTCGAAAATCTAATTCGACCTCGTCGATGTCGAACAAATATTTGTATTGATTAACCAATGCATTTTTTGGCTCTTGAAGAATTCTAACGAGCGCTGCCTCATCCAGCTCATGCAAGGTTGAGATAACTGGCAACCTGCCGACAAATTCTGGGATTAAACCATATTTAACTAAATCTTCTGGCTCTAAAGTCTCTACAATTGAAGCAACAGATGCCTGAGTGTCTTTTACAGAGGCGCCGAAGCCAATGCCGGATTTATCCGTTCTATGTTTAATAACTTCATCGATCCCAGAAAAAGCTCCGCCACATATAAATAATATATTGGAAGTATCAATCTGGATAAATTCTTGCTGGGGATGCTTTCTTCCTCCTTGTGGAGGAATTGATGCAACTGTCCCTTCAATTAATTTAAGTAAGGCTTGTTGAACACCTTCACCAGAAACATCCCTAGTAATAGAGGGGTTATCTGATTTGCGTGCAATTTTATCTATCTCATCAATATAAACAATTCCAAGAGCAGCTTTATCAGGATCGTAATCACATTTTTGGAGAAGCTTCTGAATAATGTTCTCAACATCTTCACCAACATAACCGGCTTCAGTTAATGTGGTTGCATCCGCTATAGTAAATGGAACATTGAGAACTCGTGCCAAAGTTTGTGCTAAAAGTGTTTTACCGCTCCCAGTTGGTCCTAGCAATAAAACGTTACTTTTTTGCAACTCTATCTCATCTTTATTAGCATTAGATCTGAGTCTTTTGTAGTGATTATATACAGCAACAGAAAGGGTTTTTTTTGCTTTCTCTTGACCAATCACATAATCATCAAGTTGTTTAAATATTTCTAACGGAGATGGCAAAACATCAAGAACTTCCTCATCTTCAGCTTTAACCTCCTCCTCAATAATGTCATTACAAAGATCTACACACTCGTCACAAATATAAACACTGGGTCCGGCAATGAGTTTACGAACTTCTTCTTGGCCTTTACCACAGAAAGTGCAAGATAATTTATTGTTGTCTTTATTTTCCATTCGAAGTTGGTCTGCTTTCTAATATTTCATCGATTATGCCATAGGTCTTAGCTTCCTTAGCATTAAGAAAGTTATCTCTATCGGTGTCTTGTTCAATTTTCTTTAAAGTTTTACCGGTATGCTTAGAAAGTATTTCATTCACTTTTTGTTTAACCAGCAGCATTTCTTTGGCATGAATCTCAAAGTCAGAAGCTTGACCTTGAAAACCTCCCAAAGGTTGATGGATCATGATTCGAGAGTTTGTTAAAGCAAATCTTTTGCCTTTGGCTCCACCAGCAAGCAAGAGCGATCCCATGCTTGCAGCTTGACCAATACACAATGTTGAAACCTCAGGGGCAATAAATTGCATGGTGTCATATATAGCTAATCCAGAAGAAATAACTCCTCCAGGAGAGTTAATGTAGATGCTTATATCTTTTTCAGGATTTTCTGATTCTAAAAATAGGAGCTGAGCAACGACTAGATTAGAAATATAATCATCGATCGGACCTGATAAAAAAATAATTCTTTCTTTTAAAAGTCGTGAATATATATCAAAAGCACGCTCCCCACGAGGAGTCTGCTCTACAACCATTGGCACCAAGCCAGAATTTATTTTTTCCATAATTTATTTATTTGCCAGTTCTGAAAATTTTATCACCTTTACTTTAGATTTAAGGGCAGAATCTAATTTTTCAATGAGCAAGTTTTCTAAGATGACCATTCTGTATTGATCTAGCTGCTGCGGCTGACTTTGAATCCAAGATCGAAATTGATCAGCATCTTTATATTTCTCTGCCTCTTCATCGATAAATGCATTTAAATCTTCCTCTTTGACTTCAAGCTCATATTTTTGAATAAGAGCTGAAAACAAGAGATCAAGTCTTACTCTTTTTTCAGCATTTTCTTTAAAATCCTCAACTGGAAAAAGATCCTCAGGAGCGTTTTCATTGGTTTGACCCATGCGCATCAATGAATCCTTTCGCATTAATTCTGCCTGCTCATTCACTGTTGCATTGGGAACTTTAAAATCATTGCTTTGCAAAAGTGTTTCATAAATCGATTCCTTGGTAAGAGATTTCTCTTGTTGTGCAATTTCTCCCTCCATGCGTTTTGAAATCTCTGAGCGAAAAGTTTTTTCATCAGATACATCTTCCATGGCAAGTTTTTCAAAAAGCTCTTTATCTATTTTTGCTTTATGCATCTCTTGCACATCATGGACAGTGATAAAGAATTCGGTTTCCTTTCCAGCTAAATCTTTTTTAAAATAATCCTCAGGAAAATTTGTTTTAAATGAAAAGCTTTCTCCAGATTTCTTTCCAACTAAGTTGTCCTCAAATCCTGGGATCATAGACTTTGAACCTAAGACTAATTTAAAATCTTTGGATTCATTGCCTTCAAAACCCTCGCCCTCAATTTTTCCCTCAAAATCAATAACTACTTGATCTTTATCTTGAGCGACTCTCTCAACTTTTTGCCATTCACAATACCTTTCTAAAATATCATCTATGGCAAGATCAATGTCTGAGTCATCAAGAGTAATTTCAGATTTTTCAAAACTTTTCCATCGAGAGAGTTTTGGCTTAATTTCAGGAAACACTTCAAACACGGCTGAATAGGAAATTGGTTTGATTGGATCCTCGCTCTCAATGCTGATTGCTGGAGAGGATGCAGGCTTGATATCCTGCTCTTGAAGTTCCTTGGGATAACTTTCTTGGATGAGCTCATTTAAGACTTCGTAGTGAATAGAATCTCCATATCTTTGCTTAAGCACATCATTAGGCACATGGCCCTTTCTAAAGCCGTCAAGTTTAGCAGTGGATTTAATCTTAGAAAGTTTGCCAGTATATTTATTTTCATAGTCCTCAACGGGAACAGAAACGGTTAACTTGCGTTCTAGATCTTTAAGTTTTTTTAATTTGCTACTCATGTTTTTTATCTAATTTTATATGGGGCGAGCGATGGGGTTCGAACCCACGGCCTCCGGAGCCACAATCCAGCGCTCTAACCAACTGAGCTACGCCCGCCAAGAAACGAAACATTATAGATGTAAAAAGCATATAATAATATTTTTTTAGGGGGGATATTTTGGTAAACCAAGATTTTTTAAATAGTACCAATAAACTATTCGATCAAGCATTAAGCTATACAGATATTTCACCAGATTTAGCCACGAGAATCAGGGTCTCTAATTCGACTTACACGATCAATTTTGGTGTGAAGCTCAGAGATGAAATTCATACTTTTACAGGATGGCGTTCTGTCCATTCAGAGCACTTTGAGCCTGCTAAAGGTGGAATTCGATATGACATCAATGCCTCTCAAGAAGAAGTTGAAGCTTTGGCTGCCCTGATGACTTACAAATGCGCAATAATAGAGGTGCCCTATGGCGGCTCCAAAGGTGCCTTAAAAATTAATCCAAAAGACTGGACCAAAGTTGAGATTGAAAAAATTACCAGAAGATTTGCTCAAGAGCTTATTAAACGTGATTTGATACATCCCGCTCAAAATGTCCCAGCACCTGATGTGGGAACGGGTGCCGACGAAATGGCTTGGATAGCAGATGAGTATAGACGCATTCACCCAACAGACATCAATGCCTTGGCATGTGTTACAGGAAAACCAACCCAAAAGGGAGGGCTTGTAGGACGATCAGAGGCTACTGGAAGAGGTGTGCAGTACATAATAAGAGAATTCTTCCGCCATGAAGATGATTGCATAAAAGCAGGGTTTAAGGGCAGCTTAAAAGATAAGAGAGTTGCCATTCAAGGGTTGGGAAATGTTGGTTATCATGCTGCAAAATTTTTGCAAGAGGAAGATGAATGTAAGATTGTTTGCGTCATGGAGCGCAATGGAGCGATCATTAATCCGGATGGTTTGGATATAGAAAAAATAAAACAATATCTCTCTGAGCACGGTAGCTTTGAAGGCTGCAATGAAGGTAAATTTGAGGCTAACTCCTCAGATTTTTTATGCATGGAATGCGATATTCTCATTCCTGCAGCAAGAGAGAATGTGATCAACGAATCGAATGCTCAAGAAATAAAAGCCAAGCTCATTGTTGAGGCAGCAAATGGTCCTATTACCTTTGAGGCAGATGAGCTTTTAAATGAGCGTCATGTAACCATTATTCCAGACATCATGGCCAATGCTGGGGGAGTTGCAGTTAGCTACTTTGAATGGATTAGAAATCTAAGGCACATTAGGTTTGGTAGACTGGAAAAAAGAAGAAATGCTTTCCAATTTGATACGCTCATTTCAGCTATTGAGACGATGACTGGAAAAGATATGCCCGAAAAATTTAAAGAACAGTTTATGGAGGGCGCTAATGAAATAGATTTGGTCAGGTCTGGACTTGATGACATGATGAGTGAAGCCTATCAAAAAATAAGACAGAGCATGATTGAAAATAATATTCCCAATTTGCGCACTGCAGCATACAAAGTAGCATTAGATAGAATTGCTACGAGCTATGATTCAATTGGCTTATAAGAAACTAGGGAAAAATATTTCCATTTTTTTTTATAGGGTCCCACAGTTCAAACTTTTGCATGGCTTGAATAAATAGATCGCTCTTTTCAAAATAATTTAATAAGGCAATGACTTTGGTAAAGTTTTGAGCAAAAAACCAATCAGGGTTAGCAATTTTGTATTGTCGAATAAACGGCAGGATTGAAATATCTAAGAGACTGACTTGTTTCCCAAAAATCCATGGGTTGGGATGAATCTCAGCATCTAGATTTTCAAGGATCGCTTTGCATTCTTCTTGGTGTTCAAGTGGGTCTACCCCATACCGAGATGAATATTTATACCTATCAAGATGATGTTTAAATTTTGAGTCAAATAATTGAATAAGCTCTTGGGATGCTATTTCTTCTGCTTCAGTATAAGTATGTACATTGGGGACAGGGGATTCCATGGCCCATGAAATAATATCTAAGCTTTCATCGATAACTTTATCAGGAAATTCCAAAACAGGAACAGTGCCCTTAGAAGAAACTTGTAACATTTGATCAGGCTTATCTTTCAGCAAAATTTCTCTTAACTCGCATTCCTTTGAGGCCAAGATTAAGGCCATGCGAGCTCGCATTGCATATGGACATCTTCTAAAACTATAGAGTATTGGCAGGGTCATTTTTTACTCGATTGAAAAATAGCACCAATATGTTTTTCATTTCTTAGCTTAGCTAAATCAACTTGTTTTTGTCTGTCAGCATAACGCTTTTTTTGATCAGGAGTTTTTTCATTAAAGCAGTTTGGGCAACTCACTCCCCTTTCATACTCTGGCTCGAGCTTATCTTCTTCTCTAATTGGCATCCTGCAGCCATGGCACATATCATAAGAGCCAACTTCTAAATTGTGATTAAGGGCCACTCGATCATCAAAGACAAAACATTCACCCTGCCATAATGAATTTTTTTCATCGACTTTATCCATGTAATTTAAAATTCCACCTTGAAGATGATAGATATTGCTGAAGCCTTTTGCTTTCATTAAAGAGGATGCTTTTTCACAACGAATGCCGCCAGTGCAAAACATGGCCACTTTTTTATTTTTATCAATGCCAGATGACTCAAGGCTCTCAAGCCAGTTAGGAAATTCTCGAAAATTTGTGGTTTCTGGTTGTATAGATTTTTCAAAAGTGCCAATCGAAACTTCATATGTGTTTCTAGTATCTAAAACCAAAACATCCTCCTGAGAAATTAAATGATTCCAGTCTTCAGGTTGAACGTATTCTCCTACTATTTTTGATGGATCTGCTAGGTTATTCCCAATGCTAACAATCTCATTTTTTAATTTAACCTTTAGCCGAGGAAATGGATCATCTAAACAAGAGGAGGTTTTAAAGTTCTGTGGTACGTAAAGATTTTGAGATTGAAGAAAATTTTTAAATTCATCGATACCTGATTCGCTTCCAGCAACAGTTCCATTAACTCCCTCTCGAGCAATAAGAACTGTGCCCTTGATGTCTTCTTTTTGTAGAAATGTAGTAAATATCATTTGCAGCTCCTCTAGATTTGTTAATTCTGCGAAAGAATAGAAAGCAGCCACTTTAAAAAAATTTGTATTCATTTACCTTATTCAATATATGTTTATATAAACTTAGTTCATTTATGTATGAAAAAGAAAACTAAAAATAGAATTTACACATTCATAATATCTTTGTTCATATTTTACTATATGTTCGGTCGATACTTTTAGCTTTTAATGAGGGTGTGTTTTAAGGGGTATCTAAAGCCATAACAATGGCGCGCCTGAAGAGATTCGAACTCCTGACCCACGGTTTAGAAAACCGTTGCTCTATCCAACTGAGCTACAGGCGCACTGGTCGGGGTAGTAAGATTCGAACTTACGACCACTCGCTCCCAAAGCGAGTGCGCTACCAGACTGCGCTATACCCCGAGACGAGTGATCTTAAAGTTTTAAGGTTAAATAATCAATCTCCATTGCATAAAAATTTAATGATGGGAAAATGCATGGATGCCATCAAAAATTTTAGACGGAAAAGCTCTTGCTCAATTAGCTGAAGAAGATATAAAAGTTAGCGTCTCTAAATTAAAAGAAAAAGGAATCACTCCAACATTGGCAACAATTTTAGTTGGTCTAGATCCTGCATCAGCAACCTATGTAAAAATGAAACAAAATGCCTGTGCTAGGCTTGGAATGGATTCGATTGCTGTTGAGCTTAGTAAAGATACAACCACTGAAGAGTTGCTTGAGGCTATTGAAAAACTAAACGCAGATAGCAATGTTCATGGCATCTTGTTACAACATCCAGTGCCATCACAAATTAATGAACGACAATGCTTTGATGCAATTAGTGTTGAGAAAGATGTTGATGGTGTGACCTGCATAGGATTTGGGCAAATGACTATGGGAGAAAATGCCTTTGGCTCATGTACTCCTGCTGGAATTATGCGAATGCTTGAGCATTATGAAGTTGAAATTTCTGGTAAAAATGCAGTTGTTGTTGGCAGAAGCCCTATTCTTGGAAAACCTATGGCCATGATGCTGCTCAATAAAAATGCAACCGTAACTATTTGTCACTCAAGAACTGCAAACCTTCAGGAGCATATTCAAAATGCAGATATTTTAGTTGGAGCGGTTGGGGTGCCTCGTTTGATTCAAAAAGACTGGATTAAAAATGGGGCTGTGGTGATAGATGCAGGCTACCACCCTGCAGAAAAATGCGGGGACATAGATCTTGCAGACATTGATTCTATTGCCTCTGCGCACACTCCGGTTCCTGGAGGAGTTGGACCTATGACGATCAACACTTTAATTTTTAATACCTTGTTAGCTGCTCAAAAATTAATTTAGCATGTCTCACCTTCCTTTAATTGTTGGTTACGGAGGCATTAATTCAGCTGGTAGATCCATCTTTGATTTCTCTCACCAAAGAATGTTATTCGATAGCATTGATCCAAAAAATCAAAATGAGGTATTGCAAAGTCTTGGCCACCTCATGGGCACCACAGAAAGAGAAACCATCTTAAACAAAACTTTGATTAGAACGATTGATGATGATTTTTTTAATGATCACAATTACAGATCACCGGCATTACCTACATTGGCTGGAGGACAACTTCCTTCAGGGTTCAATCCTGCCAAAACCTACAATTCCAGACAGCACCCTCGAGGTCTAGCAATGACTATTTTTGGGTTGTCAGATGCTGTGATGAGTCTTGGATTGCCATGGGATGAAATCTTAGCAAAAGTACCTCGACAAAAAATTTCATGTGTCTCTGGTTGTGCCGTAGCTCAGGCTGATAAATATGGAATGGGAGGCATGTTTCAAGCTTCCTTGGCTAACTCTAGAGTCACGAGCAAGCATATGGCCATGTCGTTAGGTGAAGGCAGTGCAGACTTTGGTCATGCATATGTTTTGGGAAGTATGGGATCTACAGGTAGCTACACAGGTGCATGTGCAACCTTTCAATACAATCTAAAACTGGGTATAGCAATGATTCAATCAGGTGAATCACTGATTAGTATTGTGGGCGCAGCAGAATCAGGAATTGTTCCTGAAATATATGAAGCATTTTCTGCTACCAAGGGTTTAGCTGAAGATGAAAACCTAATGAAGCTGCAAGAAAAACTGGGTGAAGATTTTAATGAGCCAAATCATCGCAAAATTTGTAGACCCTTTGGTGAAAATATAGGTATGAGTTTGGGAGAGTCGGCACAATTTGTCGTGTTGATGGCAGATAGCCTTGCTCTCGAACTTGGTTTAAATATTCATGGCGCAGCTTTGTCCAGCCATATTCATGCTGATGGGTATAAGAAATCTATTTCTGGTCCTGGAGCTGGAAATTATTTAACAGTTGGAAAAGCTTTTAACGAAATAAAAAAACATTTTGGCCAAGAAGCTATGAATAAAACTTTTTTTCATGCGCATGGAACTAGCACTCCGCAAAATAGAGAAAGTGAATCTCATATTATTTCTAGCATGTCCAAAGCGTTTGGGATTGAATCTTTGCCTGTCACAGCAATTAAATCTTATCTTGGTCACTCTCTTGCGGCTGCAGGAGGCGATCAAATGATTAGCTCGCTAGGAAGTTGGAGAAATAATTTAATTCCAGGTATATGCTCTACTCCAAAAATTGCAGATAATGTTTTTACTGAAAATGTAAATTTTTTATTAGAAAACTTAGAATTTGAGGATAATAAATTTGATTTTGCCGTTTTAAATGCAAAAGGTTTTGGTGGCAACAACGGCACGTCTTTGGTTGCCTCTCCAGCAAAAACTATGGAACTGTTGCAAGCAAAATATTCCTCTAAAGAAATCAAAAAATATCAAACTCAAAAACAATCTATAGACAATCAATTGCTGGAAAATAAAAATAAGATTCTGCAAGGAGACACCATGTCTAGATATATTTTTGGAGAACATGTAATAGATGGAATGAATGATTTTGAAGTTGAATCTCATCAAATTACAAATACATTAAACGATGAAAAGTTTAATTTAGAATCAATTTTACCTTACAAAGATTTTCTGAAAGGTTAAAATAAATATTTAATTAAATAAAAAATTAACCATGGCTGAAAATATTTCAAATTTAGAAAACGCAGATGATTTTGATCAAATAGTAACTCCCTCAGATGAGCTCATTAAATCCTTCGAGCACATGCTGGTTGATATAGGCGAGGATACAGCTAGAGACGGTTTAGTTGATACGCCCAAGAGAGCTGCGGCTGCCTTCAAATTTCTTAATCATGGCTATAAGCTGAGTTTGGAAAAAGTTGTCAACAATGCCTTGTTTGAATCAGATATAGAGGACATGGTTGTGGTAAGAGATATAGAGTTTTACTCCCTTTGCGAGCACCATATGCTACCTTTTAATGGTAGATGTCATGTGGCTTATATTCCCAATGGCAAGGTGTTAGGTCTGAGTAAAATTGCCAGAGTTGCCGATATGTTTGCCCGTAGACTTCAAATTCAAGAGAGACTGACCCACCAGATTGCCGAAGCAATTACAGACATAACTGGATGCAAGGGTTGCGCTGTCGTCGTTGAGGCTCAGCACATGTGCATGGTTATGCGTGGTGTGCAAAAACAGAACTCTGTGATGAAAACTTCTGCAATGATGGGAGTGTTTAGAAACAACCCTGCAACAAGAGCAGAATTCTTTTCTTTGCTGCCTAATTAATTAAGCTGGATCTTCGGCTTTAGGTTCTTCATTGCTGAGCTCCACAGCTTCTGCTTCTACAACTTCTTCTTGAATATCAGACTCCCCTTCATCATTGCTGTTAAACGGCCAGGGTTTAGCATCAGTATTGAAACTAAGGAAGTTGAGCGAGTCATTGAAAAAACCATGCAGCCAATTATTTGCAGATTGGAGTTGGGTGTTGGTTTTGGAGGTGAATAAATAAAAGATAAATTGAATTGCCACAAGAACTATTAAGATGCTGACTACAAAGTTAATAGCTGCGCCATATATGACCATAAAGAAAAGGCGCTGCCATTTCTTAAGATCTAATAATTCATCTTTATTTATTTCATTCATAATTTTTCCTTATAAGTAAATTCTACATCAACTTCATTGGGGTGATCGAGTAAATCCTGAATTAATTGATCTGATGAAGCTTCAGAATACAAGATTTCATACAAAGAGTTTACCAATGGCATACTTACATTCATTTTGCGTGCTTCATGATAAACAACTTCAAGAGTTCTAGCCCCCTCTGCTACTTGCCCAACTCTCTCTTTTGCCTCAAGCAAAGAAAGATCTTCAGCAATCAATTCACCGAGCTGAAAATTTCTAGATAATTTTGAAGTACAGGTTGCCATCAAATCACCCATACCAGCTAAACCTAGGAACGTAATTGGATTAGCGCCTTTGGCCACAGCAAATCGACTCATCTCTGCCATGCTTCTGGTGACTATAAAACCTAGGGCATTTTCTCCAACCAGTTTCGCATGAGCAATGCCGCAACAAATGGCATAAATATTTTTTAATGCGCCCGCTAATTCAACGCCCTGCATGTCTTGGCTAGAAAAAACCTTAAAAGTATTTGAGGACAACATTGCTTTAACTTCAATTGCTATGCCCTGATTGTAAGAGGCGATCACGGTTCCTGCCACCTTCTCTTCAGCTATTTCTTTTGCAAGGTTTGGGCCGCTGAGCGCTCCAACCTTATCCCCTACTATATGTCCTAAGTATTCAGTAATGATATCTGTCATCGTTCTAAAAGGCTTGGATTTGATGCCTTTGGTACAAGAAATAACTGTCACTGAGGAGTTGATCAATGGTTCCAATCTAGAAATAACTTCCTCGAAGATAATGCTTGGTGTGGCAACTAAAATAAATTGGGCATCCGTAACTACTGAAGCTAAATCATCATCAGCAGTAATATTGTCTGAGAGCTTTAACTCAGGATGATAGGTTGCATTGGCTCCCTCAGAATTTATGCGCAGAGCCTGCTCGGCATCACGAACCCATAAACTCACCTGATAGCCATTCGATGCAGCAATATTTGCCAAAACTGTGCCGAAGCTCCCACCTCCGAGAACTGCAACTTGTTTTTTTGCTGTCATTTATCCTAGGTATTTATCTAATTGTCGAAGATATTTAGCTGGGTCTTTAGGAGATCCACCTTCTGCAATGATTGCATAATCAAATAAAAATTCAGCAAAATGAGAAAATTCTTTCCCTGACATAGTGCCTAATTTTTTTATGAGTTTATGTTTTAAGTTAACCTCAAAAACTGGCTTAGATTCATCAAAAGTTTGCCCAGATGCTTCGAGTATTCTTTTCAGTTGAGCTCCAGGCTCATCTTTGGAAAGCACCAAACAAGCAGCAGAATCAACTAAACGCGAGCTTGCAATAACATCTGAAACTCTTGCATCTAAGGATTTTTTCATCTTATCAATAATTTCTTGCTTTTCTTTAGTGACTCTAGGTTTTTTAGCCCCTTCTTCAAGCTCTTCTTTTGCAACATTGACTAATGTTTTCCCCTTAAATTGCATAAGGGTAGACATCAACCACTCGTCAATTCTGTCAGTCAAAAGCAAAACTTCGGTTCCATTAGCTTTCAAGTGTTCGATATGAGGAGAATTGGCTGCGGCTTCATATGTATCAGCAATTGAGTAATAAATTTTTTCTTCATCATCACTCATTCGTTCGATGTATTGATCTAGAGTGGTATCAACTTTATTACCATCTGAGGCAGTGCTTGCAAACAAAAAGAGCTCAGCGATAGACTCTGAATTTTCATAGTCCTCAGCTGGACCTTCTTTAATCACTAAACCAAATTCCTTCCAAAATTTCTGATAGTCTTCTGGTTGATCCTTTTGCATTTTCTTTAAGGTATCAAGCACTCTCTTGCTGAGACCTTTTTTAATGGAATCAACCAAAGGATGGTCTTGAAGAATTTCTCTAGAAACATTTAGGGGTAAATCACTTGAATCAACTACACCTTTAACAAAACGAAGATATAACGGCAAAAAGTGAGCAGCATCATCCATGATGAAGACTCGTTGAATAAATAGCTTAATTCCTCTTGGGGTGTCTCTGTTCCAGAGATCGTAAGGAGATTTTTCAGGAATAAAAAGTAAGCTTGAGTATTCTTGCTTGCCTTCAACCTTGTTGTGCATCCAGGTTAAAGGATCGTTGGAATCATAGGATATAAACTTATAAAATTCTTTATATTCATCCGCCTTAACAGAGCGTTTGGACTTTAACCAAATCGCCTCTGAATCATTGATGGTTTCTGGCTCGCCCTCTTCTGGATTTAGAATTAATGGGAAGTTAATATATTGAGAATATTTTTGTAACAAGAATTTTACTCTCATCAGTTCAGCAAATTCTTTATTGTCTTCATTCAGGTAAATAGTAATCTTTGTGCCTCTATCTTCCTTTGGAATCTTTGAAAGTTGATAAGTATCTTCACCAGTGCTCTCCCACATGACCGCCTCTTCTGCAGATGAATTGGCAGATCTAGAATGGACTGATACTTTTTCAGCAACCATAAACACAGAGTAAAAGCCTACTCCAAATTGACCGATAAGATTGGAATCTTTTTTCTTATCACCGGTCATTTCTGATAAAAATTGTGCAGTACCGGATTTAGCGATGGTTCCAATATTTTCAATAATTTCATCTTCCGTCATACCAATGCCATTATCTGAAATTGTTATGGTGTTATTTTTTGTATTTAAACTAATATCGATTTTTAAATCAGGATCGCCTTCAAGCAACTTTGAGTCCTCTATGGCTTTAAATCGAAGCTTATCAAGGGCATCAGAAGAATTAGATACAAGCTCCCTAAGAAAAATCTCCTTGTTTGAATACAACGAGTGAATCATCAACTGCAAAAGCTGCTTAGTCTCAGTTTGAAAAGATTTTGTTTTTGATCTAGCCATAGTTATTTATCTCCCTTGAAAACAATATGGTGGTGAAAGCAACAAGTTCAAGCATTTGTTCAGCTTTTTTTTGAATCAGCTTTGCATTTTTTACTACAAAATTTAACCTCATCCCAGGAGCGCTCCCATTTTTTTCTCCAGGCAAATGAGCGATTGCAGTTTTCACATACTTTAGTTTGAAGGTTTAACTTTTTATGCAAAATATAATTTAATCGATTGCTATAAAGAATTGAATGATACTAAGAGCAAAAATTACAATGGTGCAATAGACGCTCACACCATGCGAAAAAGAAAATATATTATCCCAGCCTCTATCTTTTGCTGCATTGGTGATTGGAATGCCTAATAAGCCTAATAATGCGTGAGCAGATATGTTGATGCCTAACCACCAACTCAACGATGAATCTTGAAAATAAAGGATTAAAACAGCAGGCAAAGATAATAAAAAAAGCAGCAGATAATAGCGCGGAAATATAGTGCGCAAAAACTTTGCAGCACTATCCTCATCAAGAGTTTTAAAGATTACGGGTGTGGTTAAAGCCAAATGAGTAAAGATGGTCCCAGCAATCAATAGATTGAAAAGTATTAGTGCTATTTGACTGCTCATATTGTATTCAAATGGCGATCCGGACGAGACTCGAACTCGCAACCTCCGCCGTGACAGGGCGGCGTTCTAACCAGATTGAACTACCGGACCGCGAACGCTTGTGAATGATAGCTTTTTTTAATTTTTCTGCAACTTTTTTTTCTGTACCTTTAAGCAATTATTTTGTCAAATTTCATGAATAAAATTCTTATCATTATTTTACTCAAAAGTTTAATTTTTGATATGCTTATTGAACTGTCCATAGGGGAGAGTATTAATATATTAATAAATAAGGAGTATTAACATGAAATTACTTATGCTTTTGGCTGGGGTAATGGCGGTTCCTACTTTTGCTGCTTCAGGGGGAGATCTCGACGCTAATGATTACGTTGGAGTTTCTTTCTGGCTAGTTACAGCTGCTTTGTTAGCTGCAACTGCGTTTTTCTTTGTTGAAAGAGATCGTGTAGCTGCAAAATGGAAAACATCATTAACAATTTCTGGTTTAGTTACTGGTATTGCATTCTGGCACTATCTCTACATGAGAGGTGTTTGGATTGATACTGGTGAGACACCAACAGTGTTTAGATACATTGACTGGTTGTTAACTGTGCCATTGTTGATTATTGAGTTCTATTTAATCCTAAAAGCTGTGACTGATGTTGCTGCTTCACTATTCTACAAACTTTTTGTTGGTTCTATAGTGATGTTAGTGTTTGGTTACTTAGGTGAAGCTGGACTCATGAGTGCTATGCCAGCATTTATTGTCGGGATGTTAGCTTGGATATACATGATCCATACACTTTGGATGGGTGAAGGTGCACAAGCAAGAAACGCATCAGGCAATGCTGCTGTTCAAACTGCCTACAACACCATGATGTGGATCATCATTGTTGGTTGGGCGATTTATCCACTTGGATATGCATTAGGCTATCTAGCTGGAGGAGTAGACAGCGCTTCATTGAACCTCGTTTACAACTTAGCAGACTTTGTTAACAAGATCTTATTTGGTGTTGTTATTTGGTCAGCTGCGGTAAGTGACTCAGAAAGCTAATACGAATTAGTTAAAATAAAAAGCCCGGAATTTTCCGGGCTTTTTTTTGTTTGTTTGGTGGGTGATGACAGGCTCGAACTGCCGACCCTCTCGGTGTAAACGAGATGCTCTCCCAACTGAGCTAATCACCCAAAGTCTTTGAGGGAGCATTCTAGCAACCATTGACATTATTTGGAATAGCTAATCCTGCGGCCAATTTAATTGAATGCCATGAAATGATATTGAGTCAGCTCTTAGCTGGATAGAATCTCATTAAGCTGATCTTCCATTTTTTGATAGTCCCAAAAGGCACGCAAGGACTCAATTTTATCATTTGAATTAATGCGATAAATGACAATCATTTTTGTTTCTATTTTGATCTCACCAACACGGTTAACAATTTGCGCATAATTGGCGCATTCATTGGCGCATGGAATAGATTCTAAAATATTAAACTCTATATCGCCGTTTGCTATCACTGTGTCATAAAATTTTTCTATTGCATCAATCCCCTGATGACCATCACCTGCTGGGTCCAATGGGCTTTTGCCAATTGGGTCCTGAACTATGGCATTGTCATCAAATAAAGCTAGCCAATTTTTTTTATCTTTCGCTACTGCAAAATCTCTTGACAGAAAGCCTAACTCTTGTGCTTTTGTTTTAGGTTTCATGCTTTAATTCCTCTCTAGGTTTTATCTCTAATCTAGCAAAATATATACCAAGTAAGGCAAGGATAACAAAGCTTAATTGGATAAAATTTAAATACTCATAAAATACTATGGCCCCAAAAATAGTTGCAATGATTGGCTGCATAAGTAAACCAATAGATCCGAGTGAAGCTTTAATCTTTGGAAGGCTGTAAGTTATAAAGAACTGTCCTCCAACTTGGCACAAAATAGCCATAGCCAATAAATTATAAAATTGCATTGATGAACTCGGCAAAAATTCCCTTGATTCAATTAAGGCAAATACCAAGCCAAACACTCCTGTAAAAAGCGTGGTATAGAAAATGATATTGATAGAACTTTCTTGGCCTAATCGCGAGATAATTAATAAATATATGGCATACAAAAATGCAGCCATCAAAGCTATGCCATCTCCGATTAATGCACCCTCAGTTTTTATATTTGAAAAATATATAAGTCCAATCACTCCGATAAAAGTTAAAATAAAAGACAGAATAAATTGCCTTGAAATTGATTCCTTAAATATTAAGACTGCGAAAATTAACATGTAAATTGATGCAGTGTTTACGAAAATTGTTGCATTGGCGACGGAAGTGAATTGAAGACTCCAATGCCAAGAGCTCATATCACCAGCAAATGCCAGCGAAGCAACTATTACCAACAATAAATTTCTCCGACTTTGTAGCTTAAAAGCTTGAGAGCCGTTGTAATAAAAATTTATAAGAGCTAAAAATGGCAAAGCTAAAAACATTCGATAACACAAATTCCAGGAAGGAGATAACTCACTCCATCTAACAAATAGTGGAGCCAGCCCAATAAGGCTTCCTCCTAAACACAAAATAAAAAAATTCTGCGCTGACTTTAATTGTGATGTCATCAATATATACTTCGTTTATGTGTGCAGATATTGTAAATCAAGGGGATGAAATTATCTCTGTTGGTCAACTGAATCAACAAGCTAAAACACTTTTAGAAAATCAATTTAGAGGTGTGTCTGTGATAGGAGAAATTTCGAACATGGCGCGTCCCTCTTCTGGACACATTTACTTTACCTTAAAAGATGAAGATGGGGCTATTCGCTGCGCCATGTTTAGGAATCAAAACTTACGATTAAACTTTGAACCCCAGAATGGAGATCAATGTATTTTAAAGGGTCAGGTCAGTCTCTATGCTCCGCGGGGAGATTACCAATTGATCGTTAGCTCAATGCAACCAGCTGGAGCTGGAAATTTGATGCATCAATTTGAAGAACTCAAGAAAAAATTAGATGCAGAAGGCCTCTTTGCTCAAGAGATAAAAAAACAAATTCCCAAACAACCCAAACATATTGGAGTCATTACCTCTGAATCTACAGCAGCATTTCAAGATATCTTAACCACTATACAAAGACGAGCTCCTGTCAGTCAGGTTTCTTTAATCCCTGCAACTGTGCAAGGTGACACTGCCCCCAAAACACTTATCGAGGCTTTACAAAGCACCCTAAACTATAACAACCTCAATCCAGATAATGCTTTTGATGTAATTTTAATATGCCGAGGCGGAGGATCAATTGAAGACTTGTGGGCCTTTAACAACGAAAGTCTGGCAAGAGAAATATTTGACTTTCCTTTGCCCATAATTTCTGGTGTTGGCCACGAGATTGATTTTACCATTGTTGATTTTGTTGCAGATCTTAGAGCCCCTACCCCCACAGCAGCAGCTGAGCTAGTAACTGAATATTATTTTCAACTAAATGATAGATTGGAAGAATGGAAAGCTAACCTTGGTTACTTGGTCCAGTCAAGATTGACTGAAAAATCGCAAACACTTCTCTTTAAATCGCAAAATTTAAAAAGCCCGCTCACCATGTTAAAGGAGCAATCTCAATCTCTTGATAATATTGAGATGCGTCTTGCAAATACCGTGCAAGGCATAATTAGCAACGCAAAACAAAACTTCCAACTGGCCACTTCGCAGATTTATCAATCAAGCACATTACAAAGATTTGAAAACTATGAAGACCGCATCAAAACAAACCTCAAGTCACTGAATTTTCAAATAAAAAATTTAATTGATAAGAAAAAATTAATGCTTGAAAGTATCTCTACCAATCTAAATGCAATTAGTCCTTTGGCTGTTCTTGATAGAGGCTATGCAATAGTTATGAACGAGAATGGACAAGCTTTGAAATCCTCAAAAGATATCAAGGTTGGGGATACCGTTACCACTCGTCTTGGAGATGGAGGATTTACTTCAAATGTTTCAAAAAAAGATTAAGGCCTCTAACCTTCTAGCTCTCCTTGCTTTAACAAGCCTGCAAAGCTTTGCAAGTGATTTGTTTGAAGGTAAAAGCGGAGAAATCATATCAATTCCAGCTGCAGCAAAGAATAAATCAAATGTCTTAACCTTCAAAACTTCAACGGGAACCAAACAGTTAGTGAGCCTTCCTTTTGTTAAGAAAGATCTTTTGATTACTAGGCACCATGTAAATGTAAAAGTAAATTGGGTTAACTTTGGAGAATCAAGAATTACTATCGCCGATGAAAGCAAAGTGACCTTAAGCACAAAAGACCAAGCTAGAGCAAACAATGAGGCCATACAAATTAAAACTGCTTTAAGTAGCTCTTCAACAGAGATTACTCCTTCTTTTGATTTTATTGCTCCGGTTCCAGGAATTGTGACATCGCCATTTGGCAAGCAAAGATTTGTTAATGACCTGCCTAGATCAGCTCATTTAGCGCTAGATCTTCGGGGGGCTGTCGGGACTCCCATTGTTGCTCCTCTTAAAGGTAAGGTAGTTTTAATAGGTGATTATTTCTATACAGGCTTAACTTTAATCCTTGATCATGGCTATGGTCTATTTTCCTCGTATGCGCACATGAGTGAAATAAAAGTAAAGCTAAATGATTTGGTTGAGCAATCTCATGAAATTGGTTTGGTTGGAGCAACCGGGAGAGTTACAGGACCGCACCTGCATTGGACGGTCTACTTTGATGGAAATAAAGTCAATCCAGAGTCCTTGATTCAAAAAGGATATTTAAACTCCATTTTGTAAGTCTTCATATACCAAAGATAGACTTGCTTCATCTTGAGGTTTTAAGCTGGCAAAAACAATCTCTCCATCAGGAGAAATAAAATAAGTAGCTGGGAGAGTTTTTGGGGTTTCTATGCCCCATAAAGTTCTTGGATGAGTAATCATAGAGGGATAGGTAATCCCAAACTTTTTAATTTGCGGCCTTAACTCTTCGGCTTCAAGTCGATCAAAGTTAAATGCGAAAACTTCAACTTCAGGATATTTCTTAGAAAAAGATACTATTTCAGGGATTTCTTTTATACAGGGAGGACACCAGTCTGCCCAATAATTTACCAAAACCCACTTGCCACTTAAGCTTGATGAGAAGATTGGCCTAGAATCAAAGACTTCTACATCGCCCTTTTCGCAGGAAACTAAAAAAAGACAAAATAAAGTTAATGGTAATTTAAATTTCATGTTTTATAGTATTGCTAAGGACACTATTATGCATCAAAAATATCTTCTAATCTTGTTTTATTCAGCCACGGGAGCTGTTAGGAATCTAGCACATGCAATAGCTGATGGAGCAGAAAAAAAGGGTCTTGAGGTTAAAATTAGAACCGTACCAAAAGTTTCTACTGTCACTGAAGCAGGTGAGCCAAATCTTCCAAGTGAAGGAGAGATTTATTGTTCAAAAGAAGACCTTATAAGTTGCTCTGGATTGGCGCTGGGTTCGCCCACTAGATTCGGATCTATGGCAGCGCCGCTTAAGTATTTCTTGGATTCAACTGGAGATATTTGGTCCAATAATGAATTAGAAAATAAACCGGGTTGTGTTTTTACTTCAACAGGATCGCAGCACGGCGGTCAAGAAATTACATTATTTAATATGATGACTTACATGCTGCATCAAGGCATGATTTTTATAGGCTCACCCTATTCAATACCTGAGCTTAGCGATACTAAAAGTGGTGGCACTCCCTATGGACCCTCACATGTCGCTAATACCAAGCAAGGAAACTTAACTTCTGATGAGAAAAAAATAGCTCAAGCAACTGGAGCCAGGATGGCTGATCTGATTATTAAATTGAATGATAATGAATCTTAGAGCCTATTTTCTTTTGTTGATTGGAGCTTTGCTAATCACCCATCTTTTGCAAGGGTTGTTAATAGGCACCCCGTGGATTGGCATAATTATTTGGTCGCTACCTTTAATAATTTTTGGCGATCAGGCTTATAGAAAACCTTCAGCTAAGCTCTATCAGATTTTTGGATTCATTATTTTAATTTATTTTATGAGCGCCTGTCTTATTGTCTTTGGGTTGCCAAATGCTGGCTTGTTAAGCTGGCTGGAATTAATCGAAATAGTTGCCTTATTCTTGGTGGCGGTCTATGCAGCTCGTGAACAATTAAGTGTAAAGTAAACTTGACAGTCAAGTAAACTTTACATATTATGGGGCTTATAACGTTTGCACCTCTGATCAAAAAACTCCCTAAAAGTTCAAAGATCAACTCCTCTATGGTTATAAAAAAGTGCAAACGTTGTATTTAATAAGCTAAACATTAAAGAGAACTAAAAAATGGCAAAGATAGTACATAAAGGCATGTGGATAGATATTAAGTCTTTAAATGCTAAAGACAAGAAGAATTTTCTTACTTCATTAGCATTTGGTTTTATGGCAGCTATTTTATGGGGAATGCATCTTTCTCATATTGGTTTTCTGGGCAATGAGCCAATCACTGATTCATGGATTTCTGAGACTGGACTCCTAGTAATTAGAATCATGATGATTGTATTTTTTATTATTGGGGCTTACTTTTATAAAAAGTTCTATAGCGAGCAAGATGACTTTTTTAAAAGCTACCATAACTTTACATTTGCTGGCGGTGCCTATGGTTTCTTAGTATTTGGCTCAATATTAACTGTCATGGCGCCCTATTTTAATTATCACCCATCTTTTTATGAGTTCTTTTTGGCTTTTGCAGCTGGCACTGGATTTGGTGGTTATTACTTTTATAAAAAATATATTGCTTGAGTGAAAAATAATCTTAAAGAGCTTCGTCAAAAAGAAGGCATCAGTCAAGATGACCTGGCTTCAATACTTAAAGTAAGCAGACAAACCATTAACTCAATTGAAACTGGCAAATTCGATCCTTCATTAAAATTAGTCATGAAGATGACCAAGCACTTTAACGTTTCATTGGAAAAAATATTTATTTACGAGGAAGAAAAATGATCGCTCTAATCATATTAGTTATAGCTGGTGTAACTATAGCAATTTGTGGAACTTCAATCATCGCTAAAATTTTTGCATTATTTTTTACCCTCCTAGCTTTTATTTTTTCAATGGCTGTGGTGGTATTAACTTTTGCCTTTGTTTTAATCATGCTTTTGACTGCATTGATTGGGGCTATTGTTTCAACCCTTTTTAGTTTTTTAATTCTTTAATTTTTAATCACTCTGGAGAATATTTATGAACGCACTTAAATCTATTTTTTCTTGGCTTGGGCGATTTCTAGAAAAAGCAAGAACGGTAATGCTGAACCTCGGTACAGCCTTTGTTTTGATCTTTTTTACAATCATCATCATTGGAGCGTTTACCTCTTCTGGACCTGAAGTTAAAGATCCAAGTGGTAGAGTGCTCTTTATTGATCCTGTTGGAACTGTAGTTGATCAAGAGGTGTTTAACACAGATTTTCTATCGAACCTTGGCGCTGACTCTTCAATGGATCAAATTCAAACAAGAGATCTTATTCAATTAATTAGAGCTGCAGCTGAAGATGAAGATATCCCTGCTGTATTTATTGATTTCTCTGCAACAGGTTTTGCAGGCCCTACTACTGTAATCAATATTGCTAAAGAATTAAAAGCACTTCGTGAATCTGGTAAAAGAGTGATTGCAATGAATGATCGTCTTTCTACAACCTCTTATCTCATGGCTTCTCAAGCATCTGAAGTATGGGTTCATCCTGTAGGAAGCATAAGTGTCAGAGGTCTTGGTGGCATGCGAGCCTATCAAAAAGAACTTTATGAGAATCTAAAAATTAATTTTCATAATTACTCGCAGGGAGATTTTAAATCTGCTGTTGAAGGTAACACAAGAACAGACATGTCAGAAAATGACAGGTTACAAAGAGAAGCCCTACTCAACCCTATTTGGGATGAAATGAAATCTCTTATGGCAGAAGGACGTGGGATTGAATCAGATGATATCCAATCTTTTGCAGATGGCTACGTTGGATTTTTTGGTGAAGCTGCCATTGGCAATATAGCTTATGCAGAGGCAAATAATATTATTGATGGAACCAAATCATTTCCTGAATTTCGTCAATACATGATTGAAGAATTTGGCTTAGACGAAGAAGCAGAGACTGAAACCTATAAAACTATTTCCTATAACGAATATGCAAAACAAATAGATGATGAGTTATCAGAAAGCGACAATCATATTGCAGTAATCACCGCAGAAGGTGCAATCATGGAGGGGGAAATCACTCAGGGTGTTGCAGGAGCCAATGGAGTTGTAAAACAAATTAGATCTGCGCATGAGGATGAGAATACGAAAGCCATTGTATTCAGGGTCAACAGTCCAGGCGGATCTATTATTGCCAGCGAAATGATGCGAGATGAGCTCTTTGCTGCCAAAGAAAAAGGCATCGATGTGATCGTATCTATGGGAGACTATGCTGCATCTGGCGGGGTCTATATTTCTACTCCAGCTGATTACATATTTGCTGAACCAACAACGATTACAGGCTCAATAGGTGTGGCAATTGCCTTGCCAACATTGGAAAATGCCATGGATTATATAGGAGTTAATTTTGATGGTGTGGTCACCTCTAAGCATGGTGGTTGGGACCCAACACAAGCAATTGATGAAGACCTAGATAAAATATTTGCGGGCTGGGGTGCTGATGCATATGATCGATTTGTTAGCTTTGTAGCTGAATCAAGATCTCAACCTTATGAAGATATTAAGAAAATTGCAGGCGGCAGAGTTTGGATTGCAACAAGTGCTAAAGAGATAGGTTTGGTAGATGAGATTGGAGGCATTGATGATGCAATTGCATACGCTGCTGACATAGCAGAATTAGAAGATTATCAAGTTGAATATTATGGCCAAGAGCTTTCTCCTGAAGAGCTAATTCTTAGAGAATTACTTGAAAATTTTGATGTGTCTCTTGGAGAGCCAAAAGTTTTATCAGCACTTAATGGTCTAGCAGATCTCTATGAAACACTAACAGACATTCAAGAACCAAAAGCATTATTAACATGCAAGGACTGCTTGGTAGGCCTTGATTGACTCATGAATCGAACTCAAGATCTACTATTTTGAGTCTGGTATTGGGCGGAATTAGATTATTGGAACTAAATCAAAACAATAACTAGGTTCGCCACATACCTTTGCTAACGGTACATTAAAAGCCAACATTGATTCCCGCTTTTCTGTTGATCAAATCAAACAAGCTGTTACCCGTTCTTGGGAGGGTGGCAGAAATGGAAAGGCGCTGATAGTGCCAACTCCTCTTTAATATTTAAAACAAATTAAATATTTAGCGTTTCTTTGATTAGGGGAATGGTGATCTTTCTTTTTAGCGAGGCTGCTTGCTTATCAAGAGTAATAATATTTTCAACGAGGAGTGAAAATCTTCGAGTTTGATGTTTTAACAGAAACTCTAGCTCAGCTGTGTCTATACTAATGTCTAATTGTTCAGCTACAAAATTAATTGCTTGATTAAAGAATTCATCTTGGACAGCATGAAGAGTAATGAATTCCATGCGCTTAATTCTTGATAATAAGTCGGGAAGTTGGGTGTTTTCTTCTAAAGGCTGAGTGCCACCAAAAGAAAGTATCAGACTGCAGTTAGATTGTTGGCACTCATTAATCAAATTAAATAAAGCTGTTTCCCAATTCTCATTGGCAAGGATAAGTTGCAAGTCATCAATACATACTGCATCTAAAGAAGCTAAATTTTGAAATATTTCTACTCCCATATTGAGAGCTTTATTCATAGGCATAAAAGCAAACTGCTTTCCCGAAGAGCTGAGTTCATTGCAAATAGCTTGCATTAAAAATGATTTTCCAGACCCCTTCTCGCCATGAATAATTAATTCATGGGTATTTTTACTAAGTGCTATATCAGCAAGCCTTGTCATGAGATTTATATTATCTGATGAGCAAAAAAAACTATCAAAAGATGCCTTTTGATTAATCTGAAATGGGAAAATAAGTTGAGTTGGTTTATTCACGATGCAATTTAGCAGTTAGTTTGAACCAATTCAAACCATATAGAAACAAGCTAATTAAAGTTACCAAAGCAACCAAACAATCAATCGCAACATTAGTTAGATTAAGGCTAAATATAATATCAACAAAGACGCCAGCCAAATAACCAATATGTACAAAGGTTGTTATTTTTCCAAATGCATTTGGATTTGGTGCAGCAGTTTCATAGACAGTCATGTGAAATGCCGCCCCCATGATAATAATAAAATCTCTCAATACAAAAACCACAAGAACAAAAATTGGTATGTATGAATTCATCCACAAGATAAAAATAGTTCCAATTAAAAGCACTTTGTCTGCAATTGGATCTAAAATCTTGCCAAGGTCTGTTTGCCAATCCATGACCCTTGCCAGATATCCATCGAGACCATCGGTTGCAGCAGCAATGATAAAAATATACAAAGCAAAAAGATAATTTTCTTCAGAAATAAAAGTAAGCAAGGGGTACATCAGATAAATTCTAATGATAGAAAGCAAATTAGGTATGAAAATAAAATATTTACTCATTGCTAATTTAAATACTCTAGTTTGAGGTAATTGTTATCTGCATTATATTCTTTAATTAAAAATTTAGTGCTGCCTCTGAGCTCTTTCATTAGAGAATCTTTTGTTTGGAATAATTGGGTCATGTAATCAATCTTTGTTCGCTGAAAAGCATGAAAAGATCTAGATTTTATAGCAAAAATTTTATCTAACTCAGATTCAACTGATTGAAAGTCTTGATAATTATTTAAGCCTTGAATCGAGACCATCATGCTTTCTCCTGATGCTCCTGGCTCGAGCGGTTTAACCTCAAGCAAATCATCCAAGAACTCATGAACAGCATTTTGAAAAAACTCTATTACTTGCTTCTCTTGCAAAGGAGAGGTGGTTTTGAGGTCTCCATTGATAGACCATTGATTGATGCCAATTCTTGCAAGCTCAATATCTAAAAAAGCATCATTATAAAATTTCTCCTGAATATAATTCGATGGCGAAAAAAGTATATTAGCTTGATTAAGTAAATTTTGATCTTCTAAATCAAATTCCGGCAATTCCAAATAGACACCTCTCTGCAGAGCAATATCGGTTAATGTTTGTTTTATTTTTGCAGACATTAAATCAGTTGATGCGCTGCTGTCTAGATAAACTGGTGCTGACTCACCTGTGTCCATTTTAAACAAGATGAGTATCACTGGTCGATTAAAACCTATTAATGGCGTGCCTATTTTTCGCAGCTCAGGAATTAGCGCTTCACTATTAAATTTGACTGATAAAAATTCTTCCTCTCCAATAAGTTCAGAAGAATAAGAGGAAACGAATTCAATTTTATTAAGTTGGGCATCGCCAATTCTCCAGAGAAATTTTTTACTTCTAGAACCTGATAATTTTTGAATCAATCGATTAAATGCCTTATTTAATCCGTCGTTAGTATTGGTATACTGATCAACAGGAATCTTAACTTCAAACAATGCTGGTAACTCTTTGCTAAAAGCCATATTTACCAAAAGAAAATTTAGTAGAAGCAAGATTTTAATTTTTTGACTCATATTTTTATTGTAAATGACTAGTAAAACAAAACCTACAGATCCTTACGCGAAGGCAGGTGTAAATATAGAAAAAGGCAATGAGCTAGTAGAATCCATCAAAGCAAGTGTAAATGCGACTCATGATCGAAGAGTCCTGGGGGGTATAGGAGGCTTTGCTGGGCTTTTTCAGCTTGGGTCAAAATATAAAAACCCTGTTTTGGTTGGTTGTACTGATGGGGTTGGGACTAAGGTAGCCTTGAGCCAAGCATACAATAAAACACATCTGACAGGTCAAGATCTAGTTGCTATGTGCGTCAATGACATGGTTACTTGTGGGGCTAAGCCCTTATTTTTCTTGGATTATTTTGCAGCCTCAAAACTTGAACCCAAAGTAACAGCAAAAATTGTTAAAGGCATTGCAAATGCTTGCAAAAAAAGTAACTGTGCTTTGCTTGGAGGAGAGACAGCTGAAATGCCAGGTCATTATGCAAAAGATAATTTTGACTTAGCTGGATTTTCTGTTGGGGTTGTTGAAAAAACCAGCTTAATTGATGGCAAAGGCATAAAACCAGGTCATGTATTGTTGGGCATTGAATCAAGCGGCCCTCACTCTAATGGTTACTCTTTAATACGATCTATTCTTAAAAAACATAAACCATCGGAACCCATCATGCGAGTTCTGCTCAAACCAACCCATTTATACCCTGCGCCTGTGTTAGAACTAATCAAAAAAACTAATGTCAAAGGTATGGCGCATATAACTGGAGGCGGTTTGACAGAAAATATTCCACGAATTCTTAACAATGGATTAATTGCAGAGATCAATTTATCTTCTTGGAAGTTTCCTAAAGCTTTTCAGTGGTTGCAAGAAAAAGGGAAGATTTCTCAATCAGACATGTTGAGAATATTTAATTGTGGCATTGGGATGGTTTGCATTTTAGACAAAGCAGATGTCTTGAAAGCAAAGAAAGTTTTATCAAAGCACAAACTTCGCAGTTATGAAATTGGATCCATAATCAAAGGCGATCTCAAAGAGCAGATTCAATACCAATAATCATGAAAAAAATTGTTGTTCTGATTTCAGGCGGTGGTTCAAATCTAGAAGCCATTGCCAAGGCTTGCCAAACAGGAAATATTCCTGCTTCGATTGAGTTGGTCATTTCAAATCAAGATCATGTAAAAGGCTTAGAGCGCGCTAAAAAATTCCATTTAATGAGCAAGGTAATCGAGCATAACAATTTTAATTCTAGAGAAGAATTCGATAAAGCGCTCTTAGAACAGATCCTGCCAATAGAACCTGACTTGGTTGTGCTTGCAGGATTTATGCGAATTCTATCGAATGATTTTACTGAAGCTCTTGAGGGAAAATTGATTAATATTCATCCTTCTTTATTGCCGGACTATCCTGGGCTAAATACGCACAAACAGGCTATTGAAAATGGAGATTTAATGCACGGCATATCAGTGCATTATGTAAGTAATGAGCTAGATGGAGGGCCAATTATTACTCAGGGCGCCTTGAAGATAGATCCTGTTCAATCTGAAGCAAAATTGATCAATCGAATTCATAAAATTGAGCATGCTGTCTATCCAAAAGTCATAGCAGATATAATAAAGGGATATATTTCACTTCAGGGAGATCAGGTAAAATTTGAAGCCGAAAGTCACTTTGGTCCAAATCATATGGAGTTTTTTAATGTATAAATATCTTGGAATATTATTTATTTTAATATCTATTAATCTAACAGCTCAGGAGATTCCTGACTATAAAGGAGAGTATGTTTTTACTAACTCTAGAGTTTCCATGCAGGGAATCAGAGAACTGATTACTCATAATGATGAAGGTGAAAGAACTATTCAATTTAATGCTAAATTTCCATTAGGAAGAATAAAAATTATTTCAGATTTCTCGGAAACAGATAATCGCATCACTTCAACTAAATACTATGTAGATGTTAAGTGGACATTGATATCAGATAAGAGAACTTTAAATTTTGATCTGGCCTCAGGAACCTTAACCTCAAAAGGAAAATTTGAATGGAGCCAAGCTTTAATTGAAAATGAAAATGTATTTGATCCGCTGAATGTTCAAATTCAAATCAGAAAAAATGTCATCGCGGGCCTCATGGAGTTCTCATTGATGCTTCCGGATTTAAAAACAGGGGCAATTGAAGCTAACAACTATAAGGTTATTGATAATGGGAATTTTGAAGTTGATGGCACCAACTATTCTTGCATCATTGTGGAAAGAATTAGACTTCAGGATGATAGAACCACGCGTTACTTTTTAGCACCAGACTTAGATTACCTGATAATAAAAGTTGAAGACCAGGACCAAGATGGGGATACCATGCTTGAGCTAAAAAAACTTTACTAAGTTTTTGGAAGCGTGACCCCTGTTTGTCCTTGGTACTTACCACCCCTATCCTTATAACTGACTTCACAGTCTTCATCTGACTCAAAGAAGATCATTTGCGCCACGCCCTCACCTGCATATATTTTTGCCGGTAAATTGGTGGTATTTGAAAATTCTAATGTTACATGGCCTTCCCACTCAGGCTCTAAGGGTGTGACATTAACGATAATGCCGCATCTTGCATACGTTGATTTGCCTAAGCAAATAGTTAAAACATTTCTAGGAATTCGAAAATATTCAACTGTTCTTGCAAGCGCAAAAGAGTTTGGGGGGATAACACATACATCTGAGGTGATATCAACAAAACTATTATCATCAAAAACCTTAGGATCAACGGTTGCTGAATGAATGTTTGTAAAAACTTTAAACTCATTGGCGCAACGGACATCATAGCCAAAACTAGAGACCCCATATGAAATAAGTTTCTCGCCCTTATCATCAACTCTTACTTGATTTTCAGAAAAAGGCTCAATCATCCCTTCAGATTCAGCCATTCTTTTAATCCATACATCTGGTTTAATAGACATTAAATTTCAATCCTCCCTTGGATAGCTCGTGCAATTGTATTGCCGTCGACATACTCTAACTCTCCTCCTATAGGAATGCCATAGGAAATTCTTGAAACTTTTACACTCTCAAGATGATCATTGATAAATGATGCTGTGGCGTCTCCTTCAACGGTTGAGCTGGTTGCAAGAATAACCTCTTCAATCTTAGCCCCTTGAATATGACGCAGTAAATCTGGAATACCAAGATCATCAGGTGAAACCCCATCAATCGGTGAAAGACGGCCCATTAAAACAAAATATTTACCTTTAAAGCCTCCGGTTGATTCGATGGCCAATACATCTGATGGGCTCTCAACAACACAAAGGCTGTAAGAGTCACGTGACTCGTCACTACAAATCCTACAGATGGGCTCTGAAGTAAGTTGCCGACATACCTCACATCGCTGAATGGCATTCAAGCACTCCTCAAGTGTTTGAGCTAAATGTAAAGCACCATCTTTGTTTTTATCAAGCAAGAACAAAGCCATTCGTTGTGCAGATTTCTTTCCAACCCCAGGTAAAATAGTTAAGGCTTCGATGAGTTCATATAACAAATCTTTACTCATGGGCCTACCTTTTTAATAGATTCATCAATAATCTTTCCACCAAAAGAATCAAGAATATCTTTGACTGCTGCATTTTCTAATAAAGCATCTTTATCGTCATTCAGTTGTTTTTGAGCAGTCTCAACCTCAATGGCTGCAGGTGATGCAATTACTTCTCCGCTTTCTATAACCAATGAAATTTTTTGACCTAATTCAGAAGAAATGGCTTCTAAAAATTCAGTTTTCAGACCCTCGGTAGGATTAATTAGTTCATCTGATTTTTTTAAAGTCAGGGTGCTATCAGTGAAACTTACAAACTCAAATTCTGAAAAGACCTGACTCACGAACATGGATAAATTCAATGAATTGAATATTGAATTCCAGCTTTGCATATCAAGTTCTGAAGGCATATTTGAGCTCTCTTCAATAGACTCCTCAATAATATCCTCTCCCTTAGATGCTGCCATAGGCTTTGGTTCTTCTCTTGCGGGTTCCTTGGCTTTAACCTGACGAGGTGAAGGCGCTACTGACTTGGCTGCTAATTTAGAATTTTTTTTTTCTATTTTTGGAGCCGCTCCTTCTGAGAGAGGCTGAAAAGCTAGCATACGCAAAATACATAATTCAAGGGCCTGCTTTGGATGCGGATGAACATGAAACTTACTTAAAGCATTTAATGCAATCTCATAATGCAATTGAATAATCTGAGGATCGAGATTTTCTGCTAATTGTTGAATGCTTGCATCTTCGCTATTTTGAAGTTGTTGGTGCAATGAAATTTGATGAAAAACAGAAATGATAATCTTTAAAACTTGTTCATACTCAACATTTAATTCCGTGATTTTATTTAAAGCCAGATAAGCTCCATCACCATCTGAAAGCGCCACATGATTTACAAGTTCAATGATGTAGGATTGATCAATGGTTCCTAGCAACGCTTTAACTTGATCTGATTCAAGCGCTCCATTGCCATGAGCTATAGCTTGATCTAAAAGCGTTAATCCATCTCGAATAGAACCTTGAGCGGAGTTAGCTATTAAACCCAGCGATTCTTCATCATATGTAATGCTCTCTAGATCTAACAATGACTGTATATGTTCTCGAATTTGATTTTCAGGAATAATCTTAAGATTCAATTGCAGACAGCGAGATAAGACGGTCTTGGGCACTTTCTCTACCTCGGTTGTGGCCATCAGAAACATAACATGGGGTGGTGGCTCCTCAAGCGTTTTTAACAAGGCATTAAAACTACTTTTTGATAGCATGTGCACCTCGTCAATGAGATAAATCTTGTACCTAGCATTCGCAGGTTTATATTGAACAGACTCTAGTAACTCCCGCATATCATCTACGCCTGTTCTTGAGGCAGCATCGACTTCTAAAAATTCTATATGACGACCTGCTTTTATTTCTATGCAGGCTGAGCATTCATTACAAGGCTCTGGTTGTGGCATATCGCCTGTTTGACAATTAAGACACTTGGCAAACACTCTTGCAATCGTAGTTTTGCCAACCCCTCTGGTTCCACTGAACATGTATGCTTGATGAAGTTTATTGTGTTGAATACTATTTTCTAAAGCTTTTAGAATATGCTCCTGCCCAACAACCTCTGAGAAGGTGGAGGGCCGATATTTTCTAGCTAGAACCTGGTAGGACATAGGAGTAAATCATACCATGTGATGTTATAAAATCTGCTCAATAATTTGGGTGCTAAAGCCCCGATTAAATAGAAATTGTTTTTGCTTCATCTTGGATTTGTAGTCTGTTGGCTGACTGCCCTTAAATTTCTTTTTTAATTCATTTTCAGCATTCTCTGTCCAGCTTTCATAGGCCTCAATGGCATTGCCAATGAGCATTGAATCAACTTTTTTAGAATACAATTCCATCTCTATTTTTTTAGGCCCAAAGCCTTTTCTAGCTCTCGAGTTTAGATACATTTCAGCAAACCGCTCATCATCAAGAATGTTATTGAGCGCAAGTTTATCCAGCGCCTCTTCTATGATGGGCATGGTTTCTGGAAAGCGCTTGTCGAGTTTTTGCATCAGCTCGTGACGCGAATGTTCTCGCCTTGAAACTAAATCAAGAGCTTTGTTGTATACAATTGTGAAGGCTTCTGAGGTCATTGCAAAGGCATGACTCTAGACTTGCCTTTGTTTTTAATGATTTTAACGCGTTGGCCCACAGCAAAACTATAATCTCCTTCTTCTTGGATAATCGAAACTGTTTTACCAGAATCCAGATCTAGCAATAATTCAATAGCAGGCTTCCTGGTCGCAGCATCTCCCATTTTTGAACCCACGGCTGAACCCACCAAGGCACCCAAAACTCCAGCAATATCTGATTCAGTTTCTGAGTCAGTGACTGATGCTCCAGCAACACCACCAATGATTGCACCAGCCACAGCACCGGTATCACCATCCCCTGACAATATGACTCGGTCAATGGAAACGACCGTTGCAAAAACAACGGTTTGCATTCTCTGCGCATCCGAACGATCAACCACCTCAGGTCGCAATGAACTGTATGAACAACCCATCATGAACATGACAAAAATGATGCTAATAATATTTTTAGATGTTGTCATTATCTTTTATCTCCTGTTTAAAATTTTTTTCAAGCTCATCTGCAATCAAATAATAAGTCTTGCCTTTATAAAAACCATTAAGGAGCTTAACCTCGTATATCGAATTATTAAATTTAGATGCAACAATCTCAATGCCTTCATTTTTTTTCAAACGCACAAGATTTCTTCCATCCACCATAGAAAAAGTATCCCAAGTTTGAAATTTTCTGCTCCTATGGGTGTGATATGCATCACTCGATAAAAAATAGACAACTTGCCCACTGCCAAAAGAAGAATTGGATGATCCATTTTTGACCAACTGCCAAACTGTTCCTAAAAGATCAGCCGCAGGGTCTGAATCATCTGCAGTTTCTGCCAAGAGGCTTGGAGTGGCAAGGATTAAACTATAAAGAAGTAAATATTTTTTTGTATCTATCATATTGATTTTGACTTTATTTTAAACAAAAAGTTCATTCACACTAGCTAAGATAAACATATAAACCATATCCACTCATTCCTAGCATCAGCACCCATGAGCCCAATGCTCCAACAACACGATAGGGAGTGCTTTCTCTAGATATTGTAATTCCGTAGGCATGCAAAATTCTAAAAAGAAAGAAAGAAGATCCAATTAAATGAAGCTTCCAGTCAGCCACACCCTGCATTTCAAGTAAGAGCAAAAGAATAAGTGCTATGGGAGCAGTTTCCATTAAATTGCCATGTGATCTTATGGATTGGAGTAATTCAGAGGAATCACCCTCTCCAAGAAGTGTGTTAGTTTTTCCCCTTGTCATGCCAACCCTAAATGCTAGAAAAATTGCAAGGATGGTTATAAGTGAGGTGTATAAAAGTGTAATTTCCATAAACTAATTGCTTGGTTTAATAATTTCTAATACCTTAAGTTTAATCTGATCAGACAAAAGATTGGAGTATTTCTTATAAAAAAATTATCCATCCATTAGAATAGAGCTATGGATGCAATGACCAATCTCTTGACAAGAAATTCGCCTCGCGAACTGACAACTCCTTTTCCATCAAAAGATGAGATGCATGAAATATACGAAGCAGCTCTGCGAGCCCCTGATCATGCCTGGCTAAGACCCTCTCGATTCATTGAAGTAACTGGTGCAGGGTTAGATAAGCTGTCTAATATTTTTATAGAGTTTGCTAAAAATGAACTGAAGGATGTCACACCCTTGCAAATGGAAAAGTATCAATCTGCACCATTTAGAGCGCCCATGATTATCATCCTGACCACGCAAATCACTGACCACCCCAAAGTTCCTAAAATCGAGCAAATGCTATCGACAGCCACAGCAGCAGAAAATATCCTGCTGGCACTGCATGCAAAAAACTATGCTGGAATTTGGCGAACCGGCAAATTTGCCTTTAACAAGAAAATAGCTGAATACTTAAATTTAACTCCTGATCATGAGGTGATCGGGTATTTGTATGTAGGGACTCCCACTGGAACTCATAAAAAGATACCTCAACTTGATGTAGACAAATTTGTTACGCATTGGAGCGAATAATTTATTTCTTTTTTGTCTTGAATTTTTTCTAAAAGTACTTAAATAAATCTTGTAGATGCCATTTGGGTCTACATTTATTAACCGCATACGCCATTTGGGTATGCACATTTTAGTCGCTACTAAGGAGGACTATATTATGGTACTTAATTTTACCGATCCGTTCCTAACAACTCGTGTGTTAGGGTTTGAAAGCCTGTTTGATAGATTGCAGAGATTCTCTGAAACCACAGAGAGATCCTCAAGCTATCCGCCGTATAACATTAGAAGAGATCAAAACCAGATCTTTATTGATGTTGCTGTTGCTGGTCTGTCTCGTGAGGACCTGAACATTGAATTGGCAGAAGGCGTATTAACGATTGAGCACAAAGGCCCCAAAGCTGAATTGCTGAATGATTCAAATGAGGTTGTCTATCAAGGCATAGCTCAAAGAGCATTTAAGCAACAGTTTACTTTGGCTGAAAATGTTGAAGTGCATGGAGCAGATTTAGTTAACGGAATGTTAACTATTGCTCTGGAAAAAATTATTCCAGATGCTCAAAAGCCTCGTTCGATTGATATTAAAACTCCTAAAATTTTAGGTAGTAAGTAATTCAATCAATTTGGATCGGGGGAGCCTTTGCTCCCCCTTTTTTATTACAATGGTTTAACATTAAAGTTATGAAAAAAATCTTCTTAGCTTGCAGCCTCTTTCTTTGCACTCTGGCTGCTTCTAACCCTGTAGAAACAGGGCATGCAAGAGCCAGTCTAATTACAAATCTACAAGATTCCCAACAGGAGTCATTTTACGTAGGTGTTCGACTGGAGATGCAAGAAGGTTGGCACACCTACTGGGAAAATCCAGGTGATTCTGGCAGTCCATTTGAAGCTAGATGGAGTGTTGATCAAGGCGTTATTGTTGAGAATGTAGAATGGCCAACCCCTGTCACCATTCCCTACCCTCCTTTGATGACATTTGGCTATGAGGGTGATGTTGTCTTTCCATTTAAAGTATTTCGAGCCATTGATTCTGACCTCTCTTCTATTAGTCTAGACTTTGATTTTTTGATTTGTGCAGACATTTGCATCCCAGAAAAAGCTTCGCTATCTCTTGATTTATCATCTGCCACACCCAATTCTATGGTTGATGCTGCCATTGCAAAGCTACCAACAAACTTTCTTGATACCCAAAGCGTCGTTGAGGGAGATAATTTAAAAATACGATTCAATTCCCCACAATCGGTAACCAAGGCGTACTTTTTTCCAAGACAAGAAAATTTATTTGCTTACACAGCAACTCAAGAACTGGTCAGTTTAGGTGATGATGCCTATGAGCTTACTGTGCCAATGCTAAACGATGAAATAGCATACTTTTCAGGCATTCTCAGAATCGATGATTCAGGGTTTCAAATAGAGGAAGAGCTGGGATCTGCCGTAGGCATGTCTTTGTGGCAAGCCATACTGTTTGCCTTGATTGGTGGCTTAATCTTAAATTTAATGCCTTGTGTTTTTCCTGTGATTTCTCTCAAAGTTTTAAGTTTTGTTTCCATGGGAGGTGACGATAATAGCAAAATAAGGAATCATGCTCTGTCCTTTGTCGGTGGGGTCATGTCAACCTTTTTATCGATTGCTACTGCCCTGATTATTATTCGATCAACTGGATCTATGATTGGCTGGGGCTATCAACTGCAATCCCCGGTCGTGGTTGGAATTTTAACCCTTATCATGCTGGGCATCGGTCTCGTCCTTTTAACCAATATTAATTTTGCATCAGGCTTAACCACCATAGGATCCTCTGTGCAATCAAGAAATGATTACTCAGGCTCTTTTTTCACAGGCGTGTTAGCTGTGGTAGTTGCGTCACCTTGCACGGCTCCATTCATGGGAGCAGCAATTGGTTACGCGCTCTTACAACCCTCCTTTGCAACTTTGCCTATTTTTCTTGCACTGGGCTTGGGCTTTGCGGGACCATATTTATTGCTGGCTTTAAAGCCTGAGTGGATCAGCGCCCTCCCCAAACCTGGAGCCTGGATGGAGACGCTGAAACAATTCTTTGCCTTTCCCATGATAGCCACCGCCCTTTGGCTGATGTGGGTATTCATGGTGCAAACTTCGGGGGATGCTCTAATTTTATTGCTAATCCTTGGATTAATTCTTGGAATTGCAATTTGGATGATTGCTACATTTAAAGGTCGATGGAAATGGATTGGCATGCTGGCAACTCTTCTTGCAGCTGTGCAGATTTTTAATAGTCTGCCTGAAAATACCAATGGGCTGGTGGCAGATGCTTCTGCTGAGCAATGGAGCTTAACCATTGAGTCTGACTTGCAAGCTCAAAATCAAGCTTATTTAATTAACTTTACTGCAGCTTGGTGCATCACTTGCCAAACGAATGAAAAAACTGCATTTGCCAGAGACAAAGTGAAAGAATATATAAAAGAGCAAAACATCACCTATATCAAAGCAGATTGGACTAATCGCAATGAAGAGATAGCAATTGGATTAGCTAGATATGAGCGAACTGGAATTCCTTTATACATTTTTTGGAAACCTGGCATGCCCAGATCAAGAATTTTGCCAGCAGTTTTGACCGAAGACTTGCTTCTTAATTCCATACAATGAAACTCTACTTAACACTTATCACCACATGCATTCTTGCCACGGCGTCTTATGCGGCAAATATAAAGTTGCAAAATCCAAGTGTGAATGCAAAAGCACCAAATTTTACTGCCGTTAATAGCTACGGTAAAACCATTAAGTTATCTGATCTAATCGGCAGCCCTGTCATATTGGAATGGACGAATCATGAATGCCCGTACGTGTTCAGACATTACAATGAAAACAACATGCAAAACGTTCAAAAAATAGCGCGCGATGCAGGGGTTGTATGGTTGAGCATTATTTCTTCAACTCCAGGTGACCAAGGCCATGTTAGCCCAGACACAGCCAATGCATTGACTGATTCCAGAGGAGCCAGTCCCACGCATGTCTTGCTTGATGAATCCGGTGAGGTTGGCATGCTCTATGGAGCCAAAACCACTCCACACATGTACATGATTGATGCCAATGGAATCCTTAGATACAAAGGTGCCATTGATGATATTGGTCGTGGCATGCAATTTTTTGATGCTTCTTTTGCAGAGGCAAAAAACTATGTCAGCTCGCAAATTGACGAGCTGCTTGCCAATCAATCATTAGCAATCAATTCGACCACAGCATACGGGTGCAGCGTAAAATATAAGTACGACTAATTAAAACAACTTATCTTGATATGCTTCGTTAGAAAGGTGTTTTTTTGGAAACTCTGAGCTAATATAGAATCAAAAATATTATATTCAAATGAATTATCCAGCCTTTCAAGTATTTGGTACGCAGCATCTTGTGACCCTCTTGATATGTGCAGCTGCGATATATGCTTATCCTAAATACTTTCAAACTCAGCATTCAGCAAAACAAATACTCGGTGGAAAAATTCTTGCCGGTATCATGATCTTGCATATGGTGACCCAGCCTATCTATGATGTGCTGCTATTTGAGCTCCCTTGGAAGGGAGAATTTCCCATGCACATGTGCGACTTTTCAATGATCGCCATGATCGTGTACTTTCTCAAACAAAATGCACCAAAAATTCTTTTTCATTGCGCTTATTTCTGGGGAATATGTGGGGCGACCATGGCCCTGGCAACGCCGGATCTAATCTATGGCTTCCCTCATGGGGAGTACTCACCATTTTTCTGGGGTCACAGCTTAATATTATTGGCTGTTTTTTATGTGCTGATGGTCAACAAAGAAAGGCCTGTTTTGAGCGATATTCCTAAAGTTATCGGGGTAACACTGGTGCTGTTAATTTTTGTTTACATTGCCAATCTTTTAATTGGGCCTCCAGCAAATTATTGGTACCTAGTTGCACGACCTGTTGAAGGCACTTTGATGGATTATTTTCCAGATCCTCCACTGCATTTGATCGGCACCATTCCATTGGCCATCTTTCTGTTTTATATTGCGTATTTACCGCTTCAAATTAAAGATAAATTTAACAAGAAATAAGCAATATGAAACTTGAACCAAACGTTTGGTTTGATGAGGTTGTTAAAACCTATCACCTCATTTCACCCCACATCCATCATACACAGCTAGTCACCTGCCCTGATCTCAATGAAGAATTGGATGGTAGATTTCTGTTCAAGCCTGAGTCTTTGCAAATCACAGGCTCTTTTAAAGTTAGAGGCGCCCTTTCTGCTATCTCAAGACTTTCAAAAGATGAATTAAAGCGAGGTGTCATAGCATACTCTTCAGGCAATCATGCTCAAGGTGTTGCTCATGCAGCCAAAGTATTTAATACCCCAGCAACGGTGGTGATGCCAAAAGATGCTCCGGAAAGAAAAATTGCCAACGCAAGAGCATTAGGCGCTCAAGTCATTTTTTATGATCGACGCACTGAAAGCAGAGAAGAGATGAGCAGAGAAATAGCCAAAGAAAAAA
>ERZ1027294.4-NODE-4-length-50840-cov-16.621227_pt1 | contig 50840 bp, 40 predicted proteins | sample MGYA00520857_ERZ1027294 | MGnify/ENA primary metagenome ERZ1027294 (study PRJEB33307, sample SAMD00078850) | marine metagenome | biome: aquatic biome; feature: sea water; material: coastral sea water | place: Japan | collected 2015-01 | depth 1 m m ... | reverse complement strand
ATAGGAACTGCAGGCGTAACCCAACCAGGTGCCATTGGCTCACCAAAAATTAATGGCCCAGCTGAAATAAAAGTACCTGCAACCATGCTTAAAGCTACCGCTTCTTCAAAGCTCAAGCCAAGCTTCATGGCTAAAGGAGCGGCTGCAAAAGCCGTTGCACCAGAAATTACAAGCCCTTGAAGAAATTCTGGAGCTCTAAATTTAATATGAATGAAAGGGATTCTTAGGGTGAATGGACCCCATTTAATCCCATTGCTTTGTGAAGTATTCATTGTATTCATTTTGATAGTTCTGACATCCCCTCTTCTAATCCCTTTAATGTTAATGGAAACATTCTGTTATCCATCAGTTCTCTAATAATACATAAAGACGAAGTATAGTCCCAATGATCATCGGGTACAGGGTTTAACCATGCAACTCTATCAAAATGCTCGCATAAACGTTTGATGGTGGCGCCACCGGGTTCCTCATTCCAATGCTCAATACTGCCGCCTGCATTAGTAATTTCGTATGGAGCCATTGTGGCATCGCCTACAAAGATAACTTTATAATCAGAGCTATATTTATTTATAATATCTTGAACTAAAAACCTTTCTTGGGTTCTTCTTCTATTGTCTTCCCATACCGATTCATAGACACAATTATGAAAATAAAAATATTTTAAATGCTTAAATTCAGTTTTAAGAGCTGAAAAAAGCTCTTCACACAATTTTATATAAGGATCCATGGATCCTCCAACATCAAAGAAAATTAAAACCTTCACATGATTAGATCTCTCAGGAATCATATTAATATCCAGAATTCCTGCATTTCTAGCTGTTGATTTAATTGTGCCATCCATATCCAACTCAAGGTCAGTACTTTGGCGTGCAAACTTTCTCAGTCTTCTTAAAGCAACTTTGATGTTTCTTGTTCCTATCTCAACAGAATCATCTAAATTTTGAAACTGTCTTTGTTCCCAAACTTTTACAGCTTTTTTATTGCCTCCTTCGCCACCTACTCTTACACCTTCAGGATTATTTCCATTGTTTCCGAACGGTGAGGTGCCATTGGTTCCTATCCACTTATTTCCACCCTCATGTCTTTCTTTTTGCTCTTCAAGTCTTTTTTTAAATTCCTCAAGAAGCTTTTCTAATCCTCCCAAAGATTGAATTTTTTTTAATTCCTCAGGATCTAATTCTTTTTCAAATGCCTTTCGTAACCAGTCCTCTGGAATTAAAGCTTCAAAGATATCTTCTAAAGTCTCTATGCCCTTAAAGTAGATTTCAAATGCCCTATCAAACTTATCATAATTTTTTTCATCCTTGACAAGAACGGTTCTTGAAAGAAAATAAAAATCTTCCATGTCAGCAAACGCAAGATTTTTTTCAAGCGCACCCAATAAGTCAAGCAGCTCCCTCAGCGTGCATGGAACACCGGATGATCGAACAGTATGAAATAAATTAATGAGCATTTATTTTGCTTGATCTCTCCTAGACATAAATGCAAGCCTTTCAAGCAACTGAACATCTTGTTCATTTTTAAGCAAAGCACCATACAATGGTGGTATAGCTTTTGAGGTATCGGCATTCTTTAGAATTTCATCTGGAAGCTCATCAGACATTAATAGTTTTAACCAATCAATTAATTCGGATGTGGAGGGTTTTTTCTTCATACCCGGTATTTTTCTAACATCAAAAAATAAATCTAGGGCGTCTTTAACAAGAGCTTTCTTAATTTTAGGATAATGAACTTTAACAATTCCTTCCATTGTTGAGCGATCTGGAAATTGAATATAATGAAAAAAACATCTTCTTAAAAATGCATCAGGAAGCTCTTTTTCGTTATTAGATGTGATGATAATTAGAGGTCTTTTTTTAGCTTTAATTGTTTCTCCGGTTTCATAACAATAAAACTCCATGCGATCGAGCTCTTGCAGCAAGTCATTTGGGAATTCAATATCAGCTTTATCTATTTCATCAATGAGCAAGACAACTTGTTTCTCTGATTCAAAAGCTTCCCACAGCTTACCCTTTTTGATGTAATTCTTAATATCTTTTACCCTTTCATCACCGAGTTGAGAATCTCTAAGCCTGGTTACAGCATCATACTCATAAAGCCCTTGAGAGGCTTTGGTGGTTGATTTGACATGCCACTCAATTAATTCCATCCCAAGTGATTCAGCAACCTCAATTGCCAATAATGTTTTACCAGTTCCTGGTTCTCCTTTAATAATTAAAGGTCTCTCCAAAGCTATAGTTGCGTTAACAGCCATGCTGAGATCTTCAGTTGACACATAATTTTTTGTACCAGTAAATTTCATTTGATTTCCTTTTATGATTATGAAGAAATTTTTTCTTCTGATTTTAAGATTTTTGCAAGCTGCCTGCTAGTAGCAACAAGGTTTCCATCCATGTCCCATATATTACAATCTTGCTCAAAGTATCCGTTACTGATGTCTTTTGCAAGACCGTCAATAAATAATTGTTTTGTTTGAGGTAGTTGGCGGATGTTACAAGTCAATGCAAGAGTAGGAACCCAGCCCAAAGGGCCATATTTATTTTGAACAACAGGAGGCAAAATATCTGATAAATACGAAAGAACAAACGTGTCAGCAACTCCACCTTGCAATTCTAGGTAAGCAGAACATCTGGCTTCAGCTTTATCAGCAGGAAGTTCTCTATCCCACCATGCATGATCAGGATGAACTGACATGTCTAATTGTTGAATAAATGAAGGAGTTGAGCCTAATTTAAAATTCTCATAATTCATTACTTTGAAATGATCTTGTGGAACAGAATTCATAATTTCGGGTAATGGAGTTGCAAGACCTGAATGGCCTTTCATGTATTGAAAATCAGAAGATAAAGATGAGTACAAGCATGTTATTTTTTTATTCTGCATCAATTTAACTTGCCCCATTGAAGAGCCCCTTGAGGTTCTAATAATTTCCACATGCAATTCAGCAGGCTCAGGCTCAGTTCTATCTAGATAATATACATTAGAATTAATTGCGCTTGGATGAGGGAGCACCGATGTTAAAGCTTTATTCATCAATGCTAGTAGATAGCCACCATGAGGCGTATTACCAACAAAATACCTTGAGTCAGGAGTAAAAGAAAAAACAGTGTCTGATACTTTTGTTAATTCTAAAGCTGATTGAAATTGTTCAAATTGGTTCATATTAAGAGATAATTACATCATTATTGTAATAGATAGAAATTAAAAATGGCTGGATTTATAGACATTGCTTGTAATTTTACTCATGACTCTTTTAAAGATAATTTAGAGACTGTAATTTTAAATGCTGAGATTGAGCAAGTTGAAAAGTTTGTTCTACTATGTGCTAGTTTAAAAGATCTAGAGCCTATAAAAGAAATTCAGAAGTCAGCACCGCAAAAATTTTTTACCTCAGCTGGTATTCACCCGCATCATGCCATCGAAGTCATTGATATGAATTATCAAGACCTTCTAAATAAACTAACATCGATTTCTCCGAATGTAATTGGAGAAACTGGTCTAGACTATTATAGAAATATCTCTCCTCCCAATATACAAAGAGATTCATTTAAATTTCATATAGATATAGCAAAAGAGCTAAACCTTCCTCTTTATTTGCATCAAAGAGAATCTCATGAGGATTTTATAAAAATTATCAAAGAAAATTTTAATAATTTTCCAATATTTGTTGTTCATTGCTTTACAGGAACTCAGACGGAACTTGATGATTATTTAGATCTTGGAGCATACATCGGTTTAACAGGATGGATTTGTGATGCAAAACGAAATATTGAACTTCGCAAATCAATTAAGAGCATACCTCTGGATAGATTGATGCTAGAAACTGACTGTCCGTATTTAATCCCTAAAAATCTTCCAGAAAAACCTGCTAAAAATATTAATGAACCAAAATATTTACCTCATATAGCAAGTGAAATTAGCAAGCTCATTGAAGTGGACATCGAAGAAATTCGCGCATCAACATATGATAACGCAATGAGATTCTTTAACTAAAACAAGACCGATCTAAGTCAAACTTCTCACAAATTTCATCGTTGTTTTGACCAGCTTTTACTGAGGAATGTTGAATTTCAGTAGTTGTATCAGAAAATCGAGGAGCAGGTGCAGGCTGAATCACTCCATCAATCTCAACAAATGATTTTCTTGCTTTCATGTGATGGTGCTCTGGAGCTTCTGATAAACTTAAAATTGGAGCAACGCAAGCATCAGTTCCATCAAAAATATCCGCCCACTCATCTCGAGTTTTCTGCTTTATCGTCTCTTTCATCACTGCTTTAAGTTCTGGCCACTTATCTCGGTTCATTTGATCTTGAAACTTCGGATCTGAAATTTCCAATTTTTCCAACAAAACTGAATAAAACTGTGGCTCTATAGATCCAACAGCTAGAAATTTATTATCTGCACATTCATAAGAGTCGTAAAAATGTGCTGCGCCATCTAACATGTTTGATTCTCTCTCATCTTGCCAAAATCCAGAAGCTTTAAAGGCATAAAACATAGACATCAGTACTGAAGCTCCATCAACCATTGCCGCATCAACAACTTGACCTTTGCCACCGTTTTTAATATTCAACAAAGCAGAAACTATGCCCAAAGCTAAAAACATGCCTCCCCCTCCAAAATCACCCACTAAATTCAACGGAGGTGGTGGCGTCTCATTTTTTCTACCCATTGCTTCCAAGGCTCCAGTCAGGGCAATATAATTAATATCATGGCCAGCAGTTTTTGCTAAAGGCCCATCTTGCCCCCAGCCAGTCATCCTGCCGTATACTAAATTTGAGTTTACCTCTAAGCAATCTTCAGGGCCCAAGCCAAGCCGCTCCATTACTCCAGGTCTAAAACCTTCAATTAGACCATCAACATTTTTTAACAATTTTTTAATTTCATTTACGGTGTTTGGATTCTTTAAATCAGCAGATAGAGATAATTTAGAGCGATGTTGAAAATCAATCGTATTGCCATGCCCATGTTGCGAAGACCTATCTATTCTAATGATCTCTGCTCCTAGATCTGCAAGGATCATTCCACAAAATGGGCCAGGACCTATGCCAACAAACTCAACAATTGTAATACCTTTTAATGGACCAGACATCATGCCTCCGCAGTTTCAAACGCTTTAAAAAAATTCAGTAAAAATGGTAGCAAAGTTAAGGATGCAAAAAAAGAAACTAATAGAGCAAAGGCAGTGAAAACACCAAATAAGACTGTTGGAGTAAAATTTGATAAAGCAAAAACAGAGAAACCTGCGGCTATTGTTGTAGCTGTATAAAAAACCGCTCTACCAACGGAATTATGAGAATTTACAATTCTCTCACCAGATGCAGAACCTTTTACCTGAGCTTCGGTTTTATAGCGATATAAATAATGGATCGTATTATCAACGGCCATTCCAACACTGATTGCAGCAACTGTGATAGTCATCATATCAAGAGGAATTCCAAGGATCCCAAGCATCCCCATGACTGAGCCAGCAGTAATCAAATTAGGTGCTAAGGCTATTAATGTAATTTTTATTGATCTAAAGAGGATTAATAACATTAAACCTATAGCTCCAAAAACTAATCCAAGAGATTTAATTTGTGATGAAAATAAAGACTGCAACATGTTGTTATATAAGACTGCCAGACCCGTAACCTGAAATTGATCGGGCTCTAGCTGAAATTTATTCTCCAAATCAAAATGTATTTTTTCAAGCAATTCTTTTCTATTGAGGGTTTTGGCAGACTCAAGGACTCTAGCTGAGATTCTAACTTTGGAGTCATCTTCATTGATATAAGAATATAAAAGAGTTTCTTTAATATCCTCAGGCAGCACAGATCTTAATAATGCTAACTCTAAATCATTTAGATCATTATTATTATTAATCAATCGAGCCAATTTAATTCCACTGGCTACACTTAAGACCTTACCCATTTCTGGAATGCTATCAAGGTAGTCATGAATAGATTCAAGTTTTGATAAAGAGCTAGCATTCCACCAGTATCCAGATGCTTCACTAGAATCATCTTCAAATAAATCATCTTCAAATAAATCATCACCCTCAAACAATGAGCTTTCAAAAACTTCCTGCACTGGCTGATCGATTAAAATTTCTAGGGTTGCTGTTCCGCCAAGTTCTTGATCCAGCAATAACATTCCCTGGTATATTTCAGTCTCTGGAGAAAAATAATCAATAAATCTATTTTCTACCTCTAATTTTGAGATTCCATAGAACATGGATATCGAAATGAAAAGAAAAAAAACAGCAATCTGATTTCCATTCTTTATAGTTAAAAAGGCTAATTTTGATGGAATCTCTTTTATAACATCTAATGAAGAGGTACTTTTAGATTTTATTAATAACTTCATGGCTGCCGGCAAAAAAGTAAATGTAAAAATAAAAGCAAAAAACATTCCTACTGACATCATCTTTCCAAACTCTATAACCGGTTTAATATCTCCCATCATCAAAGATAAAAAGGCAATTGCTGTAGTCAACGCAGCAAATAAACATGGCATAACCATTTGATTTAAAGTTATATATATAGCTTGATCTATTGATTCTTCGCTTTTGCATATCTCTATAAATCTAACCAAGACATGAACAGTCAATGAGATAGTTAAAATCAATAACAGCGCAATAAAATTTGAGGAGATAACACTTATCTTCCAATCCATTAAACCCAGAATGCTTGCAGTGAATGCGGTTGTTAATAATGCATTGCTTAGTGGAAGAGCTACAAACCAAAAGTTTTGAAAAAAGAGATATAACATTAAACAAAAAACCAATGCCACGCCTGTTCCAAAGACAATTAGATCTGATTTAATAAAACTCATCATATCTGTTGCAATCATAGAGGCTCCGCCAAGGAATAATGTTCCTGATCCAGCATGCTGAGATAAAAGAGCCCTAATCTCAGATATTAATTTGGCACGATCGACTGATTCAGAATCATTTATCCTGGAAATTTGCATATTGATATTTTGCAAGCGCTTTTTATCATTTACAGTGGGGTTTTCAATCTCTAATAATTCATATCTGGTTCGTATTAGATTTCTATATTCTTGATTCTCCTTAAGGGTAATCTGCATGGCAGTAGTGCCTCCAGATGGGCTGATAATAAGCTCTGAATAAACTGGGTTATTAATAATCTCATCCTTTGCAGAAACTAAGTCTATGTCTGGAGTTTCTAGGGTTTTGAGATTATCCATCAAATCAGCCAAAGGTACTTTTGGTTGAAAGAATATTGGTGCATCAAGGAGCGTAAGAACTGAATCAACATTTGGCAGTTTCTCCAACGACTCATCAAGACTTTTGATGGTAGCCAAAGACTCACTGGAGAATAAATCAGTATTAGGGGTAAACGTGATAATTAAAAAATCTGAATTCCCAAATACTTCTCCTGTTTCTCTGTATATTTTAAAAGCTTCATCTCCCTCTATAACCAGAGCATCAGACGACGCATCTAATTTGAAATCCTTTAGGCCAATTGAAGTAGATAAGAAAATAATTAAAAGGAAGCCCATAACCAACATCGGTCTTAAAAGTATGAGCTTAAAAAAATTCTGCATATTAAATGATTATTTTTTTGAACAGTCAGGTGATTTTAATATCAATGGATTCCTATCAAATTCATCAATTGTAAATGCTTGAATTGATAATGCGTGGATTTTGTTCATTACTTCATTCAAGACAGAGTATATATTTTGATGCCTTTTCACCTTGGGCAAATGACTAAAATCATTTGAGACAATTACCAGCTTAAAATGAGATTCTGAATTTGGGGGAACATTATGCATAGAGCTCTCATTCTCTAAATATAGATGCTCAACTGAAAATGCCATATTCAGATCTTTAATTATTGCATCATGAATGCTCATTCAGCGAAGCCTCCATACTTAATAAATATTTTTTATTATGAGTGCCTAGTGCAAATTGACCTATTGATTTATCTTGCTTAACTACTCTATGGCATGGAATGAATAAAGGAATTGGATTTAATTTACATGCAGTTCCAACAGCTCTAGAGGCATTTGGAGAACCTATTTTCTCTGCAATAGCTTTATAAGATGATGTGGATCCTCTTGGTATTGAACGCAATGCATTCCAAACTGACAATTGGAAATCTGTACCCTGAAGATCCATAGGGGGTAGAGATTGTAAGCCCATGTTAGAAAAAAAAAGGTCGACGCTCCTTTGCAAGTTATCATCTATTGAATATTTAGATTGACTTTGACCTAGGAAGGATAGCTCCACAAGACCAACTTCATTATAGACAGCATCGAAAGAACCAATCGGTGAAGAGATGCTTTTAATAATCATAATAATTATTTTAGCATTTGTATTTTAAAAATTTAGATAAAAAAATAGTTGATGGTGCGGCATCCGAGATTCGAACTCGGACCATCTGCTTGGAAGGCAGATATACTAGCCATTATACTAATGCCGCTCTTTTAAAGAAATCGTATATTACACTATCTTTCTATTAATCTTAAGGGAATTGAATGCTCTTTTAATTTTTCATAAACATTTTTACTTAATTAGTTTAAGATTAATTATGATATTTGATTTTCAGCATCTCAAAACAGCTAATATCAATTACTTCTCTCATGCAATGAGAGTGATCAAGCTATCCTTTGTCTTAATTGCGCTTGGAATAATAGGGATAATTCATGGCTTGATTCCTTTTGTCTTTGTTGAGACTGTCAGCAATAAAGTGAAAAAAATTGCAGACGAAATGTCCCATTTTTGAACTATAAAACTTGATACTGACGGTAAATACGCGATGACTTGCATGCGGACTGCTCTAACAATAAGCCTTGAATCTCCTTACTAATCTCTAATGCTTGCCAGGATTCTACAAAATCAACCCTAGACTCTAGAGATGAAAAAATATTCGTCCATTGAAAGTTATCATTTGAAATTTCATTCTCTGAATAAAGAATATCAATGGTCAAATTATTTTTTATTAATGCGTCTGTAAATTGCTCAATGATAAGCTTCATTGTTGCGTAACTATAACCATCTAAATACTCACACTCTAAAACCTCTGCAATAACGGGAGATAGATTAATTATTTGATTTGTAAGTCTTAGAGATCTGCTTGAAACTGAGGAAACATTACAATCAGCAATATCACCAAAGCTTAGAGCCGAAAGCATAAGATTAAATCTATCTAAAGATGCCTCTTCTGTGTATTTTGATAATAGCTCAAAGTTTTGAGTTTCTATTTCATCTTCTATGACTGGAAACAAAAAATATAATTCATCTAAGCTGTCTCCTGATTCAGAGAGGCTATTAACAAGTTTTGGTATAAATCTTTCAACGGAGTTAAGCGTTTCACCGGGAACTAAATTACATCTTAACAATGATTCTTTGAACTCATATTCTGGTTTAATAAAATTGCTAAGATCCAAATCAGCATCATTAGAATCTCCACTGCAGCTTGCTAAGAAGGTAAAAATAATTAAAGCGAATATGGATTTCAATTTAGATTAAAAATGTATAAACAGTGAGATAATAATATGATGAAAAATTATATATTCATACCAGTTATCTCTTTATTCCTAAATTTGATCTTATCGACAGAGGTTTTTGCATATAAATATGGTCTAGGGTCTTGTTTAGATCAGCGTTTTAAACAAGATATTTGGCAATCTATTAAAAAAGAAAATATTGATGGATTTATTTTTTTAGGAGATAACGTCTATGGAGACACGCCAAGTGGAAAGCTATCAAAAATGGAATCTGCCTATAAAATTCAGCAAACTAAATTGCCTGAGTGGCTAATGAGCGAGAAGGAAATATTAGCTATTTGGGATGATCATGATTTTGGAATTAATGATGGTGGAGGAGATTACCCATTTAAGAAAGAAGCTCAAAAATTATTTTTAGAATTCTGGAAGATTCCTGGCCTTGATCCAAGAAGCACCAGGGAGGGTATTTATTTTAAACAAACTAAACAAATTGAGGATCTTGAAGTAGAGATAATTGGTTTAGATACTAGATACTTTCGTTCTCCACTCAAAGGCAAAAAAAATCCTTATGCACAAAATATGGATTCTGAGGCAACTATTCTAGGCACAGAGCAATGGATGTGGTTAGAGACATCAATCTACAATTCAACTGCAGACGTTATTGTGATTCTTTCATCTATCCAAATTTTAGCTACCAATCATCCCTATGAAAAATGGGATAACTTTCCTATGGAAAGGGAAAGATTGCTAGGATTAATTGCCAATGCATCAAAAAATACAACAATTCTTGCTGTATCTGGTGATAGACATAGATCAGGTATCTATCAAAACGATCATTTTGTTGAAATTACAGCCTCATCCTTAAATAAACCTGCATCACAGAACATAGAAACGGATCCTTTGCTGCTTGGAAAAACATATCCTATAAAAAATTTTGGGATTTTAGATATTGAACCAAGTAAGAAAAAAATTACTCTCTCTATTCATAATCAAAATGGATTTAAGCTAAACTCTAAAATTATCAATCTTAATTAATAAATTGTTGCTTTGACTAATCTTTTAAGTTCTTTTAAAAGATAGTATTGTTAATGAACCAAATATTTAATAGAAAAAGAAATATGAAAAAAATTGCTTTATTGTTTGCTCTGTTAATTCCAAATTTTATTAGCGCGGATATCCTGCTGCATGTTGGAAACTTGTTAGATACTGAAAATGGAGAAATCTCTAAAGCTGTAACTATTCGAGTTAAGGATAATACGATATCTGAGATCACCAAAGGTTATGCAACACCAAAGAAAGATGATGAGGTTATTAATCTAAAAGAATCATATGTTCTTCCAGGATTTATGGATATGCATGTACATCTTGCGCAAGAATATGTCCCAAAAGCAGAGCGAGAGTCCAAGATTGAGCCTGAATATAGAGCATTATTTGCAGCAAATGCGGCATCAAAAACATTGATGGCTGGATTCACATCGGTGAGAAACCTTGGCGATGGTGGGATGGAAACTATTTCGTTAAAAAAGGCAATTGAAAAAGGGTTGATAATTGGGCCAAGAATTTTTACTTCAGGTAAAACTATTGCTACTACTGGCGGTCATGGAGATCCCACCAATGGAATGCCAAAAGATAATTATTCACCCCCTACCCCCGAAGAAGGAGTGATTGACAGCCCTCAAGACGCTATAAAGGCTGTTAGACAAAGATACAAAGACGGTACAGATGGAATTAAAATTACTGCCACTGGAGGAGTCTTGAGCGTTGCTAAATCAGGTGAAAATCCACAATTTACAGATGCTGAGCTACTTGCCATTGTAAGCACGGCAAATGATTACGGGTTATGGACAGCAGCGCATGCTCATGGAAAAGAAGGCATGAAAAGAGCCGTCATGGCAGGCATTAACTCTATAGAGCATGGAACATACATGGATCAAGAAGTAATGAGTTTAATGAAAGAAAGGGGAACTTATTATGTGCCCACTATTATGGCTGGGGATTGGGTAGCAGAAAAAGCCAAGATTCCAAATTTTTTTCCGGCACTTGTGAAACCTAAAGCAGAAAAAATTGGCCCACAAATCCAAGCAACTTTTTCTCAAGCATATAAAGCTGGAGTAAAAATAGCCTTTGGAACTGATTCGGGTGTATCTGCACATGGAGATAACTGGCAAGAGTTCATACTCATGACAAATGCCGGAATGTCTAATAAAGATGCTTTAAAAAGTGCAACAATTGAAACTGCAAAGCTCCTTAGGGTCGAAGATATATTGGGTCAAATAAAACCTGGAATGTTTGCTGACATAATAGCTTTTCAAAAAAATCCTATTGAAGATATATCAACGGTTAAAAATGTAAGCTTTGTGATGAAGGATGGGATCATTTATAAGCAAACGATATAAAAATGTCTAAAAAACCTAAGATTATTATCTTGGGAGCCGGCATGAGTGGAATAGCATGCGCTCTTAGCCTTTATAAGAATTTTGATGTACAGATTTATGAAAAATCTCGAGGTATTGGGGGAAGGCTTTGCGCAAAAAGATTGCCTCACGGAGTGTTTCACTTTGGCGCGCAATTTTGCACAGCTCACACAATCACTTTTCAAAATTTTTTAAGAGAAAGCGATGCTGTAAGTTTTCTTGGGTCCTCTTTTGATGTTGATAAAGGTTCTAATATAGAAACCAAAAACTACTTTGTGGGAAAGGATGGTATGCATAGCCTTCTTAAAAAATATAATGAGGTTTTAAATATACATTACAAACACAAAGCGGTAGATATAGATGAAAATAGAAAGCTGATAAGCTTTGATTCAGGTCAGACGATCTCTTATGACATAATAATTTCTAGTCTCCCCCTTCCCCAAGCAAGAGATATTTTTCAAACTGAAATCAAACATGATGCAATCTTTAGTCCTTGTTTATCTGTTGGAATGTCCATTAATGGGAGTCCTTCTTATGATCACAATGCATACAAAAATATCAACAAAGATGTGGCATGGCTTGGATCAAGCAGTTTTTACAACAACAAAAATAAAGAGACCTGGGTTTTACAATTCTCACCCGAAACTAGCTTAGCTATGATGAATAATTGTGACTCCACAATTCAAGCGACCGCCGAAAACTCTATAAGAAATATCATAAATGGAAAATATGAAATCATACATTCGGGAATCTTTCGATGGAAGTATGCTTTATGCAATCGATCAAATCTTAAAAGTAAATTTACATCTATTTCAGAAGATTCTTTTGCAATTGGTGACTGGAATATTTCACCGCGCGTTGAATCTGCCTATATTTCTGGAACTGCATTGGGTGAATATTTATTTGAGGCTAGGCTATGAAACAAATCGGATTAATTTTTCCAGACGATTTATCAACAAATAATTCAGTCCTCTCAACAATCAAAAGCTCAGATCTATTAGTAATATATGAGCCCTGTGACACTTTTTATCAAATCAGTCATCACAAACATAAATTAGTTTTATTGATATCGGCTCTAAGGCATTGGAAGAAAGAATTAGAAATTAAATTTAAAAATATTATCCATATAAAAATTACTAAAGATAGAAATATCGATCTTATGCATGAGTTAGAAGCATTGCATAAAAAAAATGGTTTTAATATTCTTCATGTTACTCAGCCAAGCGATCATGGGATTTTAACCCAACTTATGTTCTTTGGATCTACCCATAATGTTGAGTTAAAAATTCATCCAGACACAAAGTTTATTGATTCAATCGAAGGTTTTTCAGATTGGTCTAAAGATAAAAAATCTCTAGTTCAAGAATATTATTACCGCTGGTTAAGAAAAAAATATAGTCTTCTGATGGATGGAAAAAACCCCTTAGGTGGAAAATGGAATTATGATAAAGATAATCAAAAAAGCATTTCAAAACTTAAGGATCCCCCAGAGCCTAGGCCAAGTCTAAAATCTGATGAATTAACAATCTCAACCATGGTTGATGTTGAAAATTGTTTTCCCGATTCGATGGGCAATTTAGAAAATTTTAATTGGGCTGTTACACATTCTGAAGCTAGAAATCAATTAAAGAATTTTTTAAAGACTTATTTTAAATCTTTTGGAGATTTTCAAGATGCAATAGATAAAGAAAATACAACATTATTTCACTCACTCTTATCACCTTATATAAATTCTGGTTTATTGGATCCTATGGAGTGCATAGTAGATGCAATAAGTTATTACAATAAAGCAGATCATGAAATCCCAATCAATGCTGTTGAGGGCTTCGTAAGACAAATTTTGGGATGGAGAGAATTTATTAGAGGGGTTTATTGGGAGAATATGCCTCAATACAAAGAAATGAACTTTTGGTCTCATGATAGAAGTCTTAATGAAAATTGGTATTCAGGTGAGACAGGGATTCCTCCGCTTGATGATGCAATTAAAGAATCACTTGCTACTGGTTATACCCATCACATAAACAGACTAATGATTATTTCTAATTTAATGAATTTATCTAATATTAGACCAACTGAGATTTATCAATGGTTTATGGAGATGTATGTTGACTCAGCTGACTGGGTTATGGTCCCAAATGTATTTGGAATGGGGACCTATGCCGATGGAGGTATCTTTTCAACAAAGCCTTATATCTGTGGATCAAGTTACATGCTTAGAATGTCAAATTACAAAAAGGGAGAATGGTGTGATGCTGTTGATGGCCTTTATTGGAGATTCATAGAAAATAATCGAGAGTTTTTTGCTACAAATCCTAGGCTGGCATTAATGCCAAAGTCTTTGGACAAGATGAATGAGGATAGAAAGATTAAAATTTTTAGTGCAGCTGAAGAATTTATTACCAAAAATACTGTTTAAAGATCTTCTAGCAAAAATTCAGAGGCAGCCAAGCTCATACCAGCATTGTCATGCGCAACACCAGGGACGGTCTGATATCTCCATCTGAAAGGAAGATTATTTTCTACCCCCAGCCCAATTAAATCATTAAAAAAATTTGTTCCTCTTTCAAATCGATGCCTTCCCTGTTTTTTTGCTTTACGCATAGAAGGCAGGGAGTGATGAGCTGGATCGTTATCTGCATCGCCTAAGAAAACTCCACCCTTCAATCTAAGCAACCACTCAATTCTTTCGTCGGAAACATTCATATTTTTAATGCCAAATGGATAAGAGGTTTGGCGATCAACAAAAGTATAAAATCCTGCATTTGCCATAGCAACTTTTTCAATTCTTGTTTCATCGCTGAGCAAAAGATATCTATGCACAAATTGAGAACCTCCAGAGTGACCATAAAGCCTAAAAGTTGTTGTTGAAAGTTTTAGTTTGGATTTAAAAAAATCAAAAAGCAGTCCCAAAGAATCAGTCAGAAAAAGCGACTCATCTCTTAATAGCTTGCCTCGTTCAGTGCTCATCATTAAATAAACATATTCAGGAAAAGATTCTTTAGAAAATTTTGGTGCTATAAGGACAACATTCCTGTTTTGAACTAAAGGCAACCAATCATTTATATATTTTTCGGCTGTTCTTGAGGCGCCATGCATAATAAAAATAATCTTTGTATTTTCATCTATGGATTCTGGTACAGAATAATAAATTTTTGAGTCTGGTTTATTCCAATATGAAAAAGTAGCTTCATCTATTTGTCGAGCAAATAATTCAGAGCTTAAGAGAATAAGAGAATATATAAAAAAATGTTTCATTAGTGTTGATGATTTGAAGGTTTTTCGATGGACTCGCATTTACCTCGCTCCCAGTCACCCGGCTTACAATCATAGATAATTCTTCCATGATCTTTAATTAAATAATCTAAAATCTGGTGAGCATGAGCGCCAAAACCCAATGATGCATCTTCCTGAAGTTCTTCAATGGGTATGGTGTAACTTGTCCAATCTTTAGGAGCTCTCCATCCTGGTGGAGGAACCAATTGAGCTCTAATCCCTGATATTGGATGAAGAGCCCGCCATTCTCTGATCTTGTTAGCCATGACTTCAACCAGCTTTGGATATTCCTCTGCTAAGTTATTATATTCATTCGGGTCATTACTGATATCAAACAATTTATTTTCTACATTAATTTCTAACAAAGAGCTTGTTATAACCTGAACAAGCTTCCATTTATCATTAAAAACTGTTGTATGAAATTCTCCATAATTAGGAGTCTCAGATGCAAAATACACTTCCTTGTTGAGCTTTATATCTTTTCCTTTCTTTATTGCGGGCCACATATCTCTTCCCCAAATTTCTTTAGTATTTAACATTGGAACTTTTGAAGCACTAGCAAGAGTTGGGAAGACATCCATTACCGTCATTATTGATTCAAAGTTTTTTCCTGCATCTAGCTTGCCTTTCCACTTCATGGCAGCGATAGCCCTAATACCTCCTTCATAAGTGTCCCCTTTACCTCCGCGCAGTGGAAAGTTGTCAGCGCCTCCTCCAGCATATGCGGCTCCTCCATTATCACTGCTAAATAATATAATGGTCTCCTCTTCAATGCCTTCATTTGCTAGAGTATCTAGAACTTGGCCTATAGCTTGGTCTAATCCATCTACAACAGCTGCATACATAGGTCGTGCACTAGGTGAAAACCCATTTAATGTTCTCGTACGATCAATTGCAGTACTTCTTGTGAGCTCTCTTGTATCCTCTAAATTTTTGTATTTTTGCACAAGGTCATCTGGGGCTTCTAAGGGACTATGAGGTGCAATGAATGGCATATATAGAAAAAAAGGTTTCTCTTTATCTCTTGCTTTGATCCATCGAGATGCTTCATCTGCCAATAGAAATGTTTCATAACCCTCATCTGTGATGGTTACTCCATTTCGTTGAAAATCAATTCCGCCCTGATTTGCAAATGGAGGAAAGTATCCAACTTCAGTATGCATGTGCCCATAAAAATCATCAAAACCTCTAGCATTTGGATGAAAGATTTCTTGAGAATGTCCTAGATGCCACTTACCCACCATAGCGGTTTGATACCCAGCTGCTTTAAATGATTCTGGCATAAAATGCTCATCTGGATGAACACCATTGTTCATCCATGGCATTACTACAGAGTAGGAAATTCCCAATCTTAAAGGATCGCGACCTGTCATCAAAGCTGCTCTAGTGGGGCTGCATATTGGTGTTGTATAAAATCTATCTAACGTTAATCCCTCTAAAAATAATGAATCAATTGCTGGAGTGTCTATGGGTGCGCCTCTCAATGAAATATCAGCCCAACCAAGATCATCTACAAGAAATATAATGACATTAGGCCTTTTATCGTCAGCATTTGCTATGGTACTGAAGGCAATCAACCCAATAAAAAATAATTTAAAATTCATAATCATCCTGATTAAAGTTATTTGTCCAATTCCAGTATTCTACCAATCTCCATGGAGATGTGGTCACAACCTTACCTTTTGAATTTTGATACCAACTTGAAACCTTAGGATGCTGCCAAACCATTTTCTCATGCCTCATATCAAATTTATCTTGGTATTGCTTTTCTATTTCTGGCTTAACTCTTATAACTTTAAGGTCATTACTAAGCATATATTCAATTGCTGAACAAATATAATTTATTTGACATTCGGAATTAAAGATAATGCTTCCTGCGTGAGCTAAATTGGTTCCTGGACCATACATAGCAAAAAAATTTGGCAAAGAGGAGAATGTGATTCCCAGATAGGAACTAGGCGAGTCTCTGTAAATCTTTTCAAAACTACCTGAGCCTCCGTCTATATTGATAGGATAGAAAAAATTTTGTGCTTTAAAGCCTGTAGCAAAAATAATCGTATCAAACTCAAGTTCCTTTCCAGAACTTACAACTCCTTTAGAGCTCATACATTCGACCTCCTTAGAAAGCAAAGTAACATTTGGGAGATGAAGTGCCTCCAACCATGCACCATTATCTTGCAACATCCGTTTGCCAAATGGTGGGTAATCTGGGATGACCTTTTCAACAAGAGATTGATCAGAGATTTGTTCCAACATTGCAGATGTAAAAAGCTCCCTCATGGCATCATTTGCTTCATTTATAGAATCGCTTCTGGCTTTCCAAGTAGGATCAATAAACAATGAATCAAGCAGCTGATCTGACCCTGGATAGAAAAGTAAAAATCTATACCAACGTGAATAAAAGGGTAAATTTTCTAATAACCATTTTTTTCTGTCATCAACCTCCTCATGATATTGAGGATTTGGAAACATCCATGGTGGTGAGCGTTGAAAAATTGTGAGTTCTTTGGAAGATTTTGCAATGCTGGGGACTATCTGAAATGCGCTTGCACCACTACCAACTACAGCAACTTTTTTTCCAGAGATAGCATCAAAATGTGGCCATTGAGAAGAATGGAACATATCTCCTTGAAAATGTTCTAAACCCTTGATTTGAGGTATTTTTGGTTGGTTAAGCTGTCCAACGCAAGAAATTACAATACCTATCCTTTCCTTGTTTTCCCTTCCATGACATATTGAATCTACAGACCATTCTTGGGTTAATTCGTCAAACTTCATATCTGTTACTTGCGTTTCAAAATATGTATGCTTATGAATATCATATTTATGAAAGCAATTTTTAAAATAATCTAATAACTCTGGCTGTCTTGAGAAATGTTCTGTCCACTGATGATTTTCTTCAAATGAGTAAGAATAAAAATGATTTGCAATATCAACTCGAGATCCTGGATATTGATTTTCATACCAAGTACCCCCAAGATCGTTATTCTTCTCATAGATTTTATATTGAACGCCTATTTCAGCTAATTTGATTGCAGCAAGAATTCCAGACATTCCAGCACCAATAATTAAAACTTCTAGATTTGATGTTGCTTTTATAAAGTTTGGTTTAAATGGATGAGTTGCAATATTTAAATCATTTAACATCATCGGGATATAATCTGTTGAAACTTCCTCGCCCACTATAAAATTCATCATTTTATTAAGCTCTGTATTGGATGGGATGTATATGTCATCAGCTTTAGAATTAGAAAAAAATCTATTTATCTCTTTAAGAGCTATTTCTTTAATTATTTGTTTATCTTTATCAGCTAGAAATCCTTGAGTTTCACCAAGGATGGCTTGATTTGGCTTGGGTAATTTATCTAATATTGAAATATCTCCTGTAAAATGAACTAACAATGCTGCGACCACAGGAAAGCTGGCAGAATCTAATGCTCTTTCTAGTGTTTGCTTGCTAATATTCACGTTATTTAATTATGCACTCAAAAACATTGCGATTTATACCAAAATTTTAAAATGTCTCAGTATTTAGAATTAATTCAAAAAATACACAGCTCACCATTTAGATTTGTTTTAGTTTCAAGTGGAGGTGGCACTAATGCTATCTCGGAAATCTTAAAAGTTCCTGGAGCAAGTAAATCTGTGTTAGAGGCATATGTTCCGTATGCAAAAGAATCTTTAGATTATTATCTGCTAAAACAGCCTGATCACTACTGCAGTCTTGGGACCACTCTGAGTATGGCTGCTAAGGCTTACAGTGCAGCAAAAAAAATCGATCCGCAAACTAATCCAAAAAATTTATTAGGCATCGCGGTTACTGCCTCACTTGCAACAAATTACTCAAAAAAAGGAGAGCACAAATTTTTTATAGCTATACAAACTTATAAGTATTCCTCAAGCTTTTCATATTCATTCATAAAGGGAGAGCTAACTAGAGAAGAAGAGGAACAGACAGTGACTGACCATATTATTAAAGCTATTGCACAAGCATGTGGCGTGCAAAAGAATTTAATTCCAGAAAATTCCTCACTTAAAGTTAAAACTGTTGAGGCTGAAAAGAGTTGGGTGCAATTAGTTGATAGTAAGATTGATTTTGTATCCTCGTCAAACCGTGTCCCTGAATTAATTTTTCCTGGTTCATTTAATCCATTTCACTCAGGGCATAACTCTATGAGTGAATTAGCAGAGAAAAAAACTGGATTAGGCCTTGCCTATGAAATATGTATTCAAAATGCAGATAAACCTCCTCTTTCCTATCATGAAATTGAGCAAACACTGAGTCAGTTTGATCACGGTCACGAATGGGTGTTGACTAAAGCTGGAAAATTCACTGATAAAGCTGCCCTCTTCCCTAATTCTGTATTCATTATAGGTGCAGATACCCTAACAAGAATTCTTGATGAAAAGTTTTATCTAAATCGAAAAGATATGCTTAATCAATTAGATTTATTTAATAGTCATAATATTAATTTTTTAGTCTTTGGTAGAAAAATTAACAATCAATTTATTAGCCTTGAATCAGTCATGATTCCAGACCACATAGCTAAAAGATTTTCTGGGTTCGGTGAGGAGATATTTAGAGATGATATTTCTTCAACGTTAATCAGAAAAGAACAAGAATAAATTATAGAAAAATCGGTATACTATTTTCAGTTAGGTTCTTTATAAAACTGGGGGGTTTTTATGAAAGGTTTCTTGCCAAAAAAAGTACCAGCACAATCATACTCAATCGACTCTAACTCTTGCACCAGAATAGAGGAGATATGCAACAATCTGCCAAAATTATTATTAACAGGAAAGGTGCAGTCAACTATTGATGGTCTCTCAAAGAAAGACCTTTCTATTAAGCAACTTCTAGTCAATCAAATGGGTCAAGATCTTAAACTTGCTATGTCGCAACTGAGTTTTATTGCTCATGCTTATATATGGGGTGACGTAAAGCCTCATGGAAAATTACCTGAGGCTCTTGCAAAACCATGGGTTGAGGTTGCTAAACATCAAGGCAGGCCTCCTATTTTAAGTTACGCAAGTTACTGTTTAGATAACTGGTTCTTAATCAATCAAGATGAAGGAATCTCATTAGAGAATGTTGGTTTAATCAATAACTTTTTAGGTGGAGTTGATGAAGATTGGTTTGTGACCATCCATGTTTGTATTGAAGATGCAGCCTCTGGGGCTATTGAAGCCTGCCAAGAAATAGCTCAATGTGATGAGACTTCATCAGAAAAAGAGATACTAAATCTGCTCAATCAGATAGCAGAGTCAATGAAAAAGGTAAATTCGATCTTTGCAAGAATGCCTGAAAAATGTGATCCATATATTTACTATCATCGAGTGCGCCCTTTCATCTTCGGAACCAAAGATAACCCTGATCTGAAAGAGGGTCTTATATATGAAGGTCAATTTGATAATAAACCTCAATTCTTTAGGGGTGAAACTGGCGCTCAAAGCAGTATTATCCCCTCTCTTGACGGGGCGCTACAAATCACTCATACCAAAGATCATTTAAGACATTATCTAAATGAGATGAGAGATTATATGCCACCAAAACATAGACAATTTATTAGCACTATTGAAAACAACTCAATGTTAAAAAAACTGCTTGATGATTCAAGCAAGCTTGCAAATAAATACAATGATTGCCTCGAGGAAATTAGAGCATTTAGGGCTATGCATCTAGAATATGCAGGTACTTATATCCATAAACAATCTCAAATTGAAAATCCATTTGGCAGGGGTGGGTCCACAATAACTGGCACTGGTGGCACTCCATTTATGACATATTTAAAAAAGCATCGAGATGAAACCGAGCAACAAAAGAAATAAAGGTATTATTTACTGTGAGGAGGTAATTTCGCTTCAACAAACCACTCATGGATTTGTTTGGCAGGATTAAACTTTTTTAATCTAAGCTTTTGGTTTTCAATGACTAATTTTTTAGTCTTAACAGCTAAGTAATGATAGGTATGACTATCTCTTGATTCGCTCTCAGGAATCAAATAAACCTTAGTTTGTTTTTTTTTGCTATCTGCCATAATGTTGGTGATTATACCGAAATCAATTCAATTTCCCATGTAATTTTTAAAAAAATGTTAAGAAATAACTGTGTTCTTCAATAAGCTTATGACTTAAAATAATGAGCCTTCAAAATATGTATGATAAAAACACTAGTCAGCTTTTACAAAACCTCCATAATTAAGCCTGTTACTTATACGTTTATTGCATCTTGCTTTGTTGTTCCAAATATTCTGGGTAATAATTTAATTCTTGATGGTACTTTATCTCCTGAAGAGTGGAATCAGGCATCTTCATATGACTTAGAGTATGAGGTCATGCCGTCTCGAAATACTCCCGCTGCTCTAAAGACAACTGCTTTTGTTAAATACGATAAAAAATATTTATATATTGGGATTAAGGCATATGGAGACCCAGATAAAATCAGAGCAACCTTAAAAAATAGAGATCAAACATGGAATGAAGATTATGTTGCATTGATGGCGGATCCATTTAGAGATGGTAGATATGGCATTCTTATTGGAGTAAATGCATTAGGAGTGCAGTTGGATGAAAAACATATCAGCAGTGCTGGGCCAGATGATTCTTGGGATATACTTTTTCAATCTGCAACAGCTTTTCAAGATGATGGTTATTCTGCAGAATTCATAATCCCCTTTTCTGAACTGCAATTACCTGACACGCAAGTTCAACAATGGAAAATTGGATTTATAAGAAAATCTTATCAGGCTGGAGTACAAACTGTATTTGCGTCATTTAAAAATCTTCCAGCTGAAACTTGTTATGCATGCCAAGCTGATGAGGAGGTGTTATTAGGATCACCAGACAAAATTTTTAGAAGCTATTTATATCCCTATATATTTATTAATCAATATGGAGATAGGCCTGAAAAAAAATTTAAACTACAAAATCCAGATTATGAGATTGGTATTACAGGTTTATATGACTTAACTAGATCCTCATCTATTGAATACACCATCAATCCAGACTTTTCTCAGATCGAGTCAGATGCTCCTGTAATTATGGAAAATCAGACATTTGCTATGTCATACCCTGAAAAAAGAACTTTTTTTCTTGAAGGCTCTGAGTTGCTCAAATCTGACACTCAAACTGTTTATACTAGATCAATCACCAATCCCTTGGGTGCAATTAAATACATCAATCAGGGTGAAAATAATACAGTCTATTTATTGCAAGCCACAGACACCGATTCGCCCTACTTGGCAGCTGGGCAATATAGATCTTATAAAGGTAATGCTGGTAAAAGCAAAGTAACAATAGGAAGACTAAAAAGAAATTTAGGCAATAAATCACATATTGGGTTAATCGCAACAAATAGAGATTACCAAGTTGGCGGATCAGGTTCAGTGGTTGAATTCGATAGTCTAATAAACTTTTTAGATGATTATATTTTAGATCTCAATTATGCAAAAAGTGATACACAAGAGGGTCAAATAGATTTTATTGGTAGCAATGAGACATTTGCGGGCAGAACTTATGCAATGGATGGAGAGTCTTTCTCAGGAGTGGCTAAAAATTTTCGCTTGAGAAGAGCTGTAAATGGATCAAATTGGGGGATTAGATTCAAAGACGTATCTCCAACTTATAGAGCTCATGTTGGCTTTGTTGGTAGAAATGATTATAAAAGTAGAAATTATTGGTATGGAAGAACCTATAGATCAACGGGAACTATTAGAAGAATAAATTTTAATTGGAATAATAGAAATAGACTAAACTATAAAAATCAAAAAACTCAAGAATTTTATCAATTCAGAATTGAGCTTGAAACAGACTTTAATTTTACTGGTCAAATTGAATGGCAGGTTAAGCCCAGTGAAAAATTTGATGGTATTCAATATAGCAAACAAACTGAATTTGAAATAAGAGGCCAATACCATCCATCGGAAAGTTTTTTTACTAGTTTTGAAATAGAAAAAGGTGACGCCATTGCCTATAGAATAGATAATCCAGAGATTGGAGATGCGAAAGAATACAATTTATATAACGTATTTAGATTCTCTGATAACTTTAAGATTTCTCTCGGTCATAGATACTCTGAACTTAAAAATAAAGTAACTGGCGAAGAATTCTATGCAGGTGAAATCAATAGATTTGAAATTGATTATCAAATTGATGGGGCATTATCTACAAGAACCATAATCGAAAAAAATGATTTCAGTGATGACTATTTTCTGGAAGCTCTGATTCAATGGAAACCCAATCCTTATACTATTTTTTATGCAGGTGGCACTCAATTCTATAAGGAGCCTAATCCTTTCAGCGATAATATCAGGCTTGAAACTTCACAAATTTATGCAAAGTTTCAATATTTTTATAATCCAAATAAATAAGTATATTTAGCAGCTAACCTCTTTACCTGTTAATTTTCCATCTTTAATAACTATTGAGTTGAGATCAAAATTAATTTCCTCTTCACTTAAAAATAATCCTCGAACTTGAATCTTGGTTTTATCTAAACCATCTTTTTCAAGGCATGAAAGTGGAATATTTATTGTGGACCAATCAGTCATAAGTTTTGTTGGGAGCTCGATTGAACCTCTGCAATTATTTCCGCATCCAACACTAAAATATAAAGATGGATTCGATAAGCTATTCACCCTCATTATAATTTCATAAAAAGGAGATTTCATTGTCGAAAGATTGACGTGAGATTCAGCCGAAATGCCAAAAGCTTGCAAGGATTGATCCTCTTTAAATACCACATTCTTTGCATCGTCTTGTCGCTGATAATCAAATCTAGTTATTTTTATTTTATCGTTATTGCTAACGAAGTCATCTTGTAAAACAAATTCAGGACCAGCTTTAGTTACAATAAATTCTTTGCCTGGTATTGAAGCAGTACCTAAAAAAACATTCACTAAATCTAGTTTAGAATCATTATTAGTAATTTGAATTCTTGGTGTCTCAATGTTCGACGAATAAGACAAGCCATATCCATATGGAAATAAAGGATCATAGATACTGTCAGTAAAATTTAATACTGATTGATCTTTGGTTTTTGGCCATGAATAAGACAGCTTGCCAGTAAAATCATGATGAATCTCATCATCTTTTGTAAAAATTACATCTGCTATACCTTCAACCGCACTGCCAGGGAGCCAAGCAGCAATAAAGGCATCGGATGCATTTAACTGCCTATTAACTACCAAAGGTCTACCAGATAGAAAGATACTAACAGTGGGAATGCTTTGAGCATTCATTGCTTCAAGTAATGGCAAAAATTTAGGATCAGTAGCTGCAAATGAAACATCTTTTAAATCTCCAAGCATTTCTGCATATGGCTCCTCACCAAAAACACCGATAACCACATCCGGATCTTTGGTAAATTTTCCATTATTAGAAAATTCAACTGTTCCACCTGATGAAAGGATAGTCTTTTCCAATGCCTCATAAATTGAATTTACATTCACAAAATCACTATTTAAATTTTCTCTTCCTTGCCAAGTAATCGTCCATCCGCCAGTTTGAGAAGAGATTTTCTTTGCCGCATCACCAATAATTCCTATATGTTGTTTGGGATTTAAAGGAAGCAACCTATTATTGTTTTTTAATAAAACAAGTGATTCCCTTACCGCTTGTCGGGCCAAAGCAATGTGCTTTGGATGACCTAGATAATTTTCTTTAAATTCGTGAGGAACTCTTCCATTGAATAAGCCAAGTCTAGATTTTACAGTTAAGATATTTCGAACAGCATCATTGAGCCTGGCTTCAGAAATTTCTCCGGACTTAACTTGCCTGATGGTATTCCGCAGCAAATCTTTCCAATTTTCAGGAACCATAAACATATCTACGCCAGCATTAAAAGACTGAGCACATTTTGCATTTGAACATCCCTCCACTTGACCATGGCCATTCCAATCGCCAACAACGAATCCATCAAATTGCATATCTTTTTTTAATATATCTGTAAGCAATCTCTCATAGCCATGCAGCTTCTGTCCATTCCAAGAATTAAAACTAGCCATAACTGTTTGTGCGCATGCATCCAAAGCATCAAAATATGGATATCCATGCAATTCTCGCAAACCTATCTCTGAGATTCTGGTATTACCTTGATCAATTCCTTCAAAAGTCCCGCCATCGCCCATAAAATGTTTTGCAGTAGCAATTACATGATTGTTATCAAGCAGAGTCTCACCCTCACCTTGTAGCCCAAGAACAAATGCTTTGCCTAATTTAGATACAAGAATTGGGTCCTCTGAAAATCCCTCGTAAGTTCGGCCCCATCGATCATCTTGGGGAACCGCAATGGTTGGTGCAAACGTCCAAGCCACTCCCGTGGATAAAACTTCAAGCGCTATCACCTCACCGATGCTTCGAATTAAATCTTCATTACCGGTAGCTCCGAGACCTATGTTATGTGGAAATAAGGTTGCACCTATAACATTATTATGGCCATGGACTGCATCAGTCCCCCATAAAACAGGAACCTTAATACCCTTGTAAGTTGGAGAGGCATCATAAAATTCTTTACTTAGCTTTTTCCAATCATCAACGGAACTATACTTGTCTCCATTTGGAGCAGTATTACCCCCATTTAAAACAGAGCCAATTTTAAATTTCCTCACATCTTCTGGTGAAATAAAATCTAAATCTCCCTGAATAACTTGGCCTACTTTCTCCTCAACTGTCATTCCAGCTATTAACTGCTCTACAAGATCAGCATTATTAAAGTTTTTATATTCACAAGAATTGGTTCTGGTCCAATCGACTTGTCCAAAAATAGCTGGTACATGAAATAATAAAATAATTAAAAATAAATTTTTCATACTCTCTCCTTATTAAAAATCTATATCTGAAAATTCAATCTTAGTTCTCTCTTGGTTTAACAAAAAATGCAAGGGTAACTGCTTATCTTTAAATGCTCTTTCGACAATTTTTCTTTTATCAGAGTTTGGTACTAATAAGATACATCTCTTAGCATCAATCAGCATAGATAAATTCATAGAAATTCTTCTATGACTAGGTGAGCCTAGGTTCTGATCTGAGGCTATTATAGAAGGTGAAGCATTCACATCAAAGGCACAGCAATCGTTCAGCTGAGCAGGAAACAATGATGCAAAATGCCCATCATCTCCCAATCCCAATAGAACAACATCAAATGGACGTCTTATATCTTGTATAGTTATCTTTGAATCATTCAGCGGATAGAATAAAGCTGAGCTTGCATGATTTTTGAGCAAATGGAGATGAATTAAATAATTATTTGAATCTGGATGATCCGAAGGAACAACTCTATCATCGCCTAAAAAAATTGATACTTTAGACCAATCTAAGTCTTTATTACTTAAATTATCATAAAGTGATAATGGGCTGCTTCCTCCACATACAACAAAAGATGCATAACCATTCAAATTAATACTTGCGCTTAATGAAGCAGCAATAGATTGAGATAAATTATCTACAGTAAAATCTTTCAAGGTTAGTTAAGATTTTGACTAATTTTGTTAATAAAATTTAAGCTGCCATGCAAACAAGTCATTTCTTGATTGATTAATGCTACTGGCATTTGGGTCAGAACATCTGCATGCATTGATTTTCTATTAACTTTAAAATTTCTCATAAATAAATCAGAATCAATGAACTCTTTTAACGAACGCATTAAACCTCCAGCAAGATAGATTCCTTTACCTGGCATATAAGCCAATGCAAGTTCAGAAAGAATTTGGGCAAGCGATGTTAAAAATACATCAACACTCTTTTGAGCAAATTCATCAGAATGATAGCTACCCACAATCTCTTCTGGAGAGATCTCTGTGTCTGCAAAAAATGAATAAATTTTAGCTAATCCACCACCCGATATTAGATCTTCAACAACATTAAAATCTTTTTGATTTTCCAAGCCAAGTTCTAAAAATAGCTTAGGAATGGTGAATGAGCTATTTCCAATTTCTGTTGGTAGAACTATGCTCTCTCTAATCACCTGAGCTGCACCTAACCCAGTGCCTGGACCCAAGATTAAAGCCGTTTCATTAAAGGAGTTGCCATGGTTAATAAAGCTCATCTCATCTGTCTTAAAAAGCGATAAGCCATGTCCTATTGACTCCCAATCATTAAGTATGTGGCAAGAATCAACTTTAAACTTCTTAAGAATCTCAGCCTCATCTATTTTAAATTCTCTATTTGTCATTGCTATAGAGTGATGAAGTTTAGGACCGGCAATAGAAAATACTAAGTGTTTTATTGATGCGTCTTCATCTAAAAAGCCCTGTAACATTTCATCAAAAGAGGCCAAACAATCTAGGTTTTGTTTATTTGGATTGATAAGTGAACTGGAGCCTATATCTGCTGAGGCTGTTCTAATATTTGTACCGCCTATGTCTATTAATAAGACTCTTGAGTTTATAAAAGCTATTTGAGGATCGATTACCATAGCAAGAAATAAGTAATAGTTAGAATGATGCAAATAATCACAGTGCTGACATTGAATGATTTCTCAGTCTTGAAATTAATACCAGATATATCTATTGCTTTTTCTTGATCGCTATATCCTTGAAGCAAAGAAGTTATATAGCATGCAAAACCTGAGACCAAGAATACGACCCCCATTCTGTGAATGAAAGGATATTCAGGAAAAACAAGGAAGATAAATAGAGATAAAATCAAAGACATAATTGCTGCGACTAAAACACTTAAAGTTGTAGCTTTTTTCCAAAATAAAGCAACTAAAAATATCACCAAAATTCCAGGAGTAAAAAACCCAGTGAAGTTTTGAATGTATTGAAATGCAGACTCCATACTGCCAAGCAATGGTTGTGCACAAAGGACTGCAATCAATAATGAAATCCAAGCCATGTTCCTACCAACATTAACCAACTTTTGCTCTGAAGGTTTTGAATTGACAAAACTGCGGTAGATATCCATCGTAAAAATTGTACTGACACTATTCGTCATAGATGCCAATGAGGATACTATTGCCGCAACTAATGCTGCAAAAGTTAAGCCTAGTAAGCCATTAGGCAATAACGACATCATCATGGGGTAGGCTTGATCTGATTTCTCTAGCGTAGGATAAATAACAGCTGCGCAGATTCCTGGAAGCACAACTACGAATGGCATTAAAAGTTTTAAATATGCGGCGAACATAACGCCCTTTTGCGCCTCAGGCAATGATTTAGCACCTAGAGCTCTTTGCGTAATGTATTGATTAAACCCCCAATACGCAAAATGGGCTATCCATAAACCTCCTATCAAAACCCATACTCCCGGCAGGTCCTTATAGGCTGGATGATCAGCAGATAAAATCATATCAAATTTTTCGGGAAGCAATTGATAGACTTGGCCCAAGCCATTGATCACTCCTGCGCCATCAGATATTTGATTCAATGCAATATAAGATACAGATAAGCCTCCAAAAATTAACAATATAACCTGAATGATATCTGTCATAGCTACTGCTTTAAGCCCTCCCCAAAGTGAATAAGCTAAAGAAAGAAGAGCTAAGAGCACTAAGCCATAAAATAAATCTAAACCTGTTAATGAATTAATTGCCAATGAGCCAAGCCATAAAACACTTGTCAAATTTATAAATATGTATACTGCCAACCAAAAGAAGGAAAGTACAAGACTGACTCTTTTATCGAATCTTTGCTCAAGAAACTGAGGCATTGTATAAATTTGTTTTTCAAGAAACAGTGGCAAGAAATACTTCGCCATAACTATCAAAGCTATAGCCGCCGTTAATTCATAAGTTGCTATTGCCATGCCCACCACAAAACCTTGGCCAGACATTCCAATAATTTGTTCTGCTGAAATATTGGCAGCAATTAAAGAAGCCCCAATAGCCCACCATGGCAAAGATCTACCTGCTAAAAAATAATCTTCTGCTGTTTTTTCAACGCCTTGTTGAGATCGAGAAACATATTGAGCTAGAAAAATTATTCCAACACAGTAAAAAGCGACAATGAATATGTCTAAATTGCTAAACAACATTAATACACCACCCCATTGATATCGTTGTCAAAGAACATACATTATCGTTAAAATAGTAAGATAAGGCAATCATATTTAAAAAAACCATGACAGTTACGATCAAAGATGTCTCAAAAGATGCAGCAGTATCAATTAAAACTGTATCAAGAGTTATTAATAACGAAGCAAATGTTGCAGAAACAACAAAAGAGAAAGTACTGGCGTCTGTTAAAAAACTTGGTTTTAAACCTAATAAAAGCGCCCAAAGCCTTAGATCGAAAAAGTCCTATATGCTTGCGTTACTATATGATAATCCCAACAAATCGTATTTAGCTGATGTTCAGAGTGGTATCTTTAATGCTTGTAAAAGCACTGGTTACAATTTGGTTATTCAAGAATGTGATTATAAATCTAACGAATTAAAAACAGATATTGTTAAGTTTGTTGAAGATTTTCGAATAGATGGCTTGATTGTTACTCCTCCACTCAGTGACATGGAGGATTTCCTTCAAAACCTAGATAACCATGAGATAGAATATTCAGTAATCGCTCCTAGTACGATGAACCCAGAGTCACTGCATGTTTCCTCAAATGACTATGAAGCTGCATATTCTTTAACCTCTGAAATTATCAAACATGGTCATAAAGATATAGGTTTTATAAAAGGCCACCCCAAACATTCTGCATCTCATCTAAGATTCAATGGTTTTGTTGATGCAATCAAAAATAATGGAATACACAGCAATGAGCAGTGGATCAAGCAAGGTAATTTTAGTTTTAAATCAGGTTTTGATGCGGGGGTTGAAATTTTTCATTCTGAAAAAATTCCTACAGCAATTTTTGCAAGTAATGACTCTATGGCAGCTGGGATAATGAAATCTGCTCAAATGAAAGGTCTGCAAGTGCCAAATGACCTTTCTCTAGCTGGATTTGATGACTCCCCTATTGCTCATCAGATATGGCCAGCCTTAACAACTGTTAAGCAACCTGTAGAAAAAATGGCAGCGCATGCTGCAAAAATACTGATTGCTAAATTTGATGGTTTGGCAGAACAAACAAAATCTAAAGAATTTAAATCAGAGCTGATAGTTAGAGAATCTTTAAAGACCTTATAATTTAAAAGACTCAATCACACCTGCAACTACAAACTCTATTGCTAAAGCTCCAAGAAGGATTCCAAAAATCTTTTGAACAACAATTATGATTGTTGGCCCAACTTTTGCTGAAAGGCTGGCTGAAAGCCACATCGCAAAGGCAACTAAAATAACAATGATTAAAATTGGGAGGAAGTTAATCAAAATTTGAGTTGGATCACTCGAGTTTGTTTCAGCAATTAATAGCGCTGTGGTCATGGCACCAGGCCCAGCAATCAGGGGAATTGCCAAAGGAAATATTGCAAGGGACTGAATAGATTCATCATCTAAAGCCACTTCAGCAGTATTTTGTCTTCTAGTTTGTCTTTGCTCCAAGACCATTTGAAAAGCAATAGCAATTAAAAATAAGCCTCCTATAATTTTAAATGAGCTCATAGAGATGCCCATTAAATCCAACACTGAAGTTCCAAATAAATAAAACAGCGCTAAAATAAAAAAAGATACTATTGTTGCCTGAATATAGATTCTTTTTACATCCTTTTTATTTAAACCCTGCGTAAGACTTGCAAAGATAGGCACAAGTGCAATTGGATCAACTGCAACAAATAACAAAATAGTATTCTCTAGGACCTGATCAAACATACTATGTTGAAATGATTTGAATAGAATCTGTGTGAGATGCCGAATATATACCGGCTATCAGGACAAATTTTAATGATTTCTTAGTTTTCTTTTCTGAATTTAAAATTGATTTTATTCTTGAAATTGTTCTTGATTGATTTGTTATGGATTTAATAAATCGAGGTTGCATTCCACCAACCAAACTTAATTGATGAAAGGTATCTTTATTATTGGTGAATGCAAATATCGGCATCCGAAAAGGTTTAGTATTAGAGACAACATTGGCAGTTTGACCGGATCTAGTAATAATCACTATCGCATCTGCATTAACTCTCGATGCAAGATCACGAGCTCCTTTAGCAATATTTTGCCAATCTGAATTATCTTGAAGAAACTTCTCGTAACCAAGCGTTCTGAAATGCTCTGTTTTACTGGCTATTTTTTTAATCATTTTTATGCATTGAATGGGATATTTGCCAATACTTGTCTCACCAGAAAGCATAACTGCATCAGAGCCTTCATATATTGCATTTGCAACATCGGTGACCTCCGCTCTGGTTGGTGTTGGGTTATTAATCATGGATTCTAATAAATGAGTTGCAACAATTGATCTTCTTCCCCACTTAGCACTCGCATACATAATCCTTCTCTGAATATTAGGCAAATCTGCAAGGTCTGTCTCAATACCAAGATCACCCCTAGCCACCATTACCATATCTGCGGCTTGAGTAATTTCATGTATGTTATCTAGGCCTTCTTGATTTTCAATTTTCGCAATAATTTTAATTTGTGACTTTTTTCTTTTCAAAATGGATCTCAAGGTTACGATATCATTGGCAGACCTAACAAATGAAAGAGCAATAAAACTAACGTTATGTTTGATAGCAAAGCTAATATCTTTTCGATCCTTTTTAGTAATTGAGGGTAAGTCAACTCTTACTCCAGGAAGATTTACATGGCGCTTACTTCCAAGAGTTCCTCCATCAAGAACTTTGCATTTAAGGTTTTCTTTATCTTTGGCTAAAACCTGAAAATTAAGCAAGCCATTATCGATACTTATCTTTGATCCTTTATCTACGCTTCTAATTAAACCTTTATAATTAATTTTTATAGAAGAGGTTTCGACATCAACATCATCTCTGATGGTTAGATTCACAACATCGCCTGTCTGCAAATCAATATCAGAATGATTGATACCAGTTCTGATTTCTGGTCCTTGAGTATCAAGCAATATACCAATAGGTCCAAATAGGTCTGATTGGATTTTATTTAGTTTCTGAATGGATTCTATGATAGAAATGGCATCAGCATGTGATGCATGGGACATATTGATTCGCGCCACGTTCATACCAGCTGAATGAAGGTCTCTTAAATCATTGTATTTATTTGTGCTAGGACCAATTGTTGCAATGATTTTTGTTTTAGTAACTAACATGTTCCGCATGATACTCCATTAAACTCTAAAGTGAATATATTGACATCGTTGTCATACAAAAGTATATTCTATTTCTCAAGGGGAAAATAATAGGTAGATAGCGACCATAGAATGAACATCTTTATTTTTGGTGGAACAGGTGATTTAGCACAAAGAAAGTTGCTGCCAGCACTCTATAGGCATTTCAAGGCAGAAAGGCTTAGCCCTCAAATAAAAATATATGGAATTGGCTCTAGCAGTCTTGACATTTTATCTTATCAACAAGAAGTCAAAAATAAACTTAGTATTAATCTTGAATCGATAGAGTATGAAGAAAGCACGGTTCAGAAATTTATTGAAGTTATTTCTTATATTAAAATTGATTTCAACATCGATAATGACTTTGAGTCTCTTAAAAAAATTACCTCGAATAAGGATCGAAATTTATTCTACTTAGCAGTTACACCGGTTTTCTATAAAGTTATTGCAGATAACTTAGATAAACAAAGTGTTATAGGCCCCCACTCCTCCATCATAGTTGAAAAACCAATTGGCAATGATCTTCAGTCATCTATTGATATTAATGAATCATTAGCTTTATATTTTAATGAGAACCAAATTTTTAGAATTGACCATTATCTTGGTAAAGAAGCAGTACAAAATCTCCTAGCGTTAAGATTTGGAAATATTTTATTTGAAAAAATATGGTCCAATGTTGCCGTAGATCATGTTCAGATTACAGTAGCAGAAACGCTAGGATTGGAAAAAAGAGGGTCCTACTATGATCAAACTGGAGCCATAAAAGATATGCTTCAAAATCACCTTCTCCAGATACTCTGTTTGGTGGCTATGGAGCCCCCTACAAACATTAATTCTGAGTCAATCAGAGATGAGAAATTAAAGGTCCTTAGATCCCTTAGGCCATTACAGACAAATGAAACTGATGATCATCTTGTGATCGGTCAATATAAGGATGGTGCCATAAATGCAAAACCAATTACCTCATACATAGATGAAAGCGGCGTAAAGCAAGAAAGTAAAACTGAAACTTTTGTTGCACTAAAGTTATGGATTGATAATTGGCGATGGTCAGGAGTGCCCTTCTTTTTAAGAACAGGCAAAAGAATGGCAGAAAAGCGGTCAGAGATAGTTATACAATTTAAATCTGTTCCCCATAATATTTTTGATTCAAACAGCAAACAAAAAGATAACCAATTAATTATCAGACTTCAGCCTGAAGAAAGCATAAAGCTAAAAATAATGATTAAAAAGCCTTCCGCTTCTGGCTTCCATCTGCAAGAGCTTCCTCTTGACTTGTTGTTTGATGATTATTACGAAGATGATCATCTAGATGCATATGAAAGATTGTTGATGGATATCATTGAAAATAAACCCTCTTTATTCATGAGAAGAGATGAAGTAGAAGAAGCATGGCGCTTTACAGATCAACTGGTCGATTCAATTAGTGAATCAGAAACAACTCTTTCAAAATATAATGCAGGTAGCTGGGGCCCCTCTAGCTCAGATTTGCTGATAGCAAATCAAAATGCCAAATGGAATAATGAGGAAGATTGAATGTTAAGTAAAATTGATGAAATTAAAGCAAGAATTCAACTACGAAGTCAGCTTACCAGATCTAAATATTTAGAAGAAGTTGATGAATGGAAAAAGAAATCACCAAATAGAAATTCATTAGGATGTTCCAATATTGCCCATGCTTTTGCTGCTTGCGATAAAAATCGTCAAAACTCTGATTTAAATTCAAAAAAATTTGTTGGAATTATTACTGCATATAATGACATGTTGTCTGCCCATGCTCCATTTGAAAGCTATCCCCGCATGCTAAAAGAAGAGGGAAATAAGCTCAATCTTAATATTCAAGTTGCTGGGGGTGTTCCTGCAATGTGTGATGGGATTACACAAGGAGAGCCAGGAATGGAGCTTTCATTATTCAGCAGAGATACCATTGCATTGTCTACAGCAATTGGTTTATCGCACAATGTTTTTGATGCAGCTATATGTATGGGTACTTGCGACAAAATTGTTCCAGGGCTTTTAATTGGAGCTTTAAAATTTGGGCATTTACCTGTAATTTTTCTTCCTGGTGGGCCTATGTCTACGGGTATATCAAATGCTAAAAAAGCTGAAGCAAGACAAGCCTATGCTGCAGGAAAAATTCAGAAGATAGATTTGCTGGATATTGAACAGCAAGCCTATCATTCAAGTGGAACTTGCACATTTTATGGAACAGCTAATACCAATCAATTAATCGCTGAAGCAATGGGTTTCCAATTACCGGGAGCTGCATTTACCCCAACAGAATCTCCAGTAAGAGAGTATCTTAAAAAGGAATCTCTTGAAGCACTTATTAGGTTGATGGATGCAGGAATAGGCTTAGGCGAAATGCTAGACATTAAAAATTGGATGAATGCATTGATAGTTTTGCTAGCAAGCGGAGGCTCGACTAACTTAGTGATTCACTTGATAGCAATGGCAAGATCTGCAGGCTACATACTAACAATAGAAGACTTTAATGATTTATCACGCATTATTCCCCTGCTTTGTCAGGTTTATCCAAATGGCACTGCAGATGTGAATGAATTTCATTCAGAGGGTGGTATTGCTAGATTACTTTCTAACCTAATGGAAGGGGATTTAATTTATAACGATATTGAAACCGTTGCTGGTTTTGGTTTGGAAAGCTATACGAAAATACCATACATTGATGACGTAAATGCTAAAAATCTTAAATGGAAAAATTTAGATCAGAAGCAAAATACAAAAAGCATCTCAACAATTGATAATCCATTTAAATCTAATGGAGGAATTAAATTCATTGGTGGAGATATTGCAGAGGGTGTGATAAAAGTTTCCGCATTGAAAGATGAAAATGAAATTATTGTTGCTCCTGCAAAAGTTTTTTTAAGCCAAGAAGATGTTTTGGATGCATTTAAAAATGGCGACCTTGATTCTGATTTATTTATTGTCTTGCTTGGCCAAAGCCCGGAAGTCAATGGAATGCCAGAACTTCATAAGTTAACATCCCCTATCAATGTACTTCAGAAGAAAGGTCATAAAATTGCGTTAGTAACTGATGGGCGTATGTCTGGTGCATCTGGATCTTTTCCCGCCTTCATACATGCAGTAAGCAAAAATGAAAACTTGTATAAAATTCAGAATAATGATCAGCTGACCCTTGATTTAAAAAATGGTTTATTTCTAATTGAAGATTTTAAATCCACTGAAAGAGAGCCAATTGAGATTGAAACAGATAATAATGGCTTAGGTCGTAACTTGTTCGAGCTTTTTAGAAATAATGTAAGCTCAGTGAATGCTGGTGCCTCGATATTTAATAAGTAGTATGCAATTTAGACCGCCTAAATACCTTCCAACTCTTACTATTTCATCGATAGATGAAGCCAGGATAGTAAATAAGATATTACAATCAGTGGATACTCCATATGTAGAAGTAACATTAAGATCTAGTGTGTCAATCGAGGCTATAGACTATATCGCAGATCAAACTAATATTAATCTAGGCATAGGAACTGTTCTAAATACAAACCAGTTATTAAATTTACCTATTCCTAAAATTAAATTTGTAGTCTCTCCAGGCTTTAATAAGGATGTTGCCCATTTCTGTAATGAAAATAATATCGAATATATACCTGGTGTTGAAACAAGCACAGAAATCATGGAAGCCCAAAATTATGGCTTTGATATTTTAAAATTTTTTCCTGCTGAGCTTGCGGGCGGAGTTCAGAAACTTAAAGCGCTCAGAAGTATTTTCCCAAATGTGAGTTTTATGTGCACAGGTGGAATTAATTTAGAAAATTATAAAAAATATATTGAGCTGCCCAATGTATGCTCAGTGGGTGGTTCATTCATACTTCCAAAGAAATTAATCAAAGTTGATAATGTCACTGAGGCAATAGACCACTTAAAATTATTATAGGCAAAAAAAAACAGAGCTAGGCTCTGTCTTTTCAGTTCGAGATTGGAAGGGGTCTAAAGTGAGAATCTCTTTAGCTCCTTGAAGGCTTTCTCTTTCCTTCTTGGTGGGTTACTAAGCTCTTTTTTATCGTCGACTCTTAGTAACGCTTTCGCCCTTCGTCTCTTCCTTCTCTTTCTCTCTTACTCCCGTCTGCAGTTGTTTGTAAGTCGGTCCGAGTTGGTCTATTAAATATACGCCTTTAGGAAATAGTGTCAACACTTTTTTTAAAAAAAATATAATTAATTTAAATAAATTACTATGAGATTGAATTAGAGTGAATTACGTCTGCATATTTGGACCGCAAATCATACAAATTTGCTTTGTGAGCATCTAAATCTCTGTCTCCAACGCAATCTTCTGCAATGGTGGTTGGAAAATTATTTTGCAAGGAATCTACAGCCGTTGCCCTTACACAGCCGCTTGTTGTGACTCCGCAAATGACAATAGAGTCAGCCTTCATTTTATGCAGAGAATCTATTAGTTTTGTTTGAAAGAATGCACTTGCAAATTTTTTTTCGATCAGTATTTCATCTTTCGATGGTGCTAAGTCATCAATAAAAGTAACTGCATCCGATTCAGGTTCAAGTATATTTAACGCAGGAATCTTTGATCGAAAGACGCTAGCCTCAGATGGATTTCTATAAATTGTTGTTGTAAAAATCACAGGGAATTTATTTAACCTAAATTTTTTAACCAGATTAATGTTAGCCTGAATTAATTCATTACACTCAAAACCAAGGGGTGACGAAGAGTCAATAAATGCTTTGCACATATCAACCACAACCAATGCTGGATAATCCCCTATTCCAGTTGAATGCGACTCAAGCTTACTCAAAAGTTACTGATTTAAAAATGTAGGTGAGACAGGAGCTTCTAAATGTGTTTCTTCAAGGCTTTTAGATTTAATCTCTTCAATTGTGCCTCCAAAATTGAACATCTCATCTGCCACTGTGTCTTTGGACATTTCCGCTCTTAAAGATTCGGTTTCTTTTTGATTTAATGATAGGTCATCATTTATCACAACACCATATCTGCGGGCACCTTCCACAGAAACTAATTTCTTTGAAACATCTGAAACAACAATTTCTGGATCACGCTGAAGAGGATCTCCCCAGCCTCCTCCACCCCAAGTATTAAAATACAAGAGATCTCCTTTTTTTACTTTTACATCTTCACACTTTGCAGGTATATATTCTTCAGAACCGTCAACTCTTACCAGGCGCTTAGTGGAGCGCATGCCGGGCTTGCCACCATTTACTCCCCAAGGATAAGTAAGCCATCTATCATCATGAATACCAATATGACCATCTACAAGAAATCTATAAGCAACGGATAAGCCGTTGCCACCTCTATGAAGACCAGCTCCCCCTGAATCAACTATAAATTCGTATTTCTCAACTCTGAGAGGAAAGTAGGCCTCAACAAATTCATTAGGAACATTCGTAAAGGACGGCCATAGAGAATGCCCATCAGGACCATCTCCTATTGGTCTTCCAGGCACACCACCAAAGCCAATTTGAAATAATTGAAACCATTCGCCTTTGTCATCATATCCAGAGAAAAACAAATGCGGAGAATCAGAAAAACCTGCTGCATTTAGCATTTCTCCTGGAGCACCCATTCCTAAGAGAGCTCCCAACACATCAAAGATTCTCCCCAATGCATGCGTTCTTCCAGATAAAGCTGCTGGATAGTTAGGTTTTAGAAGTGTTCCTTGCGGAATTCTGACATCGACAAGATCATAGAAGCCATCATTAAAAACAATCTGGGGATCAACTACGTTAATGGTGAATGAACCAAAAAACATCTTGAACATATCTTCATTAAGATAGAAATTTACAGAGCTCTGGGCTTGGGGATCTGTTCCATCAAAATCAAAGATTGCCTTTTCTCCTTCTCGCCACATCTTACAATGAATTTTATATGGGCCCATGCCCATGCCATCATCGCAGATGTAATCAGAAAATTCTCTTGGCTCTTCTGGAATAAACATTGAAATAATATGCTTCATAGCATCATAGTTACGCTGCAGCATGATTTTCATAGTAGAACAAAAAATATCATCGCCAAATCTGTCTGCAATTTCATTGCAGCGCTTAGCCGCTGTGTTACATGCAGCAACCAAGGCATTTAAATCAAATCGATTCCATTGAGAAGTTCTTACATTATGAAGAATTAATTCCAACACATCAGATTGCAACTCGCCCTTTTTATAAAGTTTAATGGGCGGGATTCTTATACCCTCTTGAAAAATTGTTGTAGCTTCGGTTGGAATAGATCCTGGTACCATCCCACCATTATCAGACATGTGCCCAAACATTGCTGACCATGCAATGTGTCTACCATCTCTGAATACTGGCTTTAAAACCATCCAATCTGGAAGATGTGAAACCGCTGCATTACACATATATGGATCATTGGTAAGAATAATGTCTCCCTCTTCAATCTCCTCATCATAAGCTTCAGTAAAGCCATGAATAAATGAGCCAAATTGACCAACAACCATCTTCCCCTCTCGGTTAGCAATCATTGGAAAACAGTCTCCCTGCTCTCTAATACCAGGTGACAAAGCAGTTCTGCTTACTAGGGCATCCATCTCTTCTCTAGCATTTTTTAGGGCATTTTCGATCAAATCAACTGTGATTCCATCTACCTCAATTGGATTTAATGGAGACTCGTTTGTTTCAATAATTCTTGCAGGCATATTATTTTGTTGGGTTGATTATTAGATTACCGACTTCGTCAACGGCAGCTTCATGTTCAGGCAATATCACAGTAGTAGAGTCCATCTCAGATACAATTGCTGGTCCTGGAATCAAGTGCTTAGAATGCAGTTTATTCCGATCGTATATTTTTGCGTCATGCCACTGGGCTTCATGATAAAAACGAGAGTCTTGAATAACAGCATCTTCCAAGGATGAATCAGATGAGATGTTCGCAGAAGATTTAATCTCAGCTTGAGCAACTTTTACAATTGCTCTGATCATCAAAATTTCATGACCATCGCTTAATTTAAACGTAAATAATTGATAATGCTCGTCATCAAAAGCATCTGTAATTAATTGAATACCCTTTGTTTCATATTCTTTCTCATCAAACTCTACCGTGATTTGGAAAGCTTGACCTGCATAACGAACGTCAGCTTGATACGTTACCTCAAGATTTGAATCGCTAACACCGTCTTTTATTAATGATTGAGATGCTTTTTCTCGCAGGTCTCTCAAGTCGTTAAGAAATTTATCAGTAGTAATATCTTGAGCCATTGCTAAATATGATCTTGATGCTTCATCTTGTATTTGTGTAGTCGCATCTCCATAGGCACAAAGCACTCCTGGACCTGGTGGAATAATTACTGGGAAGGAATTTGAAAGAATGCCCAATGCATTTGCATGCAGGGGTCCTGCACCGCCAAAACCAACTAGAGCAAAATCCCTAGGATCAAACCCTTGCTCAACTGAAACTAGCCTTAAAGCACCAAACATAGACTCATTAACAATTCTAACAATCCCTTCAGCTGCTTCCATTAGATCTACTCCAATACCATCAGCAATAGTTTGGACGGCCTTTTCTGCAGCTTTCTTATCAATAACCATGTCTCCACCGAGCTGAACATCGCTAGGAAGGAGGCCCAAAACAATATTTGCATCACAAACAGTGGGCTGGTCTCCACCTTTCATGTAAGCAGCAGGACCAGGGACAGCTCCAGCAGATTCAGGCCCTACCCTCAAAGCTTTTGTTAACTCAGGTACAAATGCAATAGAACCTCCGCCTGCACCAACAGTTCTAACATCAACAGAAGGAGCTTTAACTCTAACATCCCCAACTAAAGTTTCTCTTCTAACCTTTGCTCTAGAGTTTTGAATCAATGCAACATCAGTAGAAGTTCCGCCCATATCAAAAGTCAAAATATTTTCATACCCAGCTTGATTGCAAAAATGTATTGCGCCAGCCACACCTCCTGCGGGCCCAGACATTAAATGATTTACAGGTGAATCTCCTGTAGCGCGACTGGACGCAAGACCGCCATCTGAACGCAAAATTGATAACTGTACGTCGCTGCCTAAGGATTTTTCTAAATTAGCTTGCAAATTATTTACATAGCTAGAAACTTGGGGTCTAACATATGAATTCAGCACTGTTGTTTCAGCCCTCTCATACTCTTGCATTTCAGGAATAACCTCGCTAGAAATGGAAATAGGAATGTCGGTAAATATCTTAGCTGCGATTTTGGCTGCTTTGATTTCATTTTCATCATTAATGTAAGAGTTTACAAAGCTAATGGTAAGAGCCTCTACTTCTCCCTTACTCTTAAGTTGATTTAATTGCTCAATTAGGTGAGTTTCATCAAGCTCAATGGATATATCTCCAGATGCATCAGTTCGCTCTTTAACACCATAAGTTAGTTCTAAGGGAGCTAATAATGGACCTTTCACAAAACTTACCCATCCACCCAAACCTCCGGGACAAAAAGACCGAGCAACTTGAAGAACGCTTTCGTAGCCTTGAGTAGTTAGAAGGCCTACCTTAGCACCGTTGCCAGTAAGAACTGCATTTGTTGCAACGGTTGTACCGTGCATAACAAGCTTTATATCTTTAGGGTTTACACCTGACTGATCGCAAATCCTTGCCACACCATTCAAAACTCCTATAGAAGAATCCTCAGGTGTGGAAGGTACTTTTGCGGTATGCGTTGATCCATCAGATTCATTAATCAATAAAAAATCTGTAAATGTACCGCCAACATCAACGCCTAATCGATATGACATAAAAGCTTTATCCCTTATCTATAAAATTAAAAATTATATTTTAAATCTATTCCATAAGTAGCATAAGGTGCTTCATGGATAAATGATCCGCCAAATTCCGGGGCTGGAATCACCTCAGCAAGGTATTCTTCATCAGTGATGTTTCTTCCCCAAAGAGTAAGACTTAATTTTTCCCCAATCAGCGATGCTCTAAAATCAATTAATTCATATGGATCTCTCACCGATCTTGTCATATCTGAAGCGACTGGGAAGCCCAATAAAGCAGTCCAAACTGCAGGTTGCTGATCGTCTTGCACGGTGTGGAACCAAGTTTCTCCAACCTCCATATAATCCATTCGCAAGACTAGATCATAATTAGCTGAGAAAGAAGTTTCGTACTGAAGGCCCAGATTATAGGTATGCTCTGGAGCTAGCGGCGCATTATTACCAACGGTATTTGGCCTGTGAGCATTTTTCTTAATTTCTCCATCAGTAAAACCCAATCCGCCGTCAAGAGTTAAATTATCAGATACAGCATATTTAAAATCTAGCTCAGAACCTGATATATCAAGTTGATCGATATTCGTTACAACTCTTAAGAGACCCCAAGGTCCTGCAAAAAATTCAAAGAATTGATTGTCGTCGACATCAGTTTCAAAAATGGCTCCGTTAACTTCAAGCCTGCCATCAAGATATCTACCCTTGAAACCAAGCTCAAAAGATTTTGAGACCTCTTTCTTGAATGTGTCAGATACGCCTAACTGAGCGCCAACTACCCCAAGACCAAATGGATTACCTGAGTTTAACCAAAACTCTGTTGTTGCAGCACTTCCAGAGGAGTTAAATCCGCCTGATCTAAAGCCAACTCCATAGGATGCATACACGGTAGTATTTTCACCAGTAGTCGTTAATGAGATTTTTGGCTGGAACTGGTCAAATGATTTATCACGTGATGGAATAGTATCACCAACAGCTGCCATAGCAGGGTTAATTGGAGCCCCGCCTCCATAATATAGAGCAGATGCAACTCCAGGAACATTGTTATTTACAGAGCGTTTTTCTTTATCATATCTACCCTCAAGAGAAAGTTCCGTTACATCTGAAAGATCAACAGAATATTGACCAAAGATAGAGAAAACATCGGTGTTAAAACTATCGTCAAACATTAAATCTGTTGGGTTCTTACCTGAAGCTGGAACGTAAGATTTGTATTCAAACCCCTGACCAAGATCTGCACCATATGAGACAGCAACATCTCTTTCAATTTCGGCGTAATAAGCACCAATCAACCATCTGCTGGATTGGTTCTGATCGCTGCTTAGCTTGACCTCCATAGAGATATCATCCTGGTCTCTTGATTGAAACTGGTAACCATCACAAGTATGAGGAAGGTAGGGACCTAAAACAGAGTTTGCTGCAGAGGGTGCTGTACCTGGAGCAGCGAAAGAAAAACCTGGAGGCAAAGAGTTGATTAATGCTAAGTTACTAGCTGTATTAGAGGCAGCGCACGATGGAACACCAAAATAACCTCCAAAGGCTCCAGAAGTTCCATCTGATAATAAAAATTCTTCTAAATGGTTATAAGCAAAAATAGCAGAAAATTCTCTGCCATCACCCATGTCTTCAGTATATTTTAAGGAGATATCTGCTGTTTCCTGCTCATTAACAGGAGGCACATTAAACATGTAAGAAAATTGATGTGAGTTTACATCTTTATAAAACTGATCGGCGCCAGGAGTTCCAAAACCCTGAAAAGCAGGAAGTGCGAAAACAGCATTGAAATTGATGGTTCCTCCGCTTGCCTCGCTGATCCCAGCTCGCAAATCCCATGAACTATCTCCGTTATCTACGAAAAACCTTGTTCTAATAGTTGTATCTTCAAAAAAATCTACATTATTTGATCCTGAGTAAACATTGGTATGCTCTCCGTCAGTTTCACGCGTGCTTATAGAAAAACGCGTGTATATGTTTTCACCCATTTTTCCAGAGTTAACAAATTGCAGTTTAGTTGTATCATTTACACCCAAACCAAGAACGGCGGTGCTCTCTGACTCTTCCGAAGGAGCTTTTGTAGTGATCAAAATAGCACCAGAGGTTGCGTTTCTTCCGTAAAGTGCTCCTTGAGGCCCTTTCAAAACTTCAATTTGAGCTATATCAAGCAATTCCCTATTAAATGCATTCGGATTTGTTTGAAGCACACCATCTACCACAAATGCAAAATTTGATTCAGCATCCCTTGTTGAGGTTAGCCCTCTAATGGTGACCAAGGTATCGCCGACATTCACAGTGTTTGCCATCACGACATTGGGAGTTAAAGCTATAAAGTCTTCCGGTCTTTGAATGCCGGCATCTTCAATATCACTTGAAGTGAAGACACTCATAGCAATAGGTACATCTTGTAAATTCTCGTCAACTTTTCGAGCTGATACAACCACCTCTTCAAGCGTTGGTTCAGCAATGATGGTAAGTGGAATAAAAAAGAAACTAGTCGCTAAGACTAATTTGGTGAAAGTATTATCAAAAGTCATGTTCTACCCCTCAGTAAAAAACTTATATAATTAATTTATACATGAAAAAAACCATTTAAACAAATGCATCAAATGCAGTGTTGGTGCAAATAAAAAGCAAAAAAATATGCATTTTTTTAACCAATATTTTTCTTGCATTCAATGGATATATAATTAGTTTATGACAAGCGCAAAAAAACCTTTAGGGAACGTCAAAGTCCTAGACTTGACTCATATGCTATCAGGCCCTTACGGAGGCATGATCCTTGCTGATTTAGGTTGTGATGTAATTAAGATTGAGCCACCTATAAAAGGTGAAGGTACAAGAAGGTTATTAGAAAACGACCCAAACTACTCTGTGAATGGAATGGGAGCTTATTTTTATACCCTTAATCGAAACAAAAAAAGTGTAGCAATCGATCTTAAAAAAGATGAAGGTTTAAAGATATTTTATAGGTTAGTGGAGAAAGCTGATGTAGTTCTAAGTAATTTTTCGGCTGGTGTTACTAAAAAATTAAAGATTGATTTTGACACCCTTCAAAAGATAAATCCCAGAATTATTACTTGCACAGTTAGTGGTTTTGGTGAATCAGGTCCAAATTTTCAACGACCAGCATTTGATCAAATTGCTCAGGCTCTTGGGGGCGGTATGTCAATCACAGGTTTATCAGCACAAGAACCTATGCGAGCAGGTATTCCTATAGGAGATTTAGGTGGTGGCATGTTCGCAGTTATGGGGATACAAGCAGCGCTAATTGATAGAGTTAGCACCGGAATCGGCCAAAATGTTGATATTTCAATGCTTGATTGTCAAATCTCTATGCTGAACTATATGGCTACGATGCAAACAATGTCTGGCATTATTCCTGAACCAATCGGTAACTCACATTTTGTTCACATGCCCTATAACTCATTTCTTACCAAAGATTATCCTATTGTTATAGCGGCTGTTGGTGATCAGTTTTGGCCAAGGCTTTTAAAAATATTTAAAAATCCTGAGTTACAAGACCCTATTTATGAAACTGCTTTTGAAAGGCAGAAAGATAAGCAAAAATTAGAAAGCGTTATTCAAAAAGAGCTTTTGAAAGAAAATTCTGACTATTGGCTTGAAGAACTAGAAAAAGAATCGGTTCCCTGTGCCAGGGTGAATAATCTAGAGCAAGCAATACATGATGAGCAAGCTCAACATAGAAATATGCTTGTAGATGTTCCGCATCCTGAAGGCGGTTCTGCCAAAATTCCAGGAAATCCGATTAAACTTTCTAGCGTTGATAAAGAGGAATTTCTTGCGCCACCCCTGCTTGGAGAGCACACTAAAGACATTCTAAAAGATTGGTTAGATTTTTCTATCGAGGAATTAATGGAATTAGACAGCCAGCAAGTAATTGGGATAAAAAAATGAGTGCAGATTTTGTTTTTATAAATGAGGTTGGTCCCAGAGATGGACTCCAGAATCAAAAAACCATCCTTTCAGCTGGAGATCGTTTAAAGCTTATTGATCATTTGATTAAAGCAAATTTACCTGGAATTGAGGTTGCAAGCTTTGTTAATCCAAAAGCTGTGCCAGCCATGGAGGGAGCGCATGAGATCATGCAAGGTCTAATAGATATTGAGGGTTGTGAAATTTCTGTTTTAGTTCCAAATCTTAAAGGCTTTGAGCTTGCTAGAGATGCAGGCGCAAAGATTATTACAGTTGTACCTTCTGCTACAGAAACAATGAACCAAAAAAATATCAATATGAGCCTTGATGAGACTATCTCCAGTTCTTGTAATATTTTAAAAGAAGCAAAAAATTCAAACTTAAAAACCCGTGCCTATGTATCTGTTGCATGGGAATGTCCTTATGAAGGTAAGGTTGATGGCAAGGTTGTTTTAAAGATCGCAAACCAGCTTCTTGCTTCTGGGGCTGATGAAATTATTCTCGCTGACACTATTGGGGCTGCAAACCCTGCTAGTGTAGGATTATTATTTAAAGATTGTGTGAACGAATTTGGCCATGAAATATTATCTGGTCATTTCCATGACACTCGAGCTATGGCTTTGGCAAACGTATGCGCTGCTCTATCCGCAGGTGTAAGAAAATTTGATAGCTGTATAGGCGGTCTAGGAGGATGTCCTTTTGCACCAGGTGCTGCTGGCAATCTCGCAACAGAGGATCTTGCAAACATGCTTGATCAAATGGGGTTTACAACTCAAATAGATCTTAATAAATTATCTGAAATTGTTTTATTTTGTGAGAACCAGCTTAATGCCCCACTTGGAGGCAGAATGTCAGCTTGGCTGAATAAACAAAATAAATCTAGTTAGAGATATTTTTCAAGAAACTCCTCTCCACAATTCATTCCAATTTGATAGTCTGCTTTCATAATATTGACATTGGTCGTGGCTCGTTTAGTTGATAATCTTTGAGGGGGGCAAATTTGTAAAATTTTACAATCACTTGGCGGGTTATTGATAAACTCAAGCGCAGAATTATATGTTGTAGTATTTTCTTTTAAAGCCTTGGAGATATTGGGATAGGATCTTGTTGCAAAAGCAGCAATATAATTCTCTAGTTTTGTTTTTCTGATAAAGGCTTGTTCATATGTTCGAATGATTACTATTTCTTTAGCTCCCATCTCATAAGCTTTTTGAACTGGAATTGGATCAGTAATCCCACCATCATATTTTCTTTTGCCCTCTAAAAGAATTGCATTCTTCATTAAAACCGGCAATGAACCAGTGGCAAGCATTTCATTAATATAATTCTCTTTAGACAGCTGAATATATTCAGGTTTGCCAGATCCAGCATCAGAAACCACAACATAAAAATTTTTACCTGCTAGGTTATCTTGCAAGCGATCAAAATCAATTGGAAAAACTTTATTTGCATCTTGATATAGCTTTTCAAAATTCATGATACTTTTATTAAAAAGGAGGTTTGAATATCTGACATAATCCCTTGATGCAGAAAACAACATTTTATCTAGGTTGTAATCTGAAACTGCTAATAAATACCAAAGCTGAACAACTGCACCATTAGAGACGCCCAAATGAATGTCAAAGGGATTGTATGAAGCTTTAATAAATGAATCGATTACGCCAAAGGAAAAAACTCCTCTACTGCCCCCGCCTTCAATAATTAATGCTTTTTTACGATTCTGCATAAACCAATGTTAATAACTAATACAAATTATAGGCAAAAAAAAACAGAGCTAGGCTCTGTCTTTTCAGTTCGAGATTGGAAGGGGTCTAAAGTGAGAATCTCTTTAGCTCCTTGAAGGCTTTCTCTTTCCTTCTTGGTGGGTTACTAAGCTCTTTTTTATCGTCGACTCTTAGTAACGCTTTCGCCCTTCGTCTCTTCCTTCTCTTTCTCTCTTACTCCCGTCTGCAGTTGTTTGTAAGTCGGTCCGAGTTGGTCTATTAAATATACGCCTTTAGGAAATAGTGTCAACACTTTTTTTAAAAAAAATATAATTAATTTAAAGAAATTTATTTATGCCATTTATTTTCATAAAAATCAGCTAAAACTTCAAAGGCTTCTTTTTTATTTCCGTTCTCATCAATTAAACCTTTTCTGTTGTAAAAATCTTGTATTCCAGGCAGGGGTCTCAGCATAGCTCTAAAATCTTTGAAAACCCAAGGGCTGATTCCTTGGATTTGTGGATTGTTAGAGAGCATTTCTAATTGATGCTTGTAAAGCTTAGCTTGATACCCTTCAGACCAAATTTTATTCGTATGATTGCCATACTTTGCACCTGCACCAAATTCAGATATATGAATAGGTTTATCAAATATAGAGCTAATTTTTATCTTTGGCATAACCTCAAACATTAACTGTCTAAGAGTACCTTCAGAAATCATCATTTGGTCTGTAAAAAATGTTACGTAGTACCACCCAAAGTATTCATTATAAGAAATTAAATCTACACTATCACCCAAGGGGTCTTCAATCGAAAGGGAGAAATTTAATTCATGATCTATCGATACATTTGCTCGATCTAGGATTGATTTAAAAATAGCTTTTTCTTTTGGATCAACCCATTTAGATTTTGCTCCCTGTAAGGCTAAAACTAAAACTAATGACCTAAATTGTTCTTCACTCCCTGATAGAAGAGCCGCTGTTGTTAATCGCGATGTGTCTGTCACCTCTATTTCAGAAAGCAATGCATTTAAGAATTTCATTCTTGATGAAGATAGAGGTGTTTCATTTGCCACTGACCAAACTACAACAGATGCCCTATTTTGATCTCTTTGAACCAGTCTGCTGATTTGGTTCTTAGCTATTGTTAATGTTTCAGCGTTAGACCAATCAATGTTCCAGTAAACAGGAACCTCCTCCCAAAGCATGAGCCCAAATTGGTCCGCGATCTTGGCTAGATGGCGAGTGTAAGGATAATGTGCAGCTCTTACAAAATTAATATTAAGCTCCTTAGCTGTTGATAGTAATTCTTTAAAATGCTCCTGTGAAAAAGCCGGTCCATCTATCCCAATAGGCTCTGAATGCATAGCAATTCCCTTAAATCTGATCTCGCTATTATTCAAATATATTTTCTGGCCTTGTGTTTTGATGGAGCGAAAACCTATCTCATCATTAATTGATTCATCTTTAGAGGATATGATGACCTCATAGAGTTTTGGGTTTGCTGGTGACCAAAGCTGAGGGGTGATTTTTATATTCTCTGTGATTGCTCCTAAAGAGTTAGTTATGAATTTATTCGAATATTGAAGCTCCGGTATTTCAAGGCTAATCTCTTTTCCTGCAAATTTATCATTCATTTCAAGGCTAAAATAAGCTTGAGAAAAATTTTCTGGATTTAGTTGCAGATAGGCATTTCTAATAAATTGCTTCGGAGTCTCGACAATATATACATCACCAACAATGCCTCCCCATGGCCACCAATCAGTTTTTTGAGTGGGAACAGAAGACTTATTGAGAGTGTTGTCGGTTTGCACCAATAATATATTGTCACCATCTTTTAAATGATCTGATATCTCAAAGTTGAATGGGACATAGCCGCCTTCAAACTTTCCAACAATAGACCCATTGATGAATACTTTTGTCGTGAAGTTACTGCCCTCTATATAAAGGTGAGTTAAAGATTCTTTATTGGGCGAATATTGAAATTTTTTATAGAGCCAGACTGGCCCTCTATAGAAAAAAAGTTTTTCATCTGCAGCATTCCAGGCTCCAGGAATTTGAATTTTTGCTGCAGTCTCAAAGTTGTATTCAATTAACTCCATACCTGTTTTTTGAGTTTTGTTTTTTGGAAACCCGCCAAAAAAAGATGACTCAGGCAAACCATTATTCATGGGATCAACGATGTAGCTCCATTCGCCATTCAAGGTTAAGATCTGTCTTGAATCTATCCATCCCATTAAATTATCTGGAGTTGGGTAGACTGGCGCCTCTCTTTCAAAAAAACTATCTGCATCAGATTGATCTTCAGATTGAATATTAAATGCAAAGAATATTAAGAAACTTAAAAGAGTACTTGGAATTATATTTAGAAGAGAATTAATCAAGGACGAATTGACGGACTATTTGGTGAAGATCTTCGGTGCCTCGCAAATAGCTAGAAACCTTTACTCTCTCATTGTTTCCATGCACACCAGAAAAATCATTTGGATCAAATATGATTGGATTAAAGCCATAGCTATCGATGCCAAGCTCACGAGTAAAATGACTATCAGTAAATCCAGTACTTACCGCTGGCGCCACTCTTGATCCTGGATGCATTGAAGCTGTTATAGATTTAATATGTTTGAAGAATTCAGACTCAGTTGAAGAAACTGCAGGAGCAAAAGCAAGCACAAGCTCAACCTGAACGCCTGCTGGCTCAACTAAATTCTTAAAATCCTGAATAAACTCATCTGAGCTTCTATCAGGCAGCATTCTACAATCAACCTCTGCTTCAGCAACAGGTGGAACAACATTAATTTTTTGTGAGCCTTTTAGCATTGTTAAGGAGCATGTATCTCTTGTTAAGGCATGATACGAAGGAGAGAACTCTTGTAGCTTAGCAAGAAAATCATCTTGCTTAATTGCAGTTTTAATATCTGCAAAGGCCTGAGCATTTTCACCAGTCATATTTAAAGAAAGACTCTTAAAATATGTATCTACTGCCGGGATAATTCTAGCTGGAAATGGGTTTTCTCTGACTAAATTCAAAGCATGAACAATGCGAGAAACTGAGCTTGTAGCTCTTGGCGAAGATCCATGCCCAGGCTCATCAGTAGCAATTAGTCTTAGCCATACTGGCACTTTTTGAGTTACCTCGATCGAAAAGACAGTTTCAGTATCGATCTTTAGACCGCTGCCGCCTTCATTAATAAGATACCCAGCTCCCTCAAAAACCTCAGGATGATTTTCTATCATCCAGCCTGCGCCATACAGACCGCCAGCCTCCTCATCTGCGGTTGCAACAAAAACTAAATCTCTTTTTAATTTTTTATTTTCTCTGTGCATTCTAATAAAAGATATGAGATGAGAAATACCAGCTCCCTTCATATCTATAACACCTCTGCCATAAAGGTATCCATCTCTAATCTCGGCAACCATTGGATCAGTCTCCCAATAATCTTTGGATGCTGGGACAACATCGGTATGCTGCAAAAGAATTAATGCAGGAAGATCACCACCCTTGATTCTTGCCCAAATATTTCCTCTACCTGGTGCACTTTCACCAGTAAAATATTCAATGCCCTCTCTTTCAAAGATTTTTGCATAAAAATCTACAGCTCTAGATTCATTCCCAGGTGGGTTAATGGTATCAATGCTCACAAACTCTGAGAGTAGCTCAATCGGATCAAGAGATTCAGCAGAAATTGAAATATTAAAGAGGAAAAGAAAACTTAAAAATATTTTTTTTATTAACATTAATTTACTCCTTCAACCAAAACTACATGTCGATTAGATGAGTTTAAAGAGTATTTTAGGGCCTCTTGATATTCATGTGACTCATAGCAAAGCTTGGCTTCATCCATAGAATTAAATTCAACCAAGACAGTTCTTTCATATGGACCACCTTCTAACTCAATTTGATCTCCACCTCTAACTAAAAAAATGCCCCCATGTTTATTAATTGCTGGCCCTGCTAACTTAATATATTCATCATATTCGTCCGAGTTATGAACATGACATCTAGTAATCCAGTAAGCTTTCATTATGCTTTATATTTTAATCGCATGGCATGCAAGATTGGCTCAGTGTAGCCGCTTGGCTGTGCTCTTCCTTGTATTGCTAAATTGCAAGCGGCCTGAAATGCAATGCCATCATAGGATGGTGCCATGGGTTGATAGGTTGGATCACCAGAGTTTTGTTGATCTACAATTATAGCCATGCGTTTCATGGTTTCCATGACTTGATCCTCAGAGCAAACAGAATGATGCA